>Ga0164315_10000133_pt1 | contig 43663 bp, 39 predicted proteins | sample GuaBasSedimGuay6_FD_113737 | JGI IMG/M metagenome (GOLD analysis project Ga0164315, IMG submission 113737) | Subseafloor sediment microbial communities from Guaymas Basin, Gulf of California, Mexico - Guay6, Core 4569-2, 0-3 cm | ecosystem: Environmental > Aquatic > Marine > Hydrothermal vents... | reverse complement strand
GGCTTGCTAACACCAGGCTTGCTGGCATCGCGATTGCACTGCGCCACTTGCAGGTTTTTTTGCCCACCCATGACCGGATTCCGCGCAAAGCGCCCATTCAGAAATAATAATTGTGTACCAGCGTTAGAATCAGACACAGGACAACAATGCCACTGAGTACAAAACTGCCGTTCCAACGGTAGGCGATGGTTGTAGCTGAGCGATTAAACTGTCGTGCTGTTACCAGCGTTGTACCGGAGAAAATCGATGATTGGGTGGCAAACGCCCAGGCACCAACAAAGGCCAGCATCACCTCTTCATAGCGAAGGTTTATCAGTTCCGGCGGCGGTAGCAGACTGGCGAGTATGGTTACCGACACCAGTGGCACCAGAGCCAGCTGTCCGGCCAGGATGACGGTTACGACGATGAGTAAAGCGAGCGGCAGGCCAGATAGGTGCAACGAGGTTAACAGCTCGGCTAACGCCTCTTTGGGTGCGATGACAGAGAGCAGTACGCCCAGTGCGCCAGCGGTGCCCACCATACTGGCTTCAGAACGGTAGGTGGGAAACTGCTCTGTCGCATGCTGTTTTAACACCTGCAGTGTTTGCTGCAGGCGCTCGGCAAATGAAGAAGCATCCACATAAAACATAATACACACGGCACAGACAAAGGGTACCGAGACCAGCATACCCAGTAGCAGGCTGCTATGGAGCAGGTGAGCGGTGATCAGAGAAATGAAAAATACGACCAGAACCAATCCCACCAGATTGAGTAGAACCGGCCAGCGTTGAGTGGTGTCGATCGGGTCGACATTGAGTCGCAGCGATTGTGGTACAGAGAACCGATCCAACACCCAGCCCCAGAGTAAAATAATCAGGCCGGAAATGAACCCAATCAGGTAAAAGTCATTGAGATTACCGGCGTTTAATGAGGTATTGGTGACGATCAACGCCAGTGAGAATGGTGACCAGAAGACCGTGGTATTAAAGCCTCGCATTATCGCCATGGCCATTCTTCTCTGGCGAATATTCCATACCTCCAGATTACCCTTTGCTGCATTCAATGCGTTGTTTTTATTGATAATCCCGGCAAGCAGTGGAAGCGTTCCGATGCTTAGGACGATGCTGAATATATGACTGCTCAGCGCTAGCGCCAGGTAGCGTCGTGAGGGTGGCTGAGCGACCAGGTATTCACCACAGCGTTGAATGGCGGGAGACATCTCGGCCGCTTCCCGCAGCAGGCCGATGCCAACAAATAGCGCAACAAAAAAGCCGGCACGGCGCATCGCTTCAAGCAGCACTTCCCCGGAGACATTCCACTGGAAGTAGATGACGGCGGCGATAATAACCACAATGGCCACCATTGCCTTGCCGATGATTGCTGTCGCTCGCCATTCGAGCACAACAAACAGTGTGAGGGCGCAAGCAGTGAGCGCCGCCAGTGGAGTGCTATCGATCACCTGATCAAGAAGGGAGGCGACAAAAGTGAGCAGTAGAGCAATGGACGATAGCGGCATGGTGGCTGAGTGTGAGCCCGGCAGTTGGTTGATAATGGACTCTTTGATAAGGGGCACCTTGTAAATACAACTATTACAGCAATTGCAGCGTTGGTTCCGGACTCGAATCCGCTGGTTGCCCATGCTCCAGGGTAATCATATCATGTCCGCCGGAAGTTCGATGCCGGGCTGTCTGGCCAGGAACAATCGGTTGAATCCCCGAGTCAAATCGAAAATAATAAACCCATGACATCCCACCGCTTATCCCGCCTCTTTATACCAAAACAGGATTATTGATCATGGCTACGCCAATTAAATTCAGAAAAGATATAAAACGTACCGAATTTCTGGACCCACGTAATGAATTCAAACTCTCCGAGGTCGAGACTGAGATTCGATACGACCCGCTGACAGGTTCCAGCAGCCGGATCTGTCATTTTTCAAGGGACAAAATGCCGGCCCCGGATCTTACCGAGATGGTGGAGGCGTCTACCGGATTCTGCCCATTCTGCCCGGAACATATTGATACCGTCACCCCAAAATACCCTGACAACTTCCTTGAAGGTGGCCGCCTGTATCTGGGGGATGCAATATTGATCCCCAACCTGTTCCCCTACGATGACGTATCGGCCCTGGCGATTATCAGCAGCCAGCACTTTTTAGCAATGGACAATATGCCTGTTCAAGTGCTGGTTGACGGTATCAGTATTGCATGTGAGTTTTTTCAAAAAAAGGACAACAGCCAAACAACGGGAAAAGAATTTTACAGCATGGTGACATGGAACTACATGCCACCCGCGGGCAGTTCCCTCGTACACCCTCACCTTCAAGTACTCCACACCAGCAACCCTGGCAACGCGATACGAAGGGAGATTGAAGCGGAGAATCGCTATTACGCGGAACATCAACGTAACTACATGGAAGATCTGGTCAAAGCAGAGCAAGACTCAGGCGAGCGTTGGATCGGCAGCCACGGTGCCGCACACTGGTTTGTGCCCTTTTCTCCAACCGGAATTATCGGTGATGTAGTTGCAGCATTTCCCGGCAAAGCAACCCTCGCCGACCTTGGTGCCGACGACATTCGAGAATTCTCTGAAGGGATGCACCACATACTGAAAACCTTCACGGAGTACGGATTGTGGAGCTATAATATGGGATTTTTCCCCGCACCCGACGGCAGTGACCCGGACAAACATTGGCTCTATGCACGAATTGTCCCGCGTATTTTTGTAAACCCTATGTCCAGCGCCTGTGACGCATCCTATTTGCAGTTTTTAATCGAGGAGCGTGTCGCCATGGTATACTCGGAGGTCACCGCCGAGAGGTTGCGCCAGGGCTGGAAAATCTGGCACACCTGAGAAGGAAGGAACTACCTGGCGTGTGCCGGGGGCGCTCTTTTTAGCGACCCAGGATATTGATGGCGTTCGCTCTGAGTTCCACCTTGCGGATCTTGCCCGATGAGGTCATTGGAAACTTATCGACGAATATCACATGGCGAGGAATCTTGAAGCTGGCAATGCGGCCCTTCATACGTGCGAGGGCGGTTTCCTGGGTCAAGGCCTGACCCGGGTTGAGGATGACAAAGGCAACCGGGACTTCGGTCAGGCGCTGGTCCGGGTAGGCCACCACGGCGGCATCGGCGATCTCGTCCATGTCCCGCAGTCGCATTTCCATCTCGGCGGGTGACACATTTTCGCCGCCAACCTTAAGCATGTCCTTATGGCGGCCGAGAAAAATAAGGTGTTTGTCAGGGCGGATTATAGCTATATCACCGGTATGTAGCCAGCCATCGGCATCAATGGCTTCCCTGGTCGCTTCGGGTTTATCCCAGTAGCCCTTCATGACCGCGTAACCCTTGACCAATAGCTCACCCTGCGTCCCGGCAGGCAGATCCTGACCGGTATCCGGGTCGACCACTCTAAATTCGTAGTCATTCATGGGGTAGCCGGATGCACAGGTGCGTTGTTCTCTGCTGTGCGACGGATTCGAGCAGGCAATAAACGACCAGCTTTCACTCATACCAAAGCCTGAAACCGTTGGGCAAAAAATATCCTGCACCTTCTCCGCGATCGGTATCGTGCTTTCCACCCCAGAGGGCAAGGTACCCAATCGTAGATTGAGTGTCCTGGGCTGGCGCTCCTGGGCGCTGAGCAGGTCGATCCAGTGGGCCTCGAAACCGTGAAGTACGGTGGCTCCCTCGGTGACTGCCATATCCAACGCCTCTTCGGCATCGAAGGCTTCCATCAGGATCTGTTTGGCGCCACTCAATACACAAGTCATGGCGATGTCGCTAAATGCATAAATATGAAACAGGGGTAAATAGTTGAGGTGGACATCAGTGACTGAGTGGCCCAGGGTTTCACAGCGCTCGTGGGTGGCCCGGATAGGGATATGACTGTGCATTACACCCTTGGGGTGACCCGTTGTACCTGAGGTATAGGCCAGCATCATTAGTCCATCGGGATCGACAGCGTCAGTTCGCGCCGCCAACTGGGCATCACTGATTACAGCACCTGCTTCAAGCAACCTCTCCCAGCTGTGCGCATGGGGCATAACGTTCTTGCCAAGGATCACAACCCGGCGGAGGTCGGGATAATTGCTGACCCGTATTTCACCAGGCTCACCGGCTGATGGATCCGTCATCGATTCGAGCAGCATGGCCTGAAAATCAATAGGCCCTGAACGCTCCAGTGAAATCAGCGTCGCCGAACGCGACTGATTTACCGAGTAGGCGACATCCTCAGTTCGATAGCGGGTATTCAGCGGTACGATGCACGCACCGACTTTCGCTATCGCGAACATCAGGTAAAGCCACTCCGGGCGATTTGTCATCCACAGAGCGACCCGCTCACCCGGCTCTACACCGATCGCCATCAAGCCTTTAGCGACGCGGTCTGTCTGTGTTTTCAAGTCTATGTAGCTCAGGCGCTGCTCTTGAAACACGAGTCCCTCGCGCTCACCGTATTTTGCCGCTGCCTCGTCGAGAAGAGCACCCAGAGTTCGCTTTCGATACCAGTCCAACTGCTTTCTCTCCATTCTATTTATTATCTATGTACTCATCATTTCAGGGCCGACCATCGCGCTTTTCCTCAAAAGCGGAAGCAGCTGTATATTTCTTATTATCAACTAAACTGTGGATTTCTAACAGCCCCAGTATTATAGGGCACCTCTATCAAGTTAAAATCAGCGAATGGGCAAGATCCCGGGTATCGTTTATATCGCGCTCCGATTGTCGATAATAAGATGAATTGATACACTCGCACGGTCTGGTTATCAATCGGGTCAATCAGTTATCTATTAAAGGGAAACTCATTATGAATAAGCTACTCACAATCGGGAAGATGTCGACCATTGGCCTTTGGGTGCTGCCGGTGTTGGCCCTGATCGGAATTTTCAGTGCCGAATGGAATCACAATATTCTATGGATTACCGTACTTATTTTCTTTGCTCATCTGGGCGAACTGCTCGCTGTAAAGGGAAAGTTGAAAATGCATGGCAGAGATACCATCCACGATGGCTTGATGGTCATTCTGGCAGGCTTTTTCCATTGGCTACCGATTACCAAGGATACAAATTAGCCCTGTAGATGTGGCTAGTACCCCAACCACCTGATAAGTTAGGATCAGGTGGTTGGAGCCCTAGTGTAGCTGGGGAAACCTGCGGTATTAAAGGGATTTCACAACGACGAAGGGGGCGAACAGATACCTGAGGGGAAAGGGAGTGCCTCTTCTTACCTATTGATTTAACTCTTCAGAATCAGTCGATTTTTTGTCAATACCCAAGTATAGAAACCCGACAAAGCTGATCAATACGCAGCCGGAGACTAACAGCCAACTCAACGTGTATCCAGCGGTATCCGCGACAAAACCAAAAATGGGTGGTGCAACAAAGATGCCTGTCCAACCGATGGCGATCGCAAGGCCCATCACCGAGCCAACATTTTCCAACCCGGCCAGTTCGGCAACCAGAGTCATCAAGGCAGCATTCCAGCCGATCAGCGTGAAACCAATAAGGGCTGAAACAATGTAAAAGACAGCTAACGGCATACCTTTGGGGGCAAATGTAAGTGTCACTGCCGAGGCTAATCCAATCGCAGAAAGCAAGATACAGGCTTTCAAAATCTGGCCATTAAAAAAGCGATCAGCCAGTGCTCCCCATACCAATCGTCCAAGTGTGCCACCAATCAACGTGACTGTGAGACAGCTACTCGCTATTGCAATCGACATATCCCGCTCTTCAGTCAGGTACAACAATAGAAAAGAGGTGATGCAGATCTGTGTAGATGCCAGGAAAGGGAAGATGCCGATGACGATCATTAACCTTTTGTTATTCCATACAAGCTTGAAAGGATTTTTCTTGGGTAGGATAGCGGCAGGAGTGCTGGCCAGATTTGACAAAGAGCCAGCAGGTTTGTCGCGATAAAACAGCAAGACGATTCCGGTGACTAGCAACATGACAAGGCCGATGCCGGTCAAAGAAACCTGCCAGCCAAAATAATGGCTGGTTATTGGAAAGCTGATTGCCGCCGCTGCCGCGCCTAGCGAAACACCCGTTTGTTTGATACCCATCACCGTGGCGCGTCGCTGTGGTGGAAACCATTGAATCAAGCCTTTGGTTGATGCCTGATTGATCAAGCCATAACCAACGCCGCTGATACCCGCTAGAGTAATAATCATGGAGTAACTATCAAAAAATCCCATTAATGAATACGGCACCGCAGAAAAAAGCAGGCACACAACGAGCGAATAATAAGAACCAAAGCGGTCAACAAGAATACCGCCAGGAATTGCGATAATGGTGGCAACCAGATAAATTGCAGATGTGATTAAACCAATCTGGGTACGGTTTATATCAAAAGAATCAACCAGATAGGGTGCCAGCGGACCCCAGGCATAGGCCCCGACAGACAGGGCGAATTGCGCAATGACCAATACCCAGAGCATGAACCAAGGGTTTTTGGATACTCTCATTTGTAGACCTCTCAGTGAAAGCTATTGGCGCCAAAAAGTTTGGTAATGAAAGAAAAAGTGGCCCTCACGACCATACAGATCAAGGCTATCCGGGTGCAGTGCATTGAACTGTTCAGGGCGGTTCAGGGCGGTTCAGGGTAATCGTGGCAATAGCGCCTTCATAAGATGACAGCATGACTTTTGACATAAGAAGTACTCCATCGTAGTTTAGAGAACGGATTGTGGTGGCCTCATCCATATTTTCAGATAAACTGCGAAAACGCGCCTTACTGATGGCCTTTGGCGACTCGCTGAATGTTACATTATGAGTGACGAGGTACACTAGCGAATGACCTTTTGCTCCCTCAACTTTGTCAACTCAACATCATCCAGACCCAGCCAATCACCCAATACTTCATCGGTATGCTGGCCGAGCAGCGGCGCAGCATCAAAACGCTCATCATTGCTGCGAGATAACTTCACCGGGTTGCCCGGCGCCCGGGTGGTTTGTCCATTGGGATGGGAGATATCAACCACCATATTGCGATACTCGACCTGCTTATCCGACAGGGCCTGGCTAAAGGTATTAATGGGCGCACAGGGAATACGTTTCGCTTCCAGTTTTTCTAACCAATAAGCCGAGCTCTTGGTCGCAAATATTTCACCCACCCGGCCTTCTATATAAGTTTTATCAGCCAGGCGCCCCGGCTGGTGATCGTAGTCCGGCTTACGCAAGTCATCACAGTCAAGCACATCGAGCAGGCCTTGCCAAAAGTGGTCAAAGATAACGGTAATAACAATATGGCCATCACTGGTGTTAAAACTGTTATAGGGCACATGTACAAAGTGGGAATTACCGATGGGGCCGGGGTCTTCCCCAGACAAAAAATACATGGTGGCCATATAGCTCAACATGGCAATTTGGCTATCGAGCATGGCGATATCTACATGCTGCCCCTTGCCGCTTTTTTCCCGCTCATAAAGGGCGGTTAACAAGCCCACCAGGCCATACAGGCTGCCCCCTAAATCAGCAATGGGCAAACCGGCACGTATCGGTTTTTCCGCATCGTCACCGGTAATCGACATACCACCGCCGTAAGCCTGCACCACCTGATCAAAAGCGGTGCGATATCGCCCGGGACCAGTGGCGCCAAAGCCTGTGATCGAACAGGTGATGATACGGGGATTAATCCTGGCCAGGCGATCGTAATCGACACCGAGTTTTTCGACAACCCCAACACTGAAATTATCGATGACAATATCAGTGTGCTCGACCAGCTGATAAAACAGCTGTCTTCCCGCCTCACCTTTCAGATCAATCGCCACACTCTTTTTATTGCGACTAAGTTTGATAAAGTAGGCGCCCATACCCTCTATGGAGTGCCTGGGGTCGTCAGCCAAGAAACGCCGAGTGGGCTCTCCGTCCAGGGGCTCTATCTTTATCACCTCCGCTCCCAAATCCGCCAACGTCATGGTGGCAAAGGGGCCGGACAGGACATGGGTTAAATCTAGGACACGAACCCCGGTAAGAGCCTGGCTCATAGTTAACGCTCCATTGACTGCTAAAAGGCAGCTACTATGCCACGAGTAGGTCGCAGAACCCGGGTCAGGATGGCCCCTCTCCCCATTAAGAAATTTCTTAATCGCGCCCTTTTCTTTGGCGATGGCCACACCAGATTTGCACTTCAGAACCGCATACGTTACTGCGCAGCACCTGTACCAAAACAGCGCCGGGCTGTGGCGATGGCAAGTCGTACTCCTGGAATTCAAGTTTTCCGGGCTCGGTCATCAGGGCCAAACGGCCTCTATTGTTTGTCATCAAGTTTCTCCTAGCGCATTACAAATGGATTGGGTACGTCATCTGCCGTTGAAATCCAGACGCTCTTTGTTTGCAGATATTCATACATCGCATCAATACCATTTTCTCGCCCCACGCCGCTTTTTTTATAGCCACCAAATGGTGACATATAACTCATAGCACGGTAGGTGTTCACCCAGACTGTGCCTGCACGTATCGCACTGGAGACTTTCAGTGCTCGCTTTATGCTCTCGGTCCACACACCAGCAGCAAGACCAAAATCTATATCGTTAGCTATTGCAATCGCCTCCTCCTCATCATCAAAGGGGATAATAGCAAGTACGGGGCCGAACACTTCCTCCTGTGCGATACGCATATGATTGTTCACCTGTGTGAATATCGTAGGCTCTATAAACCAGGGGCTATCGCCACACTGCGGTGACTGGACTGCGGCTCCCCCCAAAGCCAGGTGCGCGCCATCGTCTTTAGCGACACTAATATAGTGCAATATTTTTTCATACTGAACCGGTGTGGTAATCGGCCCGACTTGCGTATCGCTGCTCATGGGGTTGCCCATTCGTGCGGTTTTAGCGAAGGCCACCAACGCATCGACAAACTCATCGTGAATACTGCGTTGCAGCAACAGCCGTGATCCCGCCAGGCAGGTTTGACCGGTAGCAGCAAAAATTCCTGAAATAACCCCCTTTATCGCATTATCGAAATTAGCATCTTCAAAGACAATATTTGGGGACTTGCCACCCAACTCCAAGGTGACGGGTTTGATGTGTTTAGCAGCTGCCTGATAAACCGCCCGACCACCCGCATCGCCACCGGTAAAAGCGATTTTTGCCACCTTGGGATGTTCAACCAGTCGTGCACCCACCGTATTGCCAGTACCGGTAACGACATTGAATACCCCCGGGGGAAATCCAGCTTCCTCTACCAATTCCGCCAACTTTAAAGTGGAGGAAGATGTGTACTCAGAAGGCTTGACGACCATAGTATTACCCGCCGCCAGAGCCGGTGCCATTTTAAAGGCCAGCAACAGCAGGGGGGAGTTCCAGGGCAGAATGGCAGCTATAACGCCCAGGGGTTCGTGCAGGGTAAAATTGAAATTATCTGGCTTATCAACAGGAATGACAGCACCCTGGATCTTATCCGCCATGCCCCCGTAGTAATAAAACCACTGTGGCAGGTAGCGCATTTGAGCCAACATTTCAGTGATCAGTTTACCGTTATCACTGACTTCAACTTCGGCCAATTGCTCAGCATTCGCCGCGATGATATCGCCCAGCTTGTGTAACAATGCTCCGCGCGCAGAGGCAGTAATATCTGTCCAGTCACTATTCAACATGGCGTCATGAGCCGCCTCAACTGCCAGGTCCACGTCACTGTGCATACACCGGGGAATGGATGCCCAGGCCAGATTGGTGTATGGGTTGACCGTATCAAACCGTGCTCCATCACTTGATTCACGCCACTGCCCGCCGATAAAAACCTTCAAGGAGTTTACTGATTTCATCGTCGCACCCGCACCGTCATTAATTGTCGTAAGTTAGCACTACTTGCCTTATGGGTAAACCAGCGCGCATCACCAATGCAGGCAGCACATAATGTGTCCGGTTGACGAGATCAAGCACGGCGGATACCGTATGGACCTGAAGTTATACTTGAATTCAATCGGCGGCTGGACAATGCCAATATTGATTCAATCTGGATGGCTGGGCACATCATGTTGGTCTGCCAATAACTTGATGATATTGAGACTCAGCTCTCTTAGGGGATGAGACCCGCTACGATTGAAGAGTTGGTTACTTACCGATTTGAGATGGTGTAAAGTAGTGCAAACCCACCGCCACCCGAGAAAACCGTGAACGATAAACAAGCAAATACAAATACTCAGTTGTTCAACATTGGCGACATTGAGGTCGCCAAGGTCATCGACACAGTGGAGTGCTTCAGCCCCAAAGCCCTCTACGTGAACAAAGACCGGGACGCCTTTGATGAACACCTGGACTGGCTTCAGCCGTATTTTATTGATGAGTCGAAACGTATGCTCCTCAGCATCCATAGCTTTGTACTCAAAACCCGGCACCACAATATTTTGGTAGACACCTGTATAGGGAATCACAAAATTGGTAACGGATTTCCCCAGTGGAACAACCGTGAGGGTAACTACCTTGCGGAACTGGCAGCCGCCAATTGCCGCCCGGAGGATATTGACTACGTGTTTTGTACGCACATGCACGTTGACCACACGGGATGGAACACACAGTTAAAGGATGGTCGTTGGGTACCCACCTTTCCCAATGCCAAATATCTCTTCAATGAACGCGAGTGGGCCGGATTGAAAGAGTCACCATACGAATACGATCAAGCGGTGTTGAAGCAGAATATTGTGCCCATTATCGAGGCAAATCAAGTACAGTGGGTGGATAACGCATGGACCATCGACGATCAGGTTTCGCTTCTGCCAACGCCAGGGCATACCCCCGGACATTGTAGTGTTGCCATCAACGAGGGAAGTTCCCGAGCAGTGATCACCGGAGACATGATGATTCATCCCGTGCAAATTGCCGAGCCCCAGTGGCACCAAAGTGCAGACTACGACAAGGCGATGGCCGTCGCCACCCGCAGCGCCTTTGTCGACGATCATTGTGATCAGGATATCCTGATCCTGGGTACACATTTCAATACACCTACCGGGGTCTATATCGAGGAGCAACAAGGTCGAAAACGAATTCGCTTTGAAAGCTGATTGGCGTTGGATTAGGCGATAGGGTCGATTTCTAACCGGGTAATTTCAAAATTGCCTTGGCGGTACGATACTGGCGCCCGATGTACGGGCCGATATGTTTTAAGCCCCGCACTCTACCAAGCCGCCAGGAGCGCGATAAGAGTGTGTTTTAAGTCCATTGTGGGGACACTTCACCACAGAGCTGGCTCGACAGGGTTTGCGCTGCGCCCAGCAGGGCATCTTGCAACTCGGGCAAACCGCTTCGTTGCAGGGCGCTCCCGATGCCGATGGCGACCACCGCATGGCTGGGGTTACCCCGCGCCTTCCAGACCGGCGCCGCGACTACCGTGACCCCGGATATGTAATTACCTGCGTCCACGGCAAATCCACGGTTGCGGGTCTGATCAACCTGCGCTCGCCATTCCCTGAATGACGGCGGATCGTCCCAGCGCAGGGTCTTGAACCTCGCTGCCACTTCCTTTTCCGGGTGATCCCCATAGGCCGCGATGCATCGGCCTGTCGCGCTGATAAGCGCCGGGAAGCGACTGCCGACTTGTGCACTGAGTTGAAAGTTGCTCCCGGAATGGGACACCGCAACCACCACGATATGGTCCAGACCCACGATCTGGACCCCAAGCATGGTCACATCAAAGGCCTGGCTGATGTTGTCGAGTACTGGCTGTGCGAGATCGGTGAACTGGTTGTGCCTGAGCCAATGCCGGGCCAGGGTGAGAACGCCCGCCTCCAGGGAATATCGCTTTGTGTCGGAGTCAAAGAATACGAATTCTTCGACAACCAACGCCCTCAGCACGTACAGGCAGGTGCTGGGCACCAACCCCAGTGTTCGCGTGATGCTTTGCAGACCCAGGGGGGTATCACTTTTCCCAAGCAGCCGCAGGATGGCCGCGGCGCGGGAAATAGCCGGGGCTTTGCTTTCCTTGACAGCCATGGCCAGCGCCTGGTCCTGGGGCGTGTACTTCCTGGATTGATCGTTAGTCTTCTTCATTGCGGCGATACTGACCTCCGCCCGGCAAATAGATTTAGTTCAATATATAAAATATTATTCTATATTTGCAACAACTAATTTTTATGGCATAGTGGCGCCCACTGAAAGGTGTCAACCCTGCTGGACGCCGATCAAGACGACTCAGGTGTCATTGATGGCGAAACTCACGGAATACACCTCCTACGCGGATGCCCTGGCGCATGCCAATTCGACGGCGCTCTGGAAGCTCTTCGATGGCGATCGCCAATACCTGAACATTACCCACGAATGCATGAACCGGCACGCCGACGGTTCCGGTCGCACGGCCGTGCGTATCGCGCACGCCGACGGAACCGACGAAATACTCAGTTTTGACGAAATCGCCGCCAGGTCGGCACAATTCGCACACTGGCTGGTTGAGAACGGGATCAAACCCGGTGACCGCATCGCATTCATGCTGGAGCCTTCCCTGCCCTTCTACACCAGCTTGTTCGGTGCCATCATGATGGGCGCGGTCAGCGTACCCCTGTTCACCCTGTTTGGTATCGATGGTCTGCGTTTGCGCGTCGACGACTGCGAGCCGGCCCTACTGGTCACCAATGCCGACAAGACGGAGATCGCCCACCAAATCGATGGCCTGCGCGTGGTCGTAGCTGATGAGAACCTGCTGGAGGATATCAGCAACTTTCCTACCACTTTTGCGACCAGCACCCGAGCTGACGACCTGGCCGTGTTTCAGTACACGTCCGGCACCACCCGTGAATTGCCCGCTGCGGTCAAGCACACGCACAGGGCGTTGGTCACGCTGATGTTCGCCACCTTGTACGGTACGGGTATTCGCCCTGGTGATGAGTATTTCTGCCCTTCTTCCCCCGCCTGGGGGCACGGCCTCTGGCACGGCACCCTGGCGCCACTGGCGTTGGGCGTCACGACAGGCACCTTCGCCGGCAAATTTGATGCAGTGCGCCTGATGCAGGCCCTAGAGGACTACGGGATCACCAATATGTCCGCGGCGGCAACCCACTATCGCATGATGAAAAACTCAGGAAAGAGCCAGGATTTCACCTTTGCCATCAACAAGCTCTCCTTCACCGGCGAACCCTGCGACCCGGCAACGCTGGACTTCATCGACAAGACTTTCCACGTACCCGCATGCAGCATGTACGGTACCACCGAAATCGGTGTCGTCCTGGTGAACTATCCGGGCGCAGAGGACTATGAAGTAAAGCCTGGCTCCCTGGGCAAACCTGTTCCCGGCCTGAAACTGGAGGTGCAAACGGCCGACGGAACACCGACGGCGCCGGGTGAAGTTGGCGAACTCATGCTGTGGAAACGCGACCACTGGGAAACCACCAAGGACCTGGCGAAAACGGACAAGGAGGGATACCTGTATCACTGCGGCCGGGCGGACGACGTCATCATCTCCGCCGGCTGGACCATGAGCGCGGTCGAGATCGAGAACACCCTGCTCAAGCACGGTGACGTACAGGAAGTTGCCGCTATAGGTATTCCCGACGACATCCGCGGCCAGGTAGTCAAGACCTTCGTGGTCAGCGACCGCGGACAGAGCAATGAATTTGTTGAAGAACTGCAGAAATTCACGCGGGAGCGGTTGGCCCAGCACGAATTCCCGCGTGTTATCGAATTTGTGAGTGAGCTTCCCAAGACGCCGGCCGGCAAGGTTCACCGCAAGGTCCTTCGTGACCGAGAAACTGCCAAAGCAGCTGCGGCCGGCACGTAACATTTCAGGAGAAGATATCTATGTCCGAGAACCGTTATCCAAAAATCACCGAAGAAGGTCTTGCTAAACTGCGCCAGCGTATCGGCGTCAGGATCACCAATACCATCGAGCCATGGAACTACGAGGCGACCCGCGATGCAATTCGCCACTACGCCCACGGCATCGGGGACGACAACCCACTGTGGTGCGATCCCGAGTACGCAGCTAACACCCGGTACGGGGATATCGTCGCACTGCCGAGTTTCCTGTTCAGCACCGACCGCATCGTGTCCGGCTACTGCGGCGGCCTGTCCGGTGTGCACGCCATGTGGGCGGGGGCTGACTGGACCTGGCACAAACCCGTTCTACGCAATGATGTGATCACCACTGAAGTCTACCTGAAAGACCTGATCGAACACCAGACGCGCTTCGCCGGCCGCTCCGTTCAGCAGATCTACCATGTCGACTTTTACAACCAGCATGGAGACCAGGTGGCCGGGGCCGACAGCTGGGTATTCCGTACCGACCGCGACGAGGCACGGGAAAAGGGTACCAAGTACACGGATATTCGCGGCGTGGTCGAGCCGCTCTCCGACGAGCACCTGGCCGAGTGGTCCCGGCTGTACGAAAACGAAGAAATTCGCGGGGCGACTCCACGCTACTGGGAAGACGTGCAGGAAGGTGAAGAACTTCCCCGCATGATGAAGGGGCCGATGACCGTCACCGGTTTCATCTGCTACGCCCAGGGCTGGGGCGGTCTGTACATCCGCGCCAACAAGCTGGCCTGGAATATGCAACAGGCCCACCCTGGCCTGGGCATCAAGAACCGCTTCAATGTACCCGATTGCCCGGAGCGCGTTCACTGGGACGAGACCTTCGCCCTCGAAGTCGGCGCCCCCGGTGCCTACGATTACGGCCCTGAGCGCTGCTCCTGGTTGACCCACCATATCACCAACTGGATGGGTGACGACGGTTTCCTGCGCAACAGCAAGTGCCAGATTCGCCGCCACAACCCTGACGGTGACGTCATCTTCATCGATGGTATCGTGAGCCGCAAATGGGTCAACGACGACGGCAAGCACCTTGTGGAGATCAGCCAGCGGGCCGAGACACACCGCGGCGAGCTATCGGCATCCGGCGCGGCCATCGTGGAATTGCCAAGTCACAGCTGATAAGGTCTCGGTCTATGACATAGAGCAGCAGTTCGTCATGGGCCGGCCCCCTGCAGGGCATTTGCGTGCTGAATAAGCAGAGGAAAGAAACAGATGGCTATAAGAGAAATAACCCCAGAATTAGACCGGTACTATAAAAATCTTGGCGTTTGGGGGGACGACACGCTTTACCAGCTATTTGAGGCATCTGCCACACGATACCCGAATAAAATGGCCACAAGCGACGCTCGCTACTCACGCACTTACGAAGAATATCTGGAAGACGTACAGCGTTGCGCCTGGTTTCTCCATAAAAACAGGGTGGTCACGGGAGATATTGTCGCGATTCAGGTGCCCAACTGGAATGAGCTGGCTATGGTGCACCTTGCCTGCAATTTATTGGGTGCTGTTTGTCTGCCAATACATAGCGACTGGCGAGAAAAAGAGGTGGGTCATTTACTTGGAATGACTAAAGCCAGGGTGGTTTTTGTACCGAGGGTATTCAGGGATTTCACCTATCCCGAAATGATTAAAGCACTAAAGCCGTCACTCCCTGATTTGGAAGAAGTAGTGATAATTGATCTGGCTGGTCAATATACCCAGCCCATTGATGACCAGGCTGCTTTCGATCTGGTTTACCAGGAGTGCCAGTCACGATCGCCCAATGAACCAACCAATATCATGGTCTCATCAGGTACGACATCCCTGCCAAAGCCCAGTTTATGGAGTGACAATAACCTGATTGCATTACTTATCAACCAATACCTGCCTCGGATGAAAATCACACCCAAAGACCGGGCAGTGACGCTGGCACCGGCATCAACTGGAGCTACTGGTTATGTATTCCCGATCCTTTTACCACTATTAATCGGTGCATCTTGTTCCATGCTGGAACGTTGGGGCGGGGCAGATGACGCTCTAGAGCTGATTGAAGAGTCCAAGGCAACATATGCTGTCGCTGTGCCGGCACAAATGACCATGCTTGTTGCATCGGAAAAAGTCCAAACGACAAATTTCGAACATCTAACACGTTTTGGCAACGCGGGCGCTCCACTTCCTACGGAAACGGCTATTCAAATTGAGAAGCTGATGAATTGCAAAATCCATACAATTTATGGTGCAACCGACGGTGGTGTTCCGGTAGCTACACTGCTGGATGATCCCGATGAAAAGCGGTTGGGAACGGCGGGAGTCCTTATGCAGGGAGAGGAGATCAGGCTGGTTGATGAGTATTATGAGGATGTCCCTGCAGGTGGCCGAGGTGAGGTTCTTATCCGAGGGGCTAATAAGTCTTTTGGCTATCTAAATTCCCCGGATGATAACGCCGCTGTCTGGATTGGTGATGGTTGGTACGCCACAGGTGACCTTGGTGAAATCGACCTGGGAAACTACCTGCGTATTGTCGGACGAAAGAAAGATATGATTATTCGTGGAGGGCAAAATATAAGTCCACGGGAAGTTGAGGAAATGCTCATTGAGCATGCAGCAATCGCCGATGTAGCCATTGCAGCCATGCCGGATAAGATACTGGGCGAGAGAGCCTGCGCCTTTGTGGTGTTAAAAGAAGGCCAGAGATTTACATTTGATGAGATGATTCAGTTTCTGAGCGCACAGAAAATAGCAAAATATAAATTGCCAGAGCGATTAGAAATTCGTGATACTTTTCCAACTTCTGCGGGTGGAAAGACCCAAAAAGGTGTTCTTACCGAGGAAATTACTGAACAACTCAAACAGGAAGGGGTTGTTTAAGGATTAAATAGTTGGGCCCCAATATAATTAGTGCGCATTCGGAAACGCCGGGCTTTATTTTTTGTAGTAAATCAGTCTAAATACGGGCTGGGCTATTTTCACTTTTACCATCGCTTTTTACCCCATTCATTCACAGGCACAGGCACAGGCACAGGCACAGGCAAGTAGCATTCACAGGGTTTACTGATAATTAGCGAGGAACCACCATGATTACCGAAAAAGACATGTACTTCCACACTCCCACATCCGACAACCACTACTGGGCGGAGACCAATTACTTTGGCTTTTATGTTGCCGAGGCGGCAATACACGTCAACGTGTATGTGCTGACCCGACAAAATGCGGGGGTTGTGCTATCAAGCATTACCGTTACCGATGGCTTCTCCAATACCCCCCATCAGGTACGATATACCAATAACCAGGTACATTTACCCTTTCCTGAAAGCGATTTTGACAACTATAAATTAGCTAACGGTCTGGCGATTAAATGCACCAAGCCGGTGATGGATTACGATATAAAGTTTGACGACAAGCGCGGCCTTTCCATCGACGTGCAATACAAAGCGCTCATGGAACCTTACGATATTCATGATCCCGACCAGGATCCACTGGCCGCCTCCGCCGATGATAATGTTTCGGCCACTGCCTACGCCGGGCACTGGGATCAAACTGGTCGCGTCACCGGCAAATTCACCATCGATGGCAAGACCTACGATATCGATTGCGTATCGAGCATGGATCACAGCTGGGGCGAACGCAAAGAAGACCAGTTTCAGAATTTCTGCTGGCTCAATGCCAACTTCGACAACGACGTCAGCATTCACTGCCTGTGGGCCATTAACCCCGACGACACCAACGACTACAGCGCCATCATCCATGGCTATGTCCGTGAAGGTGATCAAGTTTATGGTCTGACCAAAGGCTCAGGCAAACTCCGTCGCAATGGTAATCTGCATCAATATATGGAACTTCAGGTCGAGGATAAGCGCGGAAAGGTACACAACTTAAGCGGCACGGCCTTTACCTCAAACCCCTGGCAACCCTGGCCTTTTGTCTATGCGACCCAGTCCTTTTTACGCTGGGAAATGGACGGTGTGACCGGTTGGGGCGAAGTCCAGGACGTTAGTAATAATTAGACACCGGGCAAGCGCTGCTACAGAGATTCACTGCATAAGTGTGTCTTTGTAGCAATGCTCTGTGCCAACGCACCCAGACCGGGCACCACACAGGCTAACAAATGGGTCTTTGGAATACCCGGTGCGATTCATCTTTTCACCTGGCCAGGCTCCAAGTGTGCTACCTGTTGGTAAGAATGTATACTGGTGCACTGCACACGGTGCCAGAAATTCACCGTGGAAAATCAACAGCAAGGGATTCTTATGAAATTTGACCTGATGACGAGCAACATGACCTGGCAAGTTAGCGCAGAGCTCGCAAAGCAGCTTGAAGACGAGGGATTTTCAGGGATGCTTTTCACCGAGGGAGCCCAGGTTCCCTGGATGATGATTGCCGCTGCCGCCATGGCCGCACCCAAGCTGACTTTCAGCACCGGGATAGCCGTTGCGTTTCCACGAAGCCCGATGATTTCAGCCCAGCTTGCCTGGGAGATAGCCCGCAACACCCAGGGCCGGTTTCGCCTGGGTCTGGGCAGCCAGGTCAAGGGACACGTGGTACGTCGCTATAGCGCCATGTACGACAAGCCCGCGCCGCAGATGAGAGATTATCTTCAGGCAGTCCAGGCCTGTATTCGGGCATTCCGGGGCGACGAGAAGTTGTCATACGAAGGGCCATACTACCAGATGAGCCTGCTCCCGCCTCAGTGGTCACCACCTCGCCACGACTTTGAAGACATCAAGATCGATATTTCCGCTGTCGGGCCGCACATGTGCCGCGTGGCTGGCGAATTGGCCGATGGTATTCATGTGCACCCGATGCATTCGATGCCCTACATCCAGAACCGTCTTCTGCCCGCACTGGCAGAAGGCGCAGCGCGGGCGAACCGATCTACAGACGCGGTCGACTTGATCATTCCAGTGTTCGCCGTCCCGGGGGATACTCCCGAGGAACAGGCATCCCTGATTGAGCTGACCCGCATACAACTGGCTTTCTACGGATCGACCCCCAACTATGCATTTCAATTTGATGACCTCGGTTTCACCGGAACAACGGCAAAGCTCGGCCCACTGATGAAAGCCGGTGACTTTCAAAGCATGACGGAAATAATCACCGACGAGATGATGGAACATTTCGCCGTTATCGGCAGGTGGGACGACATCGCCGATAAGATCATCGACCGCTACCAGGCCATCGCAAGTCGGGTAGTCATGTATCTGGCAGGGGAAGATATTGCCCGCAATCCCGCCAATCTTGGCAAGTGGGGTGAAATCGCCCGTGCCGTCACACAGTGAAACGGCCACGCTCGTCTCCAACCACTTGAAAAGTCTGGATTTACAAGCCCACAAGTCATGAGAGCAAGGCGCCGATTCGATGGTATAGTGACGATGAGGCATTCCGATCTATGTCCAGAATCGGCAACGCCCGCAAGCTCCGGTCGCCTGATGAAGGCTGTGGGCTTGCCTTGTTTGTTGTGGGCTGCCGTCCTGACCATGGTTCCCATAGTTGCAGCTGCCCACAATATATCGGGTGCCGATGCCCGTTTTGTGGAAGGTCTGAGTGGTTCGGCGATTATTCCCTACATGTACCTTGGCGCCAAGCATATGGTCACGGGCTACGATCACTTGCTGTATTTGGTCGGTGTGGTTTTCTATCTGTTCCGGCTGAAAGATATCATTCTCTACGTCAGCCTTTTTACCCTGGGTCACAGTATCACCCTGATGGGCGGGGTATTGCTTGAGTGGAACGTCAATGCCTATCTTATCGATACCATCATTGGCCTTTCCGTGGCCTATAAAGCCTTCGAAAATATTGATGGATTCAGGCGTATTTTTGGCTTTCAGTTTGACTCGAGGGTTGCAGTGCTGATCTTCGGTTTGTTTCATGGACTGGGCCTGGCGACAAAATTACAGGACCTGTCTCTGTCGGCAGATAGCCTGGTGACCAATATGCTGAGTTTTAATGTAGGGGTGGAGATTGGTCAGGCTATTGCCCTGACATGCATTGTGGTTGTGCTTGGTCAGTGGCGTCGGTCTGGTAGTTTTATAAAGCAGGCATTTGGGGCCAATACTGTGCTGATGAGTTTGGGCTTTATACTTGCCGGCTACCAGTTTGCCGGTTATTTATGGGCATGAATCGAAGGTTATCAGAGGCGAGGTTATGAATAAAAACACTGCGGAACTCGTGGCTCCGCAAACCAGTCGACGAAAAGTTTTACTTGCTACCTTTTTGGCCCTTTTTGTCGCCGTTATGATTTTAGCCATCTTTATTTTACCGGCTGAATTCAACAAGGATCCCCTTGGGGTCGGCAAGGTTCTGGGTATTTCGGGCTTATCAAAGCCCCCGCCTGCCAGTATTGGAACGGTGCGAAAAGAAAAAGGGGCTTACTATCAGGATAGTGTTTCGTTCCAGCTGTTACCCTTTGAATTTGTGGAGTACAAGTATCAATTGAGCGGAGGTGGCAGCATGCTCTATCAATGGACAGCCAGTAACACTCGCTCCGGTGGCAACAGCCCGGTTTCGTTTGACTTTCACGGAGAGTCTCATGAGACCGAGGGCTACGAGGAGAGTTATAGCATGGGGGAAGGCGATCACGAGAATGGCACCTTCACCGCGCCATTTAACGGCATCCACGGTTGGTTCTGGGTAAATCAGGGGTCCGAATCTGTGACTGTAAAGCTCACCACTGCAGGGTTTTATACAGAAAGCCTGGAGTTTCGTGATGGATTTGTGAAAAAAGAAATGGTGAGTGACAGGTAATAAACCGAAAAGAGAGCTCTGATCAAGCCATCAACACATGTTTGTGCAGGCTTGATCAGAGGACTGGTTTGATCAGGGAGAGCCTTCAGCCTTTTCACCCTGGATGTAAGCCGAGTGGCAAGCTTTGCAAATACGGTAAATTTGAGAGCCAGCGTCAAATAGTGCATCTGCGTCATGAGCTTTGGCTGCCGACTGGGCGAGCAGCCCTGCGTCAACAAGGGCTTGTGAGGTTTTTTGCCAATCTTTGTCGTCTACTGCCCGTCCTGGCATCATCAGCAAATTACCGGTTGCCGCCACCACGGCAGCACCATATTGAACGGACAGCCAGCCTTCTTCTGTGGTTGGGGCCAGTTCCCTGGTGCCAGCAGCGGTGATAATGCTACCGGCTGAATCCCATATATGGTCTGCCGCAGGGTCCAGGACCCACTGCATGATGTGTTTAGTGTCACCACTCAGTTTGAAAGGGCTGGATGCCGCTTGCCCTGGTTGCGATTGACTTGTTTGCGATTGGCCGGGTGCCTGCTCCGAAGGGCTACAGCCAATCAGCGTAAACAAAAGTAAAGCGAGCGAGAGCCTGGTTCTAATCATCAACTTGATTTCCTATTGTAATTATCTGCCAGGATCGGCGCCGTCTTTGGGTGCGCCTGTGCCGGATGAGCCCATAAACATCTTTTCACCGGAAGCAAGCGTGATATTTCGACCGTTGGCACTGTTTGACCGGTCCTTGGCATGATAACCATCAACGATGATTTCTGTGCCTATGGCAATTGATCTTTTGTTGATGCCTCTTCTCAACAAGGTGTTTGGTGTGCCGCCCTCTATCCTCCAGAGCTCTGCTACACCGTCGGAGTTAATGACTTCAATATGAAACCAGGCGTGGGGGTTTACCCACTCAATTCTGACTACAGAGCCACGTAGAGTAAGTGGTGCTTGGGCGTCAAATTCTGCGCCAAAAGCGTGGTGTGCATGGGGTTGGGCAGGCAATAGTATGCTAAGTGCCAGCCCGACTGTTGTAACAAATGGTTTTATAGACATGGTAACGACCTCAGGTTGCGAAAATGTTTAAACATTGATTAATACAGCGATTGTAGTTCTCATCTCTCTGTCATCTTAATCTAATGGTTTGGCGCGCAGTTCTCCATAGAGTAATTCCTCTACAAATTCAACACACATAAAGTCAAGTAGCTGTATGTTGCTTTCCACGCGCCTGTAAAGTGGCATGCTAATTGTCCACGGCTCGGTAAAGGTTTGTGGATCAGTAATGGTGGCTTCATACTGGATATGGTTGGGGCCGGTTAAAGTATAGCGCTCAACCACATGGAGCTGATCGCTATGGTGATTACCAGAGCGGTCAAACCAGGTTTCCGGGTTTTGGCCTGTCACCTCGATAACCAGTGTGTCGCCGTCCCAGGAGGCGACCGATTGCCCCATCCAGCTATCGACGGGTGCGGGGCCGGGGTCTTTCATGTAAATATCCCGATCGGCACCTGCATACTGATAGGTGATGAACATTGAATTATCACCTTGAAATACCTGGAATGGCTGGGGCATATAAGTTGCCCTTGGCACACCGGGAAGGTAGCATTTTATTTCAGGGTCTCTCTCGAGCCAATGGAGTTGATTCTCTTTCTTAATCGCCAGGGCTTCGGGTTTGTAAGGGATTTTCCCCCCCTTGACAACACCGAGGCTGGGGGGCACTGCACCCACCGCACCGATTTTCATGGTGTCTTTTGCTGCTATCGGGCCAGCAGGGCCGTCACGCAGGGCCATGGATGGTCTCGCCATGTGCATTTCAACATCATAATTGGCTTCATTCATGGCCTGCCATATTCCATTGAAATCAGGATGAATGCCGTCAGCGGCACGGGGTGCTTTATAGTTATTAGTCGCGGCAAGAGCACCTGCTGGCAATAATATGGACAGCAGCAGTATTATGACTCGCATAGAATTAAAATTCACGGTAGTATCCCTACAGTTGGTGATAGCTGGTCAAGCATAACTTACCTTGGGTACGCATGGGAAGTAGGTTTAAATGCCAAGTGGGCATGCCTGGCCAATATAATTACAATTGTTAACATGAGTGTTCAGGTTCAAAACCCTTGCTTTTACTGAGGACTTAGCCAGACTTTTCTTGATGCTCGTTGCAAAATTCTTGCGCCACACCAATTACGTGATGCCTGGTTTATGCATGACAATACGCATTAGAAAAAAACTGAGGTACAAAAAAAATGCTCAATGAGCTGGTTTTAAAATTTGCGACGTGGCTTGACTCATACCAGTCGAGTACTGATCTGCATGAATCACTGTACATGTACGGTTGGGTAGAGGGCACTCACGTCTTAACCCTGACCGTTTTTCTCGGCATGTTGCTTGCTATCGACCTGCGTTTACTGGGGGTGGCTTTCAAGGAAATACCGGCCTCGACTTTTGTTGAGCGGCTCAACAAACCCATGATGATCGGCTTTGTCGTTATGCTTATCAGTGGGGTCCTGTTGTATTATGCGATTCCTATAAGATCGAGCCAGAGTATCTGGTTTCGAATGAAAATTGTGCTGTTGATATCCGCAGGGATCAATGCCTTCCTGATTCGAAAGATGACCAGGGGATCAGATATGAGCTGGGACAACAGCCCCGTCCCTCCCACGCGAATACGGGTTGGCGCAGGCCTCTCTCTTTGTTTCTGGGCTCTGGTGATAGCTTGCGGCCGAATGATGGCCTATGACTGGTGGGACTGCCACAAGGAAATGCCCCAATTTATGTATTGGGCTGCTGGTTGTGTAAATGAATTGGCAGCGTATGAATAGCTTGTTGTGAGCGCGAGTTGACAACATATTGTTGTCAGGAATTCCAAGACAAGGCCCTAAGGGGAGAAAAAGATGGATGTAGTGTTTATTTTTGAATGGCTAGACGCCTCGATGCTGGCTGATTTTGCCAAAAAGTCAGCTGGTCTTTTTGCAGTGGTTCAGACCGTTCATATTGTCAGCATGGTCATGCTTGTTGGCATGCTTATCCTCGGCGATTTACGCATGCTCAATATCGTGATGTCAGGTGTGCCTTCAGTCCCTATTATTCAGAACACAAAAAAATGGATCTACCTGGCGCTGGCAGGAATTATTCTTTCAGGTATTTATGAGTCATCGGCAATTGCCATGAAGCTTGCTTACAACTCATTCTTCTTTGCGAAAATGGCCGGCCTGGCCATGGGTATTGTTTTTATGCTGACTATTCGTAGCTCTGTCTATAGTCGAGCGCCGGATAGTATAGGGTCGAACGGGCCGCAGCCAGATGCACTGTCGGAAGGGGTGGTGAAACTGGTCGCTTTGACCAGCTTGGTCATATGGTTTAGTGTTGCAGCAAATGGTCGCTGGATCGGGTTTTCATAGGTTTTCTAGAGAGTAATTATGACAACAAGTACTTTAGCTAAAATTGCGACACTTTGCTCGGTTGTTATTATAATTGGCTGGGGGGTGTATTGGGGTATCCAGGTAAGGGATACCATGGAACTGATAGAGTTTTCAAAAATGCAGTAGCAAAAACTCTTGCGGGGGAGGCGTAGCAATATTGCCATACCCTCACCCGCTAATTTCCAATTGGGCTTATTTGTTTTAGTTTATAGCGCAGATCTAATCCCTTCTTGTCTTTTAATCTGTCTGTCTCGAGTTGCGGTAGTTTTGGGATTATTCCTGTGAGTAGTAGCAGACCGTCTGTTAGCTAAAGCTTGGCGGCGGCTGCTTCCTTCTCCGCTTGACGGGCACCCGATAGCATGCCTGCGGCGGCGTGGTTCCCTTCGTGGCAGGCGTATTCGAACATTTGATTTTCAGTTGCCTTAAAAGAGATAGCGACAGTAAAGGGCACAGTGAAAGTGCTGGGGGCATCTACTGTGTATTCATAGAGTAGGCGAGAGTCACTGATTCTGGTGAAGCGCTCTGTAAGAGTGAAGTCCTCACCAGTTCCAACAACTCCATTCAAACTTTGATCACCGCTAAGATTGAGTGGTAACTGGAAAGTTGGTGACTTGCCAGTGAAGTTGGTTGTCTCAACAACCAGTGTATTTCCATCCCAATGCCCACGTGGATCCCCCGTCCACCGGGTCATGTCAGCAGGTAAGTGCGAACTGCCATCCACAGGCACAACACGTGCGTGATGAATCATTTCAGTAAAAATCACCACCTGTTTGGGTGTTTGTATTATCCGCAGGTTATTGTTGTAGGCGCTGGGGATCAATGGTGGACCAGCGTTGAAGCCCAGCAGGCACCGCTCAGACAGACCCAGATCCTCTGGGCCTTCTGGTAGGAAATTGACACGACCAATGGAGACAATGTCGCGAACGGGGTAGTGTTCCTCGGAAGTTGCATGACTTGCCTTCAGCCTTGCCACAGCTTCGTCGGTAAGTTTGGGCAGGCGGCCATTCGCCGGATCTGTGATTAAGGACGTTCTTCTGTCCTCGTTCATCGTAGTTCCGTAATCAAACCAAAAATTATTATAGGCCCCCTCAATATCTTTAGCCGGGTCAGTTTCGGCCGTATCTTCCCTTAATTTATCAGCATCCGTCGCCTCGACTGCCTGTGCCTGGACGGCCGCTTGTTCTTCTGCAGTGAACACGGCTTTATCACCTAAAGCTTCGGGACGCTCTAGCGGGGTGAGGGTGCGAAAATCCCATACGCCTTGAAGGTCGGGTTGGCCCTGGGAGTTGCGAGGAGGCTCATAGCCGGCCTTGTTAGCCTGGGCTGGATCTTGTTTAGAGTAAGCCGATAGAGAAAAAGCCATTACGACCATGAGGCCAGTCGTTGGGAAAACATTGCGAACCAGCGTCATTTTGCACTCCACATCTTGCTCGTTTTATTGAATTTCATCGGATTGCACAAACTACCATAAATCAACTGCTGAGGAAACCATGCTGGCACGGTGAATTAACCCGCATATCTCACCAGGAGATTTGCGGGTTAAGGGCGCCTTCTTAGGGATATGACATACAACACGATGCCGGACAGGATAGTGACCGCGCCAAGCAGAGCGAAGCCCCGTAACAGCCATGAGTTGAAATTGTCCCTGTCTGCATAATCCATAATGTGAAGACTCCAGAGAAAATCATAAATTCGCCACTTGGTGGTACGAACCGCTTGCAGTTGGCCACTGTTGGCTCCAATCCAAAAATTCGCGTGATCAGATCCTTCGAGCTCTATTTTCCAGGCTGGCAACTCACCCCCCCGATACTCAGTGCCGGGCTCTACCGCTCCGACCAGGGTCGCAGACAGAATCGGCAAACGGGTGACATTTGAGGCTATCGAAATCGCCTCTGCCTTTGTCAGTGGCTCCAATTTCTCCGCCGTTTCAGCATTGAATACGACCAGGCCATGCTCCGATTCAACAATATAGACCGGCGTGTTCAAGCGCTGCTTGATCTGGACACGGTCAACACTCACCATGGAAAGTTCTTTGTGTCGACTCACCAGAGAACTTGGCGAGATCAGCCGGACATACCCCAATCGAAATACCGGAGCCTGCCCTTGCAGGTGGGCGCCTCGAATATCATCTATCGGTATCAGGGCAAAAAATAAACCTGAGCCGGTCCAAACCAGTAGTTGAATCGCCGCCACAACACCCAACCACCGATGGGCCTTTCTATATAGTACCTGCTTCAAAAACAAGGCCTTCCATTTCACTGCTAACACTTGCGAAAGTCGCTGCATTGTCGCCCTTCTGGCGCGGCTTACCATTCTCTCGTAAAGTCATAGCAGCCTGCAAAGATAGAATGGCTTCTAAAAATAGTCAAGCCGAAAAAGCAGACTGACGCCAGGGCCAATTCAGGAAATCAATCGACCAGTTCTCGGGTAATTGAAGTTCAGCAAAGGATTCCAGGCGAAATTCTGCTCTCGACACCCCATTTGTATACCTTATACTTGGCACAGAAATTCACGAAGGCGATGTGGTGCCACCGCAAAATAAAGACAACATTTTTGGCGGCCATATAATTCTATCGATCCGATAGCGACGCAGCCTGGAAATGAAAGGGCTTTCGCGCAAGGGTCTCTAAACAATATTTGTAAATAAAAAAATTACAAGGGAGTAATTAATGGACGAGTTGCGTATCTGGTCCTGGGTCTTTCTGTTTTTATACGTTGGCGCCATGATCAGTTTTGGCTATATCGGCATGCGCCATGTTAAAACCAGTGATGATTTCTCAACCGCCCGGGGTGAATATGGCATGTGGTTTCTCGCTTTTGCCATGACCGCCACTACCGCTTCAGGGGCAACCTTTCTGGGCATTCCCGGGCTCGGTTATCGTTTCGGTTTGCCGGCACTAGGTTATGCCCTGGTCTACCCCTTTGCGGTATATCTGGGAGTCTGGTTGTGTTTTAAACAGGTACAAAAAGCCGGCAATGATTTCAGCAACCGCTCGATTCCGGAATTTATGGGCGATCGTTATCAGTCTGAAGCCATGCGCGTTATCGTGGCGCTATTTTCCATGGTATTGATGTTTTATCTGGCGGCACAAATGCTGGCTGGCCTGGTAATGTTTGAACAGATGCTGGGCTTGAGTCCGGTTTGGGCATTAACAGTCACATCCCTGGTGTTGCTGGTCTATGTGGTGTTGGGAGGTGCCCATGCCGACATTATTACCGATGGTGTGCAGGGAGCGATGATGTTGGGGCTGGCCCTGATGATTATCGTACTGTTCAGCATTGGCTTCGGCGTAGAGGGTGGCCTGTCCGGCATGATGACGCGCCTGGGCGAACTTGATGCCAAGACCGTTATGGTGCACTACGAAGGTTCCGGTATTCTTGATTCCAACTGGGATTTTGCCGCAATTTTTCTTGCTCACCTAACTTTGGGTATGTTGCCCCACATTGGTAATAAAGTTTGGGCACTTAAAGAAGGCGTCGGTCGCACCAGGTTCCTGGTGCTCTGTTTGATTATGGGTGTTGTTCTGGCCTCAATGATTTTTGGCGGTATTTTGGCCCGAGCGGTACTGGGGGATACTTTGCTGGACCAGCCCGGTGGACCTAATCAGGCAATTCCGGCGCTGTTTATTGAATTATTTCCAGTCTGGTTGGCAGCCTTTCTGGGTATCGCAATCTTGTCGGCCATTATGTCCACCGCTGATGGTCTGGTTATTTCAACATCCCAGGTCTTTGCCAATGATATTTATCGGCGCACGCTGTCCAGTATCTTGCATCCGAACGCAACCGAAGCTGAGGTGGATCATAACGTGTTGCGTATCAGTCGCATCTCTATCATCTTTGTGCTCTTCGGTGCTGCTGTGCTGGCCTGGTTTTCCATTGGCCAGAATATAGCCTTAATGGTCTGGGTCGGGCTGGGTGGCATGATGGCCGCCCTGGCTGGGCCGCTGATTATCGGTGTATTCTGGCGGGGCGTAACCAAACAGGGAGCAATCTGGGGCTTTATTATGGGTGCTTTATCCTTTATCGCTTTACGCAATAGCTGGTTGCCTGGCGGCGTAGTTGATGGCAGCATAATCGAGCAAGTGCTGTTTGAGCTGGCTAGGCAGGCCGACAATCCTTTTGCCTGTACTACCATTGGCGAAGGTGTATCGGTTATCGTAACGGTCGGCGTATCGCTGATGAGCCAGTCCTTACCAAAAGACCACGTTGATAAAATCTTTGGCACGGAACCAGCCTGATCATCAACTGATTTTTCCAAAGTGCGTTACCGGGGTCTGGATAAGAGTGCTCATCAATGATTAATCAGACGTGCCTTAGTTAGTGTGCATCCGGAAACACCCTTTTTTTTCTTGCTGAAAAAGCATATGCTTATTGCCTGTGATTACTTTAAAAATGACCTTGTACTCTTATGGAGGCCAAAAGAAATAAAAATGAGACTAAAATGAACCAATCCCACATTCTCGAAGGTATAAAAGTTCTCGACTTTTCACAGTTTCTCGCGGGCCCTGCGGCAACTCGACTGATGGCGGAAATGGGTGCGGAGATTGTTAAAATAGAAGAGCCAACAGTAGGTGATAATTCCCGCTACTTTCCCTTCAAGGCAGAGGATGGGCGAAGTGCTTATTACGTCCAGCAAAATAGGGGCAAAAAATCATTAGCTATCGATTTGAAATCAGAGAAGGGAAAGGAGATTATCCGCCAAATGATCCCCCATTTTGATGTCATGGTCGAAAATTTTTCAGCTGGTGTCATTGGACGTTTGGGCTTTAGTTGGGAGGAGGTGAAAAAGCTCAATCCAAAAATAATTATGTGTTCCATCTCAAGCTTTGGGCAGGAAGGCCCACTTGCCCACTTACCCGGTTTTGATTACATCGCTCAGGCATATTCCGGCGTATCGGCAATGATCGGCCCTTCCGATGGACCGCCTTCACTAACGGGGCTGGCAATTGGCGATACTTCAACTGGTGTCCATGCAGCGACGGCAATTGGCTACTCGCTCTTCCACCGGGAGCGCACGGGCCACGGTCAATATCTGGATATCTCACTGCTCGATACCTATTTTCATCACCACGAAGTCAATGTGCAGGATTACAGTGCCAGTAAGGGTAAGTCTCTACCTAGACGTCTGGGTACCCATCACAACGTGGCGGCACCAGTGGGCATGTTTAAGGGGAGAAAACGCTACTTTTTTATTGTCGCTTTAACTCACCAGTGGCCAGGTTTTTGTGAAGCTATCAACATGCCCGAACTGCAGGAGGACCCACGTTTTAGTGACCAGGCAATTAGAATTGAAAATCGCTTGGAGTTGGCAAAAATTATTGAGCAATGGATGGCTGAGCAATCCAGTGACGATGCCGTACAAAAAATATTAGAAGATGCACGCATTCCCGTGGCGCCCATTCTAGAAGTTGAGGAAGCCATGGCTCACCCGCATTTGATCCAGCGTGAAACTGTACGCACTATTTCAGATCGTAGTATTGGCGAATTTCAGGTGCCGGGCATGCCCCTTCGCTTTTCTGAGTTTCCCGGACATTTGCCTCTAATAGCGCCCTATCTGGGTGAGCACAATACAGAGGTGTTGACAGAGTATTTATCGATCTCTGCTCAAGAAATAGCGGATCTGGAAAAGAGTGGTGTACTCGGCACAGAGCCGGTGCCAAAATAATACGGGTTGATTGGTGCTGATTAAAATGCTTGTGGACTGTTTTGTTACAACCTTTATCTATTGGCGCCTCGATCCTGCGATTACCGAATTATCTTTATCCATTCGCCCCCCACGGTCGGCTCGCCACCGGGGTAATCACCATTAATCCCTCGTAGGTGATAGACACCGTAGCGGCCCAGGCGAAGGTGCCTGGAAAGGCGTTAACTTATACCCAACTCATCTAGTGTACCTCGTCACTCATAATGTAACATTCAGAGCCTCCCAATTCGTTCACTGCAAGGCGCAGTTCGCAGGGAATGGCGAGTCCTTTTCAAGAATTGCAACGCGGCAGCGGGCGAATTGGGTGGCTCCCTTCGGGCGAGCCGCCAAAGGCCATCAGCTGCGTTGCGATTTCTTGACGTAGACCCGCTATGCCTGCGAAAACGCACCTTACTGATGGCCTTTGGTGACTCGCTGAATGTTACATTATGAGTGACGAGGTACACTAGCGGTAAGGGTCGGCATTGTTTTCATTGCTGGCCCAGCACCAGCTTCACTTTTCCGACAACAATGGACATCGGTGTTTTTGAAATAGCCATAGCAATTATAAGAATAAGATTGCCCATTTTTTTAACACCGCTATAATAGGAAAAGCTGGCAAATAAAGTTAGCTCCAATTTCAATATGTAAGGTGCGTTACCCTTTGATTTTATTGAAGCTTTTCTTTTTTTTGTTATACCACCGGAGCACAGCTAACAGGCTAGAGTGTAGTTTTTAACCATCAAGGTTTTCTTCAACTAATACACAGGAAGGATAATCATGAACGAACTTACTCCACATTCTTTCTATCGTACGACTCTATATCACACGAACTGCCGCGGTTATTTTTACCATCTTCTGGCAAGCTCTGTTGTAGTGATAGCAGTTGCCCTGCTTTGGGTGCCAACTCCATCTTATGCAAGCGAAGATCAAAGCTACCAGGCTCTGCGAAACTGGATCGACAACCCCTCCGCTGGCGCCCCCGCCACCCCCAGCCAACACTTTACCTTGAGTGACCGAGAGGCCGTGCTGGAGGCGCTTATTCCCCAGACAGCATGGAAGTACTATTTTTTCGATGATATGGATATGGAAATTGCGGCGACCAGACACTACCCCGCACCGGATGACTGGGGTAAAAATATGGCACCCGATTACACGATGGATGAAGACGGCACTCTGACGGGGTTTACCGGCGGCGGGTATCCTTTTACAAAAATCAACGCCGATGACCCTCAAGCGGGCCAGAAGGTCATCTGGAATATGCTGTGGCGTCCCGGCCAGAATGACTATGATATGCCCATGGTCACCTGGTTACGAAGTGAAAGCGGTAAGCTGGATCGTATAATGGAATATACATCGGTAAACGCAACCTACGCACTCGGTGATCGTAGTCTGGTGCCTGGCTATGAAGAAGTAAAAAGTAAACAGGTCATGGAATTTCGCTCGCCACGGGATATGGCGGGCGCCAAAGATATGTCTATCAGCTATGTCGATCACCACAGGGAAAATTCGGGCTGGGTATATATGCCCGAGCAGCGCAAACCCCGCCGCACACTTGCCTCTGAGCGAACCGGTGAATTGATGGGCATGGATATGATCCGTGAAGATAACAATGGTTTCGGTGGTAAGGTTTACGAAAATAACTGGGAATACCTGGGCAAACGTAAAGTGCTTGCGACGACCAATGTGAAAACCAACCCCGAGTTTGGTGGACCTAGTCAGTGGGTGCCCCACAAGACCCGCTGGGAGGTGCGCGATACCCATGTCGTTCTAATCAAGCCCAAAGCTGATAATCATCCCTATAGTGCACGGATAGTATTCGTCGATGCGGAAACCTACTGGACCCACTGGATGTTCGCCTTTGACAAAAAGGACGATCAATTGCTGCGCATGAATCAGCATTTTCTGAAATATTCTGAGGATTACGACACAGAACCACCAACACAAGCGCCTTTTATCAAACAGGACTTTTCAAAAAGTGTGGGACATCAGGTTTTTCTTCATCTAGGCGAAACCGACATCAATGCCAAAAAGCCCCATGCGACGATGACACACTGTTACACCAACAAGCGTGAATTTGAATCAGCAAAGGCTAAGCAGTTTTACTCTCTGCGCAATATGATTAGTGGCCGGCGCTAAATTACTTATAGTCGTTGTTGATAGAGTAGGCCGCGCCATGTCGCCTATGCATAACAAACATAATTAAATCTGGAGCTATGCAAGTGATGCAATCTCGGTATCGTCTCGCAAAAATTTTAGTCCTTTTGTTTCCACTGCTGTTCATATCTAAGTCATGGGCCATTGTTGATCTCAGGGAAGATTTCGAGATTGAGGGCTATATCAAACAGATGAATATTATACAGTCCCATGACTTCTTTGATGATGCCAAATTAACGGCTCAACGCAACACAGCACAGTTAGAGGGCAAGTACTACTTTCTGCGCAACGGCACGCTCTTTAACAACTGGTCTAACAATTTTTTTGATTCGGCTACATTCACTTTTCTTGCCCGCGGCGTTTACGACTCGGCCTACGATATTCGCGACAGTTACGATGTGCTAAATGACCGAGGTAAAGATGAGTATAAAATACGCGAGTCTTTCATCGATTTTGTCAAAGCGCCCTATAGCCTGCGCATTGGCCGTCAACAGGTGGTCTGGGGAGAAACTGACAACTTTCGTGCCCTCGATATCATCAACCCGCTCGACTTGTCGTGGCACGGGACCCGCGAGTCATGGGAAGACATTCGAATTCCATTATGGATGGCCCGCGGTATTATGGATATTGGTAAGATAGGGCCATTCGATGAATCATTTTTAGAACTGATATTTATTCCCGATGACTTTAAAGAAACAAAAGTAGCCACCAAGCACCCTCGCCCGTGGGCGTTCAGGGGCATCGGGCTACAGGATGTGGATGCAAATTCAATCCTGATAGGTGACACACTGCACGACCTCAACGTCACCGTGATTGATGGTAAGCCAAGCCATAATTTAAGCAACGCCCAGGGGGGAGCACGATTTAAGGCGATCTGGAATGATATTGATTTCAGTCTCAACTATTATTACGGTTTCGCACAAACGCCGGGTGTAAAACTCCGTTCGGCAGGGCTAGATGATATGGGCGTTTTCCAAACGGTGGTTAAAACAGAATTCCCGCGTATGCACGTATTTGGAGTGACTGCTAATTACTCGGATGACCGTTACACGCAATCAGTTTTTCGTGTTGAGAGCACTATTACCAAGGGGATTCCAGTGAGTATTGCACCACCCGGTGCATCTTCAAGTTTGGATTCAAATGGGGATGGTTATGATACGGCCAAGCAGTCGGTGGTCATGCTGGGTATTGACCGGCCCACCTGGATACCCGCACTTAATAAATTACGCACGTTCTTTTTATCAACACAGTTTTTCTGGCGACACTACCTTGACTATAGCCCCCATATGCAGGGAAATGCATTTTATGCGGTGGAAGAGGCGTGGGTAAATGGTCAAGTGGTACCGGATCGTTATGTGAGCACGAACGATGATAAAATTGATCAGGATGAGTTTGTCTTTACCTTTTCCGCATCGACTACCTATGGGCGTGCTGGTCTTTGGAAGCCACTGTTTGTTTTCGCTTACGATCCCCGTTCAACCGGGGCCTATAACAAGATACAGATGGAGTACCTGTATTCGAAACATCTGGTGTTTCGCGCTGAGCAGCACCTTTATTGGCGGACAAGCGATGATGATGTAGGGCCCTGGGGTCTTGGCGATTACCTGGCCAGGCCCGGTATTCGTCGCAATGAAACCGTCTTAACCGCGACCTTTCAGTTTTAATCATAATAACGGGGTGGACGACAAGGAGTGGCTTTCGGTGGGCGCCGGTGCCGCCGCGACCCTGGGCTACCTTTCGGATAGTACGCCCCCGACTGGGAGATGACAGGGGGTTCTCACTCGATACATCCATGTCCAGCGATAGAACCCGGCCCATCACCATACCCCTGGGCACCATGTATCGCTACGGGATTGGCTTCAAGCACCGTGCCAGGGACGACCTCACCATCGGTGGCAGCTTTAGCTGGATATGGGAGGGCAATTTACCGATTAAGGAAAGTGGCGGTGTTAACGGCCATTACAACCGCGTGAGTATCAGCGTCCTGTCGTTTTACGCACGCTGGCATTGATCTGCCTGCCTGCAACATGCCCAATGACCACAGGCCGGGCGCAGCCAACGTAATTCAATGACAAGTTGTTATTTGCCAAAGATGGTAATGTATCATTCACTAATAATCGGGCGGAGAGAGATTTACGGATGTCGAAGGTGAAGCAGAAAGTGTCCTGCTGCTTTAGAAATGTAAAGTACGCACATGCCTATTGCCGGATATCAAGCTATCTTCAAACCATGGCCAACAAGGGGCATAATACGCTGATAGCCATTCAGATAGCACTTGCTGGAAATGCTGTGTCGGAATGGGGTGAGTAGTTACGTTTTTAAAATAAATTACGAGGTGTGTATGAAAATTGGAGTTATGACCGCACGATCTGACTATGAAATTAATCCGGCAATTGTTGCCAAACGAGCGGAGGAGCTCGGTTTCGAATCGTATTGGGTGGCTGACCATACAGTTCTTCCGGTTCACTCTACTTGCTCCTACCCCGGCATGGCGCCAGGAACTCCCGCACCTGATTATCTCTGGGGTATGCCAGATCCTCTGATGGCATTGATGACAGCGGCTGCAGTGACCGACACCATTAATCTGGGTACAGGTGTTCTTTTGGTTCCCGAAAGGAATCCATTGTTGACTGCAAACATGGTGGCGACGTTGGATGATGCCAGTCGAGGGCGTTATCTCATGGGCATTGGCGCGGGGTGGAACCGAGAAGAATGTGAAATGCTGGGCGGGAATTTTGATCGACGCTGGGGGCAAGTTAAAGATTATATTCTTGCTATGAAGCAGTTGTGGGCCCAGGATGAATCAGAATATCACGGTGAGTTTATCGATTTCCCGCCGGTCAAATGTTATCCAAAACCCCATCGAAAACCGCATCCGCCCATTTTATTTGGTGGCGAAGGTAGCCGCAAGATTGTTTTCAAGCGGATCGCTGAATGGGGTGATGGCTGGATGCCGCTGGTTAAAGATCTCACAGAGTTTGCCGAAGGCCTCAAAAATCTTAAGCGTGCCTGCGATGAAGCAGGTCGTGATTATGATGAGATAAGCCGTACTGCGTTTGGCTTGCCAGGACAATGGCGAGAGCCGGAAGAAGTCCAGGCACTAGAAGCTGCTGGTGCTGATCGGGTTGTGCTATGGCTGCCTGCCGAAGGCCCAATAGACGTCGTATTGAGAGAGATGGAAGAAATTGCCAACGACTTACTGGGACCCTGAGGCGATGGGCAAGGTGCCGGCATCCAGCCATTCCCTGTCCGCACGTGTTGCCGCCACTTTCAACACCAAACCCACTGTGTGACTGAGCTTGGCATCACTCACGAACGGGATGACGTGGGGGTTGGTCTGGCTGACAATGTAATGATTGGCGCCATACAAGTGTTCCGAGACTTTCTCTTAGGTCTGAATGGGCCTCCTGCGGAGGCCTGCCTGGCACGATTTTTTCGCAAAGTATACAGCGCCCTCATCATTCTTGCTCACACCGAAAATCATCCGAAATAACTGCTAATCCATGACCTTGCCTGACGAGTTTCAGCCTGGACGCCGCCCTCCACCAGTTTTAACTCACCTGGCTTGGTACCGATCTGCCCCGATACAAACATCAGGTCACCCACGACCACTGCCTCGGAAAAGGGCTGGTTTAATCGTTTGGTGGCATCGGCCCCCAGTACTTCAATGGACCCCGCCATTGCGTTTGCAGAAAGTAGTATTGCTGCTATCAGGCTAAATATCCCCTTATTCAATTCGGTTCCCCATGTTATTGCTAAAGAATTCCACGACCGCACGGTCAGACTGCACACGCGATTGCTTGCCGGCTTTCACTGTTACTTGCCCGCCCTTCCCCTGGTGGCTGAAGGAATCGGTCACTTCAATGGGCGCCGCGGAAGTATTGAATCCATGATAACTGCGGGGGTAAACCACAATTTCCACATTACCCTGATTACGTTCATTAAGACTCCCCTGCCATTCCAGACATGAAGTTGGCGTATCGTAATCGTCCCATTCTCCTGTAAGGATGAGTAAGGGTTGCTTGACCACTTCATTTAACTCGTAGCCGGGTACTTTGTTGTAAACCCAGCACACAGGATAAAAAGCGACATTGGCGGCAAATTGATGGTCCCCTGACAAGTTGTTGAGGTAATTGGTACTTCTGGACAGCATGGACACCACGCCACCCCAGGAGAAACCCACGATACCGATTCGATCGGCATCCACGCCGTCCAGATCAGCGAGAAAAGACAGTGCTGCAAATGCATCAGGCAATGTTTCAGGAACACCGGATGGTCGCCCGAAGGAGGATCCCATCCAGCCGCGAGCGGCCCAGAGGTCTATCTCCAGTGTGACAAAACCCGCTGCATTGAGTGATTTTGTATGAAACTCGCCACGGGTATCGATACCCCCGGAGCCATGTACGATGAGCACGGCGGCGCCATTGCCAGATTCCAGTGGATAATTAAGCTTGGCTGCGAGATCCCAGGATTTATCATCCACGCTGACGGGTATTGATACATAGGATGACCGGACAATACGCTCTGCGAATGACGCGGTCGGTGAAAACAGGCTTACCATCAGCAATAGTGTTGCCAGGGATGATATGCGGAGATGATTTATCATTTCAATTTTCAAGATTTTCGTGCCATGGTGAGAGAGTCATATGTGGACGACAAGGATTATACAAACGGCACCCGGGCAAATCCATGACAAATATGAATCCCGAAACCCCCTACCCCAGGTCCTTCGGGCAACTACTGATCGACATGCGAATTCTGGCTTGTGATGATAGTTTTTGGGGCCCGGTCCCAATGCGTAATGACTTGCCCGGCTATGTATTTCGCAGGCGCGCCCTACTGGGCTAACGCCCCACCATCGATAACCAGCTCCGTTCCGGTAATAAACGAAGAGTCATCCGAAGCGAGAAACAGCACCCCATTGGCAATATCCCTGGGTTTTCCCAATCGACCAATGGGCGTGTCATTAATCATTTCCTGGCGAGCTGCCTCTTCGGCTTCTTCACCGCCGGTTCTGGCCATAGCACGCATGGCACTTTGCAGTCCCTCGGTTTCCATGTAGCCGGGGTGGATAGAGTTCACCCTGATGTTAAAACCCAATTTGGCGCATTCCAGCGCCGCTGACTTGCTGGCCAGTCGCACCGCACCTTTGGAAGTACAATAAGCGGTCATACCCGGGGAGCCAATAAACCCCATAATTGAAAATATATTGATTATGGAGCCACCACCTTCCCATTGTGAGGCCCGCTCGCGCATGGGAGGAATACAATGTTTCATGCCAAGAAACACACCTTCCACGTTTACGCCCATCACATGTCGCCAGTCCTTCAACTCCATTTTGTCGATCCGCCCACCGGGGCCGATGCCCGCATTGTTGAGCAGGATGTCGACGCCACCAAAATGTTCCTTCGTTTTTGCCACGACCTCTATCCATTGCTCTTCACTGGAGGAGTCCTGAGTGAGGAATATCGCACGGCCTCCGGCATCGTTAATCTCCGCGGCAGTCTGGGCACCCAGGTCTTCACGCAGATCTGTCAGTACCACCTGCGCTCCGCCTTCTGCCAGTCTTTTTGCTGATGCTGCGCCCAGTCCCCTGGCACCGCCAGTCACAATTGCCACCTTGCCATCTACTCGATTCATGCTTTCTCCTCAATCCATATTCTTAATCACAGTTCTATGCGAGTCGTTTACCTGAGATCATCGCTGCCGTCTCATTATCTTAACGTATAATCTGGTGAATTGTCCGAGCGCGCTATAACATTGTTGGCAAAGCCACAGGTTCACGCCATGACCCCATCGCCAACGAAAGTCGGGCACCATGTCAGACATTGCATGCTCCGTACCTGAGTACTAGTGTACCTCGTCACTCATAATGTAACATTCAGAGTAACGAGGTACACTAGTGTGGTGCCCTGAGCGCTATGCTACCCGGTGCCGATACATTAGATGGGCTAGAGTGCTTAGCCCAGATAAGGGCTTGTGCCGGTTTCCCCCCGGCTCTAATTCAGGTGGGTGAGTATGAGGTGCTGCTCGATGACAGCACGCGCTTTTATGAAAATGGTAAAGCAGCTGGTGTCGATGTTGAGCTTCAGGTGTTTGATGAAATGCAGCACGTGTTCCAGTTTATGGCAGGTAATGCGCCCGAGGCGGACGATGCGATCGCGAAAATTGCCGCCTTCATGCGTCCACACCTGGGTTTGAGTTAATTATTTAAAGTTGAGGTGAAACCTCATAAAAATGGGCCGTTATATTTATGTGCGGTATTTGTAGTGAACAACAAGTGAAACTTGAGAGAGTAGCGATGATTGAATACAACAAGATTTATATCAATGGTGAGTGGGTAGCACCTTCCGGCGAAGGAACATCACACCTGGTTAACCCCGCCACTGAAGAGGTGTTTGCCACCGTGCCCATGTCTTTCCCTGAAGATGTCGACAAAGCGGCCCAGGCTGCACGAGCGGCTTTTATCCCCTGGTCACAAACGCCTGCCGTTGAGCGTAAAGCGTATATCGATGCGATCTGCGCCAAGCTCAAAGAGCGCAAAGATGAAATGGCCTCGCTGATCTCTCAGGAGATGGGTATTCCTGTTCACTTTGCCCTGGGTATTCAGGTGCTGGGCCCCATTTCCGGATTGAAAATTTTCGGTAATCTGGCTGAAACCATGGATACCGTAAAAGAACATGAAGAAGGCTATATCACCATTAAAGAGCCCATTGGTGTTTGCTCCTTTATCACCCCCTGGAACTTCCCTCTGTTTCAGGTGATCGCCAAAGTCGGTCCCGCTCTGGCTGCGGGCTGTACCTGCATCCTCAAGCCCAGTGAGCAAACGCCGCTGTCGACGTATATTTTTGCCGAGGTATGTGACGAAGTGGGCCTGCCTGCAGGCGTCTTTAACCTGCTGCCCGGTAAGGGCTCAATGATCGGTGACGAGCTGAGCTCTCACCCAGAAGTTGACCTGGTGTCCTTTACGGGTTCCACCGAAGTGGGTGTTGATGTTGCGAAATCAGCGGCGGGCACTATCAAGCGTGTGTGTCAGGAACTGGGTGGAAAGTCGGCCTTTATTATTGCCGAGGACGCTCCTGTTGAGAAAGCGACCAAATACGTGGTGAAAGACTCCATGTTTAACTCTGGGCAGATGTGTGTGCAGTTGAGCCGCATCTTTGTTCACGAGTCGCAGTACGAAGAAGCTCTGGCAACGGCGAAAAAGGTCAGTGATCGACTGGTGGTGGGTGACCCCACGTCCACAGATACTTTTCTTGGCCCATTGAGCTCTATGCACGCTCGTGAGTCGGTGACCAAGATGATTGATGACGCGCTGGCCAATGGCGCTCGCCTCGTGGCTGGTGGCAGTGACTTACCTGAAGGTATTGATAAAGGCGCCTATGTGCGACCCACTATTCTTGGTGATGTCACCAATGATATGCCCATCGCGCGCAATGAAATATTTGGTCCTGTGCTGTGCTTTATCTCTTATAAAGATGAAGCCGAAGCCATAGCCCTGGCCAACGACACCGACTTTGGTTTATCCAGCGGCGTTTGGGCCGAGAGCAAAGAAACGCAAATGCGCATTGCCCGTCAATTGCGTGCCGGTCAGGTGAAAGTTAATGGCCCCGCATTTAGCTTCGCCGCGCCTTTTGGCGGCTACAAAATGTCCGGTAACGGACGTGAGTGGGGCGCTAGCGGTTTGGTCGAGTACACCGAAGAAAAAGCCATCCTCACTGGCGGCTAATCTTTCAGTAAGTTGTTCCACTTAAGCCCTTTTCTGACGTTGATAGGGGCTTAAGTTTATTTACCGACGGCTTATTCTCGCCGTTAACAGGTTTTGTTAAAGTAATCTATTGGAGAACAAGGTATGTCTGTAACTCGATTTCGTTTTCCCTTTGTCAAGATGCCTCCCGAGGCAACGCAGTTGCGACAAGAGGTTCGGGAGTTTCTTGCCGAAGAGCGCGCCAATGGTGGCTATACGCCCATGGCCGACTGCTGGGCCGGTGGCATGAGCGCCGAATTCAGCCGCAAGCTCGGCCAGCGCGGCTGGTTAGGTATGACCTGGGATAAAAAATACGGTGGTCATGGGCGCAGCTTCCTGGAGCGCTATGTGGTTACCGAAGAACTGCTCGCAGCGGGTGCGCCAGTGATGGCTCACTGGATTGCCGATCGTCAGAGTGGGCCACAGCTGATTAAACATGCTCAGCCTGAAGTCCGCGATGCCATTATTCCACGCATTGTCACTGGCGAATGTTTCATTGCCATTGGCATGAGTGAGCCGGGTACGGGTTCAGATCTCGCCTCGGTATCGACCCGTGCAGAGAAAGTGGACGGTGGCTGGAAGGTCAATGGCACTAAGTTATGGTCGACGGGTGCCCACGGCCCTGGCTGTGATTACATGGTCGCCTTGCTGCGTACCTCGCCGCTGGATACTTCCGCTCGTCATAAAGGACTGTCGCAGTTCATTATCGAGCTGAAATCGACGGGTGTGGATGTGCGTGGCATTGCCGATATCGGTGGCCAGATTCACTTTAACGAAACCAATTTCGAGGATGTTTTCGTGCCCGATTCCCATGTATTGGGTGAAGTGGGCGGCGGCTGGAATATGGTGGTTGGTGAACTGGCTCTCGAGCGCTCCGGTCCCGAACGTTTCCTCAGCACTTTTATTGTGTTGCAGGAAGCGATGCGCCTGCTGGTGAATAACCCCACTGAGCAGACGAAGGAAGTGCTTGGTCAAGTGGTGGCTAAAATCAAGACCCTACGTCGCATGTCCTTGGGTATAGCCGGCTTGCTGCAGGAGGGCTCATCGCCTGAAATGGAAGCGGCTCTGGTGAAAGATATGAGCACCAATTTTGAGCGTGAATTACTCGAGAAGCTGCGCCGTATTTTGCCGCAAAATGTGCTCTTTTCGTCTGCGGGTTTATTGCCAACTCTATTGCGCGAAGGTGTTTTACGCGTGCCATCGTCCACCCTGCGTGGTGGTACAAATGAAGTGTTGAAGGGCATGATTGCTCGGCAGCTGGGTATTCGTTAAGCCAATTGGCAATAGACAAAGGACATTAGAATGACAGATTCAGATAACATTATTTTTGATACCGCCAGTCGTATCTTCGATGATTTGAGCACTGCAGAAGTGATCAATGATGCGGAAGCAGGAACATGGCCCGAAGCCCTGTGGCAGGCGATCAGCGAGTCGGGCCTGAGCCTGACCTGGGTGCCGGAAGATAATGGTGGCATTGGCGCAACCATGCTTGACGGCTTTGCCGTGTTGAAAGCCGCCGGCGGTGCAGCATTACCAGTGCCCCTGGCTGAAACGCTGTTCGCGGGATGGTTGTTGGCTCAAGGTGGCCTGCAGGTAAGCGGAGAAACGGCCACTGTTGCTGTCGGTGAGCTGAGCTTGGCCGATGGCAAGCTCAGCGGTAGTGCGCAGGGCGTGCCCTATGCCCGTAACACACAGCAGATTGTGGCCTTGGTGGAAACGGCGGGAAAGGTAGAGGTTGTTCAAGTAGCTACTGAGCAATGTGAAATTACCGAACAGACCAACCTGGCGGGGGAGCCGGCAGATACGCTCAGCTTTAATGCGGTGGCCGTTGAGCAAGTTGGCCAGTCCGGTGAGGGTTTTAATGGCGAGAATGTCGAAGCCATGGGCGCCTTGATTCGCTGTGTGCAAGCGGCGGGCGCACTCAGTGCGGCATTGGAGCTAACCATCGAATATTCCATGGAGCGGGTGCAGTTTGGCCGTGCCATCGGTAAATTTCAGGCCTTGCAACATTCAATAGCCGCTTTCGCGGGTGACGTTGCCGCGATGAATGCCGCTGCAGATGCCGCGGCTGAAGCCGTGGCGCGAGCCCCGAGCATTGATCACGAAGCCTGGATAGAAATTGCTACGGCGAAAACTCGCCTCGAGGAGGCCGTTAATAATGGCGCCGCCGTCGCTCACCAGGTGCACGGTGCCATGGGTTTTACTTACGAGCATAGCTTGCATCATGTCACTCGACGCTTGTGGTCATGGCGAGATGAGTTTGGTAATGATGTGGTTTGGGCGCGTCGTTTGGGTGAAGAGGTGTTGAGCTGGGGTGCGGATGAACTTTGGCCGCGAATTACTGCAGTCACCGACACGCGATAGCGTTTAGGCTCACCCTTAAATACTTTTTGAATGTAGATAGAGAAGAGGTTGTGTAATGGATTTTTCACTGAGTAGTGAACAGCAGGCCATCGTCGATAGCATTAAAGGCTTGATGAAATATTGTAATCTTATTACTGCTTGCTGCCGGAGGGTGGGAGCTATACCAGCAACAGTATCAAAGTTCGGTCGTAGAGATCAGGGGAGATTCTGATGCGCAAATTTTCCGTTCAGTTCAGGATGGGCGCTATGCGTGTGATGGCCGGCAGCACTGTAGCCAAATGAATTCCAGGGCCGAAGCCGAATACTTTATTCGAAATTGCCCAAACACTAAAATGGATGGGGATCGTGATGGAATTCCTTGTGAAAATGATTCGAGGTTCTAGGAAAACGGCGGCACTAACAAGTCAATGTTGTTCACAGCCTTCGGCTGCCGGACTCGCTGACGCTCGCCGCAAATTGAAGCGTTATAGCTTAAATTCAGTGATTACCAAAATCACAATTATTTTATGAGGAATAGCAATGAAAAAACAACTACTAACAGTACTTGCCATGGCTGCAATAGCTTCCGGCAATACAACAGCAATAGCTGCTGATTCTGAACCATTTTATCGCGGCGGCTTTGACAATGACGTTACCACGGCAGTCAATGGAGCTAAGGTCAACAAAGCCTACAATAAATTTATCAGCGAAGGTAGTTTTGCCAAGCCGGAAATTCATCATGTAACCGATGGTGTGTGGACAGTAACAGGCTATAGCTTAAGCAATTATACCTTTATCGAAGGCAAAACAGGCCTGATAGCCTTTGACGCGGGTAGCAGTATAGGCATGGGTAAAGCTGTTCTAGAAATGGTACAAAAAAAGGTAAACAAACCCGTTTCAGCTATTATTTACTCGCATTTCCACTATACCGGCGGCGCCAAAGCTTATGCGGCTTCCAACCCTAGCGGGAAAGTTGAAGTTTATGGTCATCCGACTCTCAAAAACAATATGGCCGGTCAAGGCTCTACCTTTAGACCTATGCAAAACCGTCGTGGCGGAATGCAGCTAGGTGCCTACTTACCTCATGAAGGGCCTGATGCAGCCTTTGGTCCAGCTGAGCCACAATTTAGAGATCCTGCTCTTGCTGCCCACGGTCACTTGCCAGTAACTCATGAAGTAAAAGACGGCGAAGCAATTACCATCGACGGTATTGATGTTGTTTTTTATTATGCTGTGGCCGATACAGAAGACAGTATTATCGTGGACATTCCATCTAAAGACTTAGTGCTGCATAACACCGCAGCTACAGGCATGCTTTTTTCACTCTATACACTGCGAGGCTCAGACTATCGTACGCCTGTTCCAATGATTAATTCCATTGATAAAGTGCGCAGTTTAAATCGCCAATTTGTTGTCGGTGTTCATGGCTACCCCTCAAAAGGTAAAGAGGCTCAGGAGATGCTCACGGTACAACGTGATGCTTATTCTTTCATCTATAATCAGTCTGTTCGTGCCATCAATATGGGTAAGATCCCCGATGAAATGGCCGCCACAATTCGACTACCCGAGCACTTAGATCAACATCCCCAGCTGTTCCCAGCCTATATTGATAACGAATATAATATTCGTGGTCAATATCGTGGCATAGTTGGTTGGTTTGATGAGGATATTTCTGAGCTGCACCCACCTATGCGTAGCGAGCTTGCGGAAGAATTACTAGCGGTGTCTGGTGGTGCTGATAAATTAATTGCCGCCGCTAAAAATGCTTTTACTGACAAAAAATATAACCTGTCCGTCAAGCTTTATAGCATTGTTATTGATGGTGAGCCTGAAAATAAAACCGCAAAACAAGGAATGGCTGATGCCCTGCGTCAAATGGCTTATACCACACGC
>Ga0164315_10000132_pt1 | contig 43754 bp, 38 predicted proteins | sample GuaBasSedimGuay6_FD_113737 | JGI IMG/M metagenome (GOLD analysis project Ga0164315, IMG submission 113737) | Subseafloor sediment microbial communities from Guaymas Basin, Gulf of California, Mexico - Guay6, Core 4569-2, 0-3 cm | ecosystem: Environmental > Aquatic > Marine > Hydrothermal vents... | reverse complement strand
ATCCGGTTTCATGTACCGTGGAACTGAGCGATTGCCTGGTACAAAGAGCCAAAACCGGGGGACAGATGAATGAATCAGAACTTGCAATGGATCGTTGTATATTCACAGATTTTCCTGATGACAGCGATGAGTACAGGGATGAGGATAACGATGGACTGTACCTTGACAGGACCAATGCGGTGATCAGCAAATCAGTTTTCATGTTTGCCAAAGATGATGGCCTGGACAGTGGGGCCAGCGGAGGAGGTGAGGTGTTAATAAACAACTGCAGGTTTGAAGCAAACTTTCACGAAGGAGCTGCCCTCTCCAGTGGCCATTCTGTCGTTAAGCTGCACCGGATTACCAATTCAGTGTTTACGAACTGTGGTCAGGGACTTGAACTGGGCTACAGCAGTCCCATGCACCAGGTTGAAGTTGATTCTTGCCGCTTCATCGGGAATGGAATCGGAATCCGGTACGGGGACTGTTATGAAATGTCTCATCAAGGATATATCCATATTAGAAACTCGGAAAGTCTGGAGAACAATGATTATGATGTCTGGAACATGAACAGGGAACACTGGGCTGCCGACACCTCCCATATGAGTTTTGAAAATGTGCATATCACGACAGCTAATCCCATGTACCCGGAATTGATTATTTATGAATAGACCTCAAGTGACATATAAACGTGGTCCCATTCGCTTTCTGTACATCATCCCGCTTCTGGCTGTTTTTATGCAATTGTCAGCTCAGGACACAAAGGTGGTCCAGGACTTGCAGCTCTGGACAGGCGCTGCAATTGAAAAAACCTGGAAGAAAACCTGGACCCTTTCCCTGCAGGAAGAGATCAGGTTCAAGCATGATATCAGTGAGATCAATAACTTTTTCACAGAAGCGGGATTGCAGTACCGGATCAATAAAAACTTTGCCCTGGAGGGCGGATACAGGTATACAAGGGACAGGAAATCTGATGGCAGCTATGAAACCCTGACACGTTATAATCTTGATCTGAGGTACAAGGGACGACTGGACTTTATTACCATATACTACCGGCTGAGATACCAGAAAGAGGTGGAGGGTTTTAATCTCCTTGACCAGGCGGCCGATTTTGAGAAGTATGTAAGACACCGTATCCGGATTCGTTACAATGATTTACAAAAAATTAAACCCTATATTTCAGCCGAACTCTTTCAGCTGTTCCGACCTGACTACAATGCTGAATTAGAGTACATACGTGTTGTTGGAGGTCTTGTTTATGAACCAGGCAAAATTGGATCCTTTGATTTCGGCTTTGGTTTCAACAGGGAGTTTGCAGATCTTGAACCGGCCATGATATACCAGTTTAAAGTAAGATATAAATACCAGTTTTGATTGCTCCGGGCCCTTATAAGACAATCTTCCTCCTTGTAGCTTTTGCTGCTGTACTTATGGAGAGTTGTTACAAGGAGATGCCCCTGGAGGAGCCCGAGGTGTGGAGCATGCCCTTGCGGGTACTTGGATTTGATGGGGTATTTGCATTTACCGATCTGGAAGAGCATCTGCTACTCTATACCCTGCCATATGATACCATCAGCTCATTCTCGCCTTTAGTATGCTTCGGAGCTTATCAATCGGTTGAAATCGATGGTATCGAACTGAAAGAGAATGAAGAGAACGATCTGGGTGAAGTGGTACTTAACCGCCCCTATATTGTGACTGCCCGAAGTGGCAATATAACAGATAGCTATCAGCTCTATTTCACAAAGCTACCACTGATTCAAATTCAAACTGAAATAATGATTCCAGATGAACCCAAGGTGCTTTCATCGATGGAACTTGCTTATGCGAATGTGAAGGATGGAGCCAGCGAGACGCGTGTTTATACAAGTTATGCCGGAATAGAAATTCGTGGCAGGACCTCTGCTTTGCATGAGAAAAAGGCCTATGGCCTGGAATTATGGGAAGACAGCTATGGGAAGGATAGAAAGGCACCATTATTGGGTCTGAGGAATGGCGAAGACTGGATTCTGGATGCCATGTATATCGATCCCCTGCGTATGCGCAATAAGCTTTCATTTGAAATCTGGGAGAAGATGTGGGAAAGTAAGCATGAAACGCCATTCAGAACGCTTAATCCCGGTATTCAATGTGAGTACATAGAGCTGTTTATCAACCAGAGATATATGGGGCTCTACTGTCTCTCAGAAAGGTTGGATGAAACTTTGATCAACCTTTCTGCTGCTGCCGGCGCGGAAGGAGTTCTCTACAAGGCCATTGACTGGAACGGAGGAGCCACCGCTTTTCAAAGCTATTCCAGTGAACCCGGCTCATCCATGATATGGGATGGCTGGGAGCAGGTCTATCCAGATCATCTCTACCATTGGGAACCCCTTGCTGAACTTAGAAAAACTGTGGTCCTGGATGAGGACGAAATGTTCATAGTGAAGATTGACACCCTGCTCAACCTGGATGCTGCAGCAGACTACTACCTCTTTACCAACCTGCTTCTGGCCCACGACAACATCATCAAAAATTACTTCCTGACCAGGTATGCGGATGAATCCCGATTCCTGATAATGCCCTGGGACCTGGAGGCTTCCTGGGGAATCATGTGGCATGGAGGAGAAAGCACTTCCAATGGCATGCTTGAAAACAATCTTTATAAGCGACTTATGGAGCTGGATGTGGAAGAGTTCAACGATCTGCTGGAAGACAGGTGGGAGCATTACCGGGAATCCATCTTTCAACTGGATTCACTGCTGGCTCCTGCCCGGTTATATACAGATCTGCTGAAACAGAGTGGAGCCATTGAACGGGAAAACAACAGATGGGAGGGTGTGGACATCGACATCGATCAGGAACTCCTGTATTTTACTCAATGGACTGCACTTCGCCTGGAATATCTTGACCAGAATTTCGATTGATAATCAGAATTCGGAAGTGAAATGGAAGGTGATTTCCGGGAAATTATCGCGAGCCATCTGCAGTGCATAGGGTGATTCAGCCATATAGAGCTCACGACCCTCTTTATCTGTAGCAAGTTGCTGGTATTTCCTGAGCCTGAAATCTTTCAATTTTTCTGAGTTATCCGTCTCTATCCAGCATGCTTTGTGCATGGGAAGCTGTTCATATCTGCATCTGGCACCATATTCATGTTCAAGGCGGTACTGGATCACATCGAACTGAAGTGCTCCTACAGTACCAATAATTCTCCGGCCATTGGCAACACTAACAAAGAGTTGAGCAACCCCTTCATCCATTAATTGTTCCAGGCCTTTTGCCAATTGCTTAAATTTCATGGGATCGTTATTTTCCACATAGCGGAACATCTCCGGTGAAAAACTTGGCATTCCCTGGAACTGTAACTTCTCCCCTTCTGTGACTGCATCGCCGATCTTGAAAACTCCAGTATCATGAACTCCGACAATATCGCCCGGACAAGCCTCATCGATGACAGATTTCTTTTCCGCCATAAAGGAGGTGGGACTGGAGAATTTCATTTTCCTGCCGCTTCTGACATGTACGTAGGTTTTATTTCGTTCAAATTTGCCCGATACAATTTTGATAAAGGCCAGACGGTCGCGGTGTTTTGGATCCATATTTGCATGGATCTTAAATACGAAACCTGAAAATTTATCTTCAAAAGGCTCCACCTTCCGCTCTTCAGTCTCTATCGTACCGGGCGAAGGGGCTATCTGAACAAAGCTGTCGAGGATATCCTGTACCCCAAAATTATTCAGGGCCGAACCAAAAAAGAGTGGAGCCGTTCTTCCCACCAGGTAATCTTCCCGTATAAATTCAGGATAAACCCCTCCGATGAGTTCAAGTTCTTCCTCTAAGCGGTCGGCATGTGGTGCAATGTGTTTTTGAAATTCGGGATCCTTCAGGTCAGTGAACTCCACCCGTTCACCAATTGTTTGCTTGCTCTTGCTGCTGAAGGAACGGAACTTTTCTTCGAAACGGTTGTAGACACCCCTGAAATCGGGTCCCATACTCACAGGCCAGCTTAATGGGTGAACATGAATCTCCAGTTCCTGTTCTATCTCATCCAGTAGCTCGAATGGATCCAGTGCAGGACGGTCCAGCTTATTAACAAATACCATCACTGGAGTTTTCCGCATCCGGCAAACATTCATCAGTTTCCTGGTCTGCGCCTCCACCCCCTTGGCAGCATCGATCACGATGATGACACTATCGGCTGCCGTAAGGGTCCTGAAGGTATCTTCTGCAAAATCCTGGTGACCAGGTGTATCCAGGATATTGATCTTTTTTCCTCCATATTCGAAGCCCATGACAGAGGTAGCCACAGAGATCCCCCTCTGCTTCTCGATCTCCATAAAATCTGAGGTGGCGGTCTTTTTGATTTTATTGGACTTTACGGCGCCTGCCACATTAATGGCTCCCCCGAAAAGCAGAAACTTCTCGGTTAGTGTAGTTTTACCCGCATCGGGGTGACTAACAATGGCAAAGGTTCTCCGCCTCTCTATCTCTTCTTTTAACTTCATCCTTGAAAATGAGCGGCAAAGATAATAATTCCTATTTTTGGGAACCCATTAAGGTGAATTTAAATGGAAGATAAAAAGAAGGAAGGACGTTATACCCGTATTTATAAGCAATTGGAGACCCTTGTGCCAAAAACAGAAGACCCTCTAGCGAGAATGGCCAGCATATGTGCTGTTCTACACCATAAAATGGATCACTTTTTCTGGACTGGATTTTACATGTTCAAATCTGGCAAGCTGATAGTGGGGCCCTACCAGGGTCCCGTAGCCTGTCAGGAACTTGAAAAAGACAAGGGGGTTTGTTGGGCAGCCTTGAATAATGCAGCACCAGTTATAGTGTCAGATGTTCATGCCTTCCCCGGACATATAAGCTGCGATTCCAGGTCTAAATCTGAGATTACGCTACCCGTTTTTAATCAAGATGGTGAGATCGTGGCCATTTTTGATGTTGATTCCGACCGCCTTGACTCATTTAGCGAGGTGGACCGGCTTGCATTAACTGGGATTATGGATCTGATATATAGAAAGTTCTGACAAAGAGAATCTAAGCCGCCAGCTCTCTGATCTTGGTCCTTATCTTCTCTACGGAATAAGGTTTGGTAATCAACTCATCAAAGCCTGCTTCTGAAAAATCTTCAAAAAAAAGTTCCGGATTGTGGGCGGTAAGTGCAATGATTGGTAGCGCATTCAGGGGTGCAGCCATCTCATTACGTATATATTGAGTGGTTTCGACACCATTCATAACCGGCATCTCAATATCCATGAATATCATATGGATCTCCTGACTCTTCAGAATTTCAATGGCCTGTTCCCCGTTCTCAGCAGGCACAGCCTCATTTCCTGTTAGTTTAATTAATTCGGAAAGCAAGTAACGATTCGTATATATATCATCTACAACCAGGATTCTCAGCATGGCCATGTGCATTTTCAATCAGGTAACAAAAGTAGAAAATATTAACTAAATTTAATGCTTACAGAAGGAGTGGATGTTAGAAGTGAATAAAAAGGAGATGATCATCCGTTACGGTGCAATTGGCTTTGTACTGGGAGCAACTCTAACAATCACTGCGTATGGTCTGCTCCTTCATGCCCTGGAAACTCCCTTCTCATTTAGAGCGATTGCAAAGGTCCATAGCGATCTCCCCATCCTGTTCCTTCTAGATCTTATTGCCATTCCCGCTCTGCTTTTTGGTGCCTGGATAGGCAAATGGCGCTTTAAGCAACTGGATACACTTTCTGAACGGATCAGACAGGAGACCGATAAAAACGAAGAGATTAAAAGTTTTATCCACTTCCTGATTGCCGGGGATTTGCATAGCTCTTTTGAGCTGACTCTTACAGACCAGACGCTAAGCGAAACACTGAATAAATTAAAAGATTCACTCACTAGGAACCGGGAGATGGAACGGCAACGCCGCCTGGATGAACGCCAGAGAAATTGGATATCTGAAGGACTGGCCGAATTTGGGGATATCCTGCGTAAGCACTCCTTTGAGATGGAAACCATGAGCTATGGTGTGATTTCGGGACTGATCCGCTATCTTGAAGCCAACCAGGGAGCTTTGTTTCTTGCCCGGGAGAATGAAGGGGAGCTTTACCTGGAGATGGTGGCATGTCATGCCTACAAACGAAAGAAATTTCCCGGCAAGAGGATAGCATGGGGCGATGGTCTGATTGGAGCCGCTGCATTAGAGAGAAAGGGATACTATACAGATAAAATCAAAGATGGATACCTGAGCATCACTTCGGGACTGGGCAAAGCCAATCCCAGGTATCTATTAATAGAGCCACTGGTATGGAACGACCAGGTATTCGGGATCATTGAAATAGCCTCCTTTAACCGGCTGGAAGCGTATAAGATTCAGTTTGTTCAGCGCGTGGCAGAGAACATAGCCACTACTATTTCTACCATGGAGAGCAATTTGCGCACGGAGCAGCTCCTGAAAGAAACCAGGGCGCAGGCAGACCGGCTGGTGGTTCAGGAAGAGCAGGTGAGAGAGAATATGGAAGCCCTTAAACAGGCACAGGAGGAGCGGGCCAAGCAAGCAGAGATTTTTATCAGTTTTACCAATACGGTAAACCACACCCTGATGCGCGCGGATTATGATACAGATGGGAACTTGATATATGCCAACACCAGATTTTTAAAAAAATTGGGTTATTCGGGGAACAGGGAGGTAGAAGGGAAACATATTTCAATGTTTATCAATGAGAAGGACCTACTCTGGTTCAATTCTCTGTGGGCCGAGCTTTCAAAGGGAGGAAAACACTTTGAAGGATATATGAAGCATGAGACAAAATTGGGTCAGGACCTCTGGACCATGGCCACCTATACCGGCGTAAGGCGCGACGATGGTAGCGTTGAGAAAATACTCTTTCTGGCCATTGATTCTACTGAGCAGAAAAAGCAAAGCATTGACTTTGAAGGTCAGATCGAAGCCATTGACCGCCTTAATGCCAAGGCGATCTTCTCACCCGATGGAAAACTCCAATTGAGCAACACACTGTTTGGGAACACAATGAAGTATACCGAACTGGAGCTTATGCAGATGAATGTTTTTGATTTTTTTGGAACTGCAGAGCAGGAACGCTTCAATGAAATCTGGGAAAAAGTGATTCTCGGGGAAGCCTTCCAGGGACAACTGAAAATGCGTTCTAAATTTGAGGAGGAGTTGTGGTTCAGGGCCACTTTTCTTTCAGTTAACGACATGTATGGTGAAGTGGAGAAGGTAATCTTTGTGGCCAGTGAAATGACCAAGGAGAAAGAGATGGAACTAGCCTCCAGGAAACAACATGAAAAACTTATCCTTAAGGAGGAAGAGCTCAGCCTTGCTACGCTTGACCTGAAGAAGAAGCTGGAAGAGTCCAATCAACTTAGGAAGCAGGAGATCACAAAGTTCGAAAAGGGGATCAAACAATACATCCATGTCCTGGAAGAACTGCCCTACAGTGTCATTACCATCAACAACCTGGGATTTGTTCTCTTCTTTAACAGGCACGCTCAGAAGCGATGGAAAATGAAGCAAAAGGCGGTTCTCGGAAACCGGGTGGAGATGCTTTTTCCTGATGACATTACTTCAGATGTAATCTCCGGATTTGTCAATCCGGCCCGGACCAAGACCACAGGCATATTTAAGGGACAGGAACTTCAGATACCCGGCCGGAAAATCGAAGAGATAAGCCTTATGGTGATCAGTACCGACCAGGTTGACGAAGTGCTGTACACACTTATTATTCTGTAACTGCTTATGCACAGCCAGTATGAAATTATAATTTCCGGAAGAGTCCAGGGTGTTGGATTCAGAGCAGCCGCAAGAAAGCAGGCCCGATTTCTGCGTCTGAAAGGCTGGGTGGAAAACCTGGCTGATGGATCTGTCAGGATATTGCTTTGTGGAGATACGGAGAATTGCACCAGCTTTATCAATTGGTGCAGAGAGGGAAGCGCTTACAGCTGGGTGGAAAAAGTTGACCTACGGGAGATGAAACCAGAAGCACTGGGTCCTTTTACCATTCTATACAATTGATTATCAACTACCACCTCACTCAAATTGATTCAAAATCAAAGCCCATGATCCATCCTTCCCGTCCATCAATAAGCTTGATGTTCTGCCAGCCACTGACCTCTTCATTCACCTTTATTTTGGTCCCTTCATGCAAGATGAAGAGCTCTGTTCCGCTTTCGCTTGGTGAACTGCGCACCACAACTGATGGCGCAAGTATAATGCCTGTATCTGGATGTACAATATCCCTGTGCCTGGAAAGAGCAGAGGAGATAGTGATAACAAACAGCACCAGGGCCACAAGGCCACTTATAAAACCTGACTTCTTGAGCACCATACGCCTGGAAAACAGGAAGACCAGTAGCCCGGTAAGGATGATTATAAAAAATACCAGCGCCAGAAGGCTCCAGGTATGCTCAGGGAAGAGCTGAACAAAACCAGCGATCCATGTACCCAGGAACAAAACAGGTACTTCCTCGAAGGTATCGAGGCGATAACGAGAAACAAAATCCAGGTTATGTATTGCGTCTTCGTGGGCAGGCTCCAGTTTTAGGGCTTTCTCATAGTAGAGGATGGCATGACCGATGCTATTGGATCGGTATGCGGCATTGCCCATATTGTAATAGAGATCTGCTGATTCCTTGCCACTCAGAATTACTGCATTATATTGTTCCAGAGCCTGTTCATACTGACCCTGCTGGTACAAGGAGTTGGCGATATTATATATGGAATCAATATCTGGCCGATCCAGATTAATTCCTGGTAAAGCCATCCCTGACAATTTGTTTTTCACTATTGGATCGCTTCCTGATAAGGGAAGCAGTGCTGTCCAAACAAGGGATAAGATCAGGTATATGACTGCACGTTTCATTTCAGAGTATTTTCAAGGTTCCTGATTAATTGTGCAGCATCGCTGTAGAGTGTGTTCATGTCAATTCTTTCAGAGGTAGGCGCAAACCTGGAGAACTCACTTTCCTCCAGGATTCTGAGTAACTCGCTTTGCGGTTCCTCCGGCACCTTCCTAAGCTCCAGGTGTTCAAGAATCACTTCTCTTGAAAGCCCGGATGTTTCAATATTCAGTTTATGGGAGAGGTATCCCCATATGGCTTTCCCGATTTCTTCATAAAACCTATCCGGATCACCCGACTTTCGGAAACGGTCGGCCTTTTTTAACCTGGCACGAGCCGATCTGCCCGCCTTGCGGTTGCGTACCAGTGTAAGATCTGCGTTTCTTCTGGCCACAACACTGATTAATACTATTAGCACAAGTGTGAGGATAAGGCCAAGTGGATAGACCAAACGGTATGCTAAGCTCCCAAACAGAGAGTTTTTTACACTGGAGAAAACTGGAGAAATCCGGGATATATCCCTGATATCAATTCCCAGATCTTTTACACTCTCATGGACCACACCTGGTTGATAGATCCCATCTGATGTATCATCATTTTCTCCTTTTACCACGGTGAAGTTAAACTCATCTGTAAGAGCTGTCTTATAAGATCCAGCTTTGGGATCGAACCAGGCAAACTGCACTGGGGCAATTCTGAAACGTCCTGCATGTCTGGCGATAATCGGATACTCAAAAGTAACTGATCCGGAAATCAGGTTCCCCGAGGTGCTTCTTTGAATAGAGCGCGTCACATCATAAAGGTCATGATCAGGTGGAAGATTCACTTCGGGTTCACCCAATAAGGGAAGATTGCCTGCGCCGCTGATGATAATTTTCAGGCTCAAGGCTTCATTCACCCCTATTTCATTGCTTGAGAGCGATGCTTTCATCTGGAACTCACCTACAGCCCCGGTAAAACCTACAGGTGCACCTGATGGCAGAGGGTTCACACGAATGATCACCGGACGTGTTGCAAGGGTGACTGGCACCTCCTGGATTCCATTGAAAAACGGATCATCAAAGAAATTATCTATAGGATTATTGCTTCGCTGTCGTTGTACCCTTTGAGGAATCATCCAATCGGATTCGTAAGGTGTAATCTCCAGATTACCCGTCTTCTGTGGAATTAATATATGTCGTTGAATTACCTGGGTTACATATTCCTGACCACTGATCTCCTCTTGCTGCGCTGTAGCATCAGCATCCAGACTAAGCTTATAGAAACCTTCATAGGGTAGATCACTGGCTGCTGAACCAGGACGGGTATTTACCCTGGTATACACTTTCAATGCGGAGACAAACTGCTCTCCTACATAGACCTCCTTTTTTGAAGGAAGCACCCTCAGAAATACAGCATTGTCATCAGATGAATTAATACCCGATCCATCTTCCACTCCCTGTTGGTCTCTGCCGGCACCATCCGGCGCTGCACCACTTCCAGATGCGTTGACTACAAGCTCTATCACGTTGGTACGATATTCCTTGCGTCCCACTTTGACCGTGCTGGCCGGAATAATATAACTTCCTTCCCTAAGTGCACTTAATATATATGTATAGGAGACCAGCGTTTTTTGAGTCATCTTCCCGTTGATCCATTGTGAATGTGACGAAAATGAGGAGTATGGTCCGCCAAGCAAATCAAAATTATCCATGGCTGGAAATCTAATATCGCCACGTTCTGAGCCCTCTATCACATACTGGAACTGTTCACCTACCCTGACAACAGCTGGTGCTCTGGCAGTAAAGTCGTTCTGAGCATTCAGTAGTACGCCGAATAATAATAGTCCCGTAAACGATATTAGTAACTTTTTACCCATGGTCTGAAATTACCAATCCTTTTCTGTTTTTACCTTGGCTGCCGCCGCTTTTTCCTTATCCACCTTTTCCTTCACATCTTTTTCCTGCTGCTGAATAGCTTTCAGCATGCGTTCTGCATCCTCTCTGGAGATCTCCCTGGGCACAGGCTGTTGCTCTTGTTGATCCTGATCCTGATCTTTATCCTGGTCCTGCTGATCCTGATCTTTATCCTGGTCCTGCTGATCCTGATCTTTATCCTGGTCCTGCTGATCCTGATCTTTATTCTGGTCCTGATTCTGTTGTTGCTGTTGTTGCTCTTCCTTCAACTTCTGTTTTGCGTAGGCCAGGTTATATCTGGTATCCTCATCAGAAGGATTAAGCCGCAGACTGTTCTTGTAGGATTCTATACTTGGAGCATACTGCTGGGCTTCCAGCAGGCTGTTACCGATGTTGTGCCAAATCTGGGCTGTTTTTCCTGCATCATCAGTCTGGTCCAGCAAGGCTTGATACTGTTTCACAGTCTCCTCATATTTCTCCTGACCATAGAGGGCGACTCCAGTGTTAAACTCTGCTTCATAAGACTCCTGGTTGATATTCTCAGCCTTACGAAACTGAACTTCGGCTTCCCCAAATTCCCCGTCTTCGTAGGCCCTGACACCATCCCGAATCACCTTTCGCTCATTCTGGCCATAAGCCGAAGTGATCCCCATCCCCATCAGAACCATTAATATCAGAACTGATCTCTTCATCATTGCTTTTTATTTATCAGTATTAAACAGGTTCAGTCGCATCAACAGGCGGTTCTTTCTGGATCGAATAAAAAATTCAAGCACCAGGAAAAGAAGTGCAAAACCGGCAAAGTACTGGAAACGCTCAGCAAATTCTGCAAACACACGCGTTTTCAGTTCGGCCCTTTCCAGTTTATCCAGCTCATCAATCAGGCTGTTGATCCGGTCTCCAGGGATATAGGCACCCCTACCTTCTGTTGCCACCTCCTTTAGAAGTTTTTCGTTCAGTTTACTTACCACAACGTTTCCATCACGGTCCCGTCTTGTGGCACTGCTACCCGGTGAGATTGGTATCGGAACCCCATTGGGATCACCCAATCCAACCGTATATACCTTAATTCCCTTTTCTGCTGCACGGCTGGCTTCGCCAACAGCATCGTCCTCATGATTCTCTCCATCGGTAATTACTACGATGGCCTGGCTTGGAACACTCGCTCCAGCCATACGTTCCTCCTTATCACTTGAAAAAGAACGAACTGCCAGATGAATGGCCGAACCAATGGCAGTTCCTTGTTTGGATACCATATCGGGGCCAGCTCCGGAAAGAAACATTTTTACACTGGGGTAATCATCTGTAATGGGAATTTGGGTATAGGCATCTCCTGCAAATACAATTAAGCCAATCTTATCATTGGACATCCGGTCGACCATCCGGTTAATCATCTGCTTGGAACGCTCAAGCCTTGAAGGTTTAATATCTTCAGCCAACATACTGTTAGAAACATCCAGAGCTATGATAATCTCTCTTCCCTTATGCTCAACCTCCTCCAGCCGGGATCCAATCCTGGGACCCGAGGCGGCAATAATCAACAAGACAGTGCCAGTAAACAGAAGTAGAAACTTCCAGTGCAAGGCCCACCCTGAGGCCTCCGGCATCAGTTCTTCAAGCAAGGCATTATCGCCCAGTAAGACCAGGGAACGCCTGCGGTGATTCCAGTAGAGCATGTATCCAACTATCATTAGTCCTGCGGCCAGCAGGAACCATAATATATCCTTATGTGCGAACTGAATCATGCTTAAGGAATTGTTCTAAATAGGGTGTATCTAAGGAGTATTTCAAAAAGCAGAATTAACATGGCTGCCAGCAGGAAAGGGAAATACTCCTCCTTTTTCTTACTAAACTGTTTAACATCCAGTCTTGTTTTCTCCAGTTGATCAATCTCCTGGTATATTTCTCTTAATTTGTTGTTGTCTGTGGCCCTGAAGTAAGTTCCTCCGGTGGTCTCCGCAATTCGCTGCAATACCTCTTCGTCAATTTCTACCGGCATGTCCCTGAGGACCGTTCTGCCAAACATATCCTGAACCTGAATGGGGGCATTTCCCTTGGAGCCCACACCAATGGTATAGACCCTGATATCATAACCGGCTGCAATTTCGGCTGCGGTTACCGGCCCAACATCTCCCCTGTTGTTCACCCCGTCGGTAAGGAGAATAATCACCTTGCTTTTGGCCTTACTCTCTTTGATTCTGTTTACGGCTGTTGCCAGTCCCATGCCTATGGCTGTACCATCTTCTATCACACCAAAATCAATCTCCTTCAGAAAATTAACCACCACAGCTCTATCTGTAGTCATGGGGCACTGAGTAAAACTCTCACCGGCAAATACCACCAGTCCAAAACGGTCGTCCTGCCTTGCATTTACAAATTCGATCCCTACATTTTTTGAGGCCTCCAGCCTGTTGGGTCTGAAATCCATAGCTTGCATGCTACCAGACACATCCATACAAAGCACTATGTCAATTCCTTCCGTGGTTACCTGCTCCCACTGGTTGGATGATTGCGGTCTGGCAAGAACCACTATAATCAGGGCAATCACAAGCATTCGAAGCAATGCCAGAAGATGTCGCATCCAGACTCTGGAGGATCCCATGCGCTCATCCAGGTTCTCAAATCCAGATAATTTCAGGGGAGCCGTTCCTTTTCTTCCCTTCCACAGATACCATGCAGCCATTAATGGAAGAATGGCCAGAGCATAAAAGAAAGCCGGATATGTAAATTCAATATTAGCCATCAGCAGCCTCCTTTTTCTCTTCTGCATGATAGAACAAGGGATAGGTCTTCTGCACAAAAATATAGGCGTTATTCAGATTGGTCTGATTATCGACCGGCAAGGGATCTTCCCGAGCGAACTTTACCAGGTCGGCCAGCTCAAGCAATTCCATCAGTATCTCATCGAGCAATTGATCTTCCGGATTGGCCCTCCTGAATGCATGAAGGATCTCTTCTGTGGTACTCTCCATGGCCGGTATATCATATAGCCGTTCAATATAGTGCCTTGTTATTTCGGTGAGTCGGGTATAATAGCGCTTCACCTCTCCTTTAGTCCAGATTTTCTCTTTCTTGAGTTTGTCCAGATCCCTGAATGCAACAACATGTGCTGGTTCCAGTGGTTTTTGAGTATAAGCCTCCGGATCTCTTTTTCGTTTCAGATACCTTCTCAACATGTAGACCGTCGCACCCACCAGTAGCAATCCTCCCAATCCTGCTGCTGCCCAGGGTAGCACTTCTTTGAAAGATACTGGGGTATTAATGGGGGGCTTAATAGCTTTTATCTGTTGCGTAGTATCCACAACCGGGTCATACACATTGATAATCAGAGGCATACTTCTTGCTGTATCGACCGTAGTCCCTCTCATGTAGCCTACCTCCTGAGAGGGTACAATTTGAGATCCTGATTCGAATCCAGTAATGATATAAGTTTGTTCTATGACAGTTCTTCCCTCTGAAACAGTGGTATCGGAGGAGAACAGGGAAATGACCTCCAGGGTGCTGCTCAAGGTGTCTTGGATAGCTGGCAGTCTGAAATTAAGTTCATTGGCTGCATCGACCCGAAGTGTATAGCTTATCTGCTCGCCAATCATCAGTGAGTCGCTACTTAGCTTCGATTCCACCCGGATGAGCTGTCCCTTTACCGGCATGGCCAATACAAGAAACAGACCTGTAAAAAACAGTCCCTTAACCACTTGTATGATTCCATTGCTGCGCATCTTAACGTTGCTTGAAAAGCCTGATAAGCGGTTTCACATAATCTTCACCGGTCTCGAACGATACACTATCCACACCGGCCCTTGAAAAGATCTCTTTCATGATCTCCAGGTGACTCTCCCACTTGATGGCGTAATTATCCCTGATCTGGTTTTTTGAGGTATCTATCCAGCGTTCCAAACCGGTTTCAGCATCGAGTACCCTTAAGAGACCCACTGAAGGAAGCGTCGTTTCGCGTCTGTCATACACATGAAGCGCCGCCACATCGTGCTTGTTGTTGGCGATCTGCAGAGAACGTGCATATCCTTTATCCCGAAAGTCAGATATAAGAAAAGCTGTACACCGCTTTTTAATGGCATTGGTTAAGAACCTCAGACTTTCCGATATATCAGTACCCTGGCTCTGTGGCTTGCACTCCAACAATTCTTTGATTATTCTAAGTATATGTTTTCGACCTTTCTTAGGTGGAATAAACTTTTCAATGCGGTCACTGAACAGGATCACACCAATCTTATCGTTGTTTTCGATGGCGGAAAAGGAGAGCAGCGCAGCAATCTCTGTAATCAGGGCCCGCTTCATCTGCACACGGGTGCCAAAATCGCCCGATCCACTCACATCGATAAGCAACATAACGGTAAGCTCCCGTTCCTCTTCAAAAACTTTAACATAGGGATGGTTGAAACGGGCTGTTACATTCCAGTCGATGTTCCTGATATCATCTCCATACTGGTATTCCCTGACCTCAGAAAAGGTCATGCCTCTGCCTTTGTAAGCACTGTGGTACTCACCAGCAAAGATCTGCCGGGAAAGTCCCCGGGTCTTGATCTCAATTTTCCTTACCTTTTTTAGGAGATCTTTTGTTTCCACTTACTTCTTTCTTGCTTCTCTCACCGTAAAATACCATTCCTGCCTGGCCAGGATCACCTGAATCGAATCGCCATTCAAGTCATAGGACCACTCAGACTCCCCCACCTTTTCATGTGCTTCATTTAAGTCTTCCAGCACCTCATCATATTCGCCGTACTCACAAACTAATTTTGAGCTTCTACAGATATCCTCATCAGTAAAGTAGATAATCCAGGTGCGCGTCCGCAGTCCATTTACATACTTCAGGTAGTTAAATCGTTGGTTCACAACTGACTTGTCGCGTCTGAATTCCATGTGTTTTTCTTTCACCATCACACGCACCTCTTCCTTGGTCAGATCGATCATCGACTGTCCCTTCAGGGATGCGCCTGCAAACAACAACAAAACTGTTGTCAGAATAAGCAATGGTTTCATAACTCTCATACCAGATATATATTAAGGCACCTCCACATGATTGAGGATCTCAGAGATAATATTCTCTGAGGTAATATTTTCCGCCTCGGCTTCATAGCTTAGTCCGATCCTGTGCCTCATCACATCGTGACAGATGGCCCGGATATCTTCAGGAACCACATATCCCCTGCGCTTAATAAAAGCATATGCTTTGGCTGCTCTGGCCAGGTTGATGCTTGCCCGTGGCGATCCTCCATACTGTATAAAAGGCACAAACTGTGCCAGTCCTGCCTTCTGTGGATCACGTGTGGCAAAAACGATATCCAGGATGTAGTTTTCAATTTTTTCATCCAGGTAAACCTCCTTCACAACAGCACGCGCCTTCATGATATCTGCAGGTTTCAAGATGCTGTTGGCCACAGGGAACTCATCTGCTAGATTCTCCCTGACGATAAGCCGTTCCTCCTCTCTGCCCGGATAGTTTACGACAACCTTCATCATAAAACGGTCCATCTGAGCCTCAGGCAAGGGATAGGTTCCCTCCTGCTCAATGGGATTTTGTGTAGCCATCACCAGGAAAGGCCTTTCCAGTTTATAGGTAGTCTCGCCAATGGTTACCTGTTTCTCCTGCATTGCTTCCAGCAAGGCACTCTGTACCTTGGCAGGTGAACGGTTAATCTCATCGGCCAGGATCAGGTTAGCAAAAACAGGCCCCTTCTTCACAATAAATTCCTCCTTCTTCTGGCTGTATATCATGGTGCCCAGGAGGTCGGCTGGCAGAAGATCAGGGGTAAACTGGATTCGACTGAAAGCTGCATCGATGGTTTGTGAGAGTGTGCTGATGGCGAGCGTCTTTGCAAGTCCGGGCACCCCTTCCAGTAATATATGTCCGTCCGACAACAAACCAATAAGCAATCGGTCTACCAAAGATTTCTGTCCCACAATCACCTTCTGAATTTCCAGGGTGATCAGATCCACAAACTCACTCTCCTGCTTGATCCTTTCGTTGAGCTCTTTGATGTTTACGTCCTGAGTCATATGATGGATTCTTTAATGTTAATAATCATCTTGTTAATCACGCTTCTTATGCGGAGAACAAAAATAGCCTCGAAATTGACCAATCGAAAGGAATGAGGGGTTAAAAAATGTTAAGAAAAGGGTAAATTTGTTCACTTAATATGGCACAATGAGCAGATATTTCATTCATATGGCCTATGATGGCAGCAATTATTGTGGCTGGCAGGTTCAGCCAAATGAGCTTGCCGTTCAGCAGGTACTGGAAAATGCCCTATCCACCCTACTGAAACGGGAAATTGCTGTAATCGGTGCTGGGCGTACAGATACAGGCGTACATGCCTCATATTTTATTGCACATTTTGACCTGGATTCAACGGATACTTACCTTCCAGCATCCAAACAGTTCCTGTTTAAACTGAATCGTTTTCTACCTCCCGATATTGTGATATACAAAATTACAACAGTTCCGGATGATATGCATGCCCGTTTTTCTGCCACCTACAGAAGCTACCAGTACCATATATCCTCTATAAAACCGCTTTACAAAAGGAATTACAGCCACTATGTTTATGGAGAACTTGATGTGGAAGCCATAAACAGCTGCTGTAAAGTGATCCTGGCAACCACCGATTTCACCAGTTTTGCCAAGCTACATACCAATGTTAAAACCAATAACTGCAGGGTTACAAATGCCAGGTGGAGAAATGTTGATCAGGGATATCTTTTTGAAATAACAGCCGACCGCTTCCTTCGAAACATGGTACGGTCCTTAACAGGAACTCTCCTGGATGTGGGCCGCGGGAAACTGGATATCCAGGGATTTAAGAAGATAGTAGAGGCGAAAGATCGTTCAAAAGCAGGTTCTTCTGCTCCGGCAAAGGGCCTTTTCCTGGTGGATATAGGGTACCCCGAAATAGGGAATAGTGACTAGTTACTAGTTAAGTACCAGGCATGCTAACTCTTTTTAAACGAGAGCTGATAATCTCCTGACCATCGTCCTCACGGGTAGCCACAAAATATGTTTCGCCACCAGTTTGCTCAAGGCCGGAAATCTGGATGCAATCTCCAAACAGCGCTTCATGATTGAAATTGATCTCCAATTCACGTATCTCCATATCTGAGTTGTCCTCCGAGCTAGCAGCATCAATGCACCACTCCATATACTTCATATTATTTACATGACCAACGATATCCAGGTCAGAAAATACCACTTCATGCTCTTTCATCAGTCTGCATTCACCAGGTACAGCGATCTTATCAAGTGGCCTATCAAACATTTGTACATCGTGAACGATCATTTTAAACTGCTCCATCATCTCCTTGGGACGGATCAGGCGGTGGGTATCTATATCCAGGATCAGCCAGGCCGTACTTGCCATACCGATAATTTCCCCCTTGCTATCCAGCACCCTAAAATCCCTGAGGGCAAAAAGCCTCTCTGCACCACTGGGCCAGGTCTCCAGCTTGATCTGCTCGTTCCAAACCGGGTAACGTTTCATATGAATCCGCATTCTTGAAAGCACCCATGTGGTTTTCCTGGTCTTCATTTCGTGATAGCCCAGGCCCAGCTCACTTGCGTGGTAGTATGCCACCTCCTGGAAAAAATTGGCCATACTGGTCAGTCTCGCCTGACCCTTTGGATTCAGGTCATAGGATGCAATGGTAAACTCCTTTGTGAAAATATTCGCCATCATTAACTATTAACTATTCCATATCTCCCACGACGCCTCGGCCTGGTATATAAGCATATCATGGCCATTCACTATACTCGCTCCGTGCTTCTCTCCTCTTTGAAGAAAGCCTGTTTTAGCAGGATTATAGACAAGGTCGAAGAGGAGGTGATTTGCTGAGATTGCTTCATAGGGAATTTGGGGGAAAGTCTCCACCCCGGGATACATACCCAGGGGGGTGGTATTTACAATTATAGTTGTTTTATTCACCAGATCCCCCTTAAGCTCCCCATAAGTAATTCGTTTTTCCCCAGCACTACGGCTCACCCTGGTGTAAGTGATGTCCAGGAGCTCAAGTACATGTAGAACTGCTTTAGAAGATCCTCCTGTTCCCAGTACCAGTGCTGAAGTGTGGTGAGACTTCAGATGTTGTTCAAGGGATCTCCTGAAGCCAATTACATCCGTATTGTCACCCACAAGTTCCATCTTGCTCTCACTCCTTCTGAAAGAAATGGTGTTTACCGCCCTGATTGCCTCAGCCGTGGGGCTCAGTAAATCAAGGTAGGGTATAATCTCCTGTTTGTAAGGGACCGTCACATTTAATCCCGCCAGGTCCTCTTCTCGTTTTACCAGATCTTTGAACTCCTTTATAGTCTCCAGAGGGAAATTTCTGTATCCAGCATCTATTTCCTCTTCCCTGAACTTTTTAGCAAAGAAGGATGCTGAAAAACTGTGTCCCAATGGATATCCGATCAGTCCAAACTGACGCATCTTAGCTGGATTTTTTGTTCCTGGTCAGTCCGATCTCCACAAAAAGAATCAATGCAATACCGGCAGCAAGCATTAGCATTGCCATCCAAAACTGATCGCCCGGATTCCCAATAGAAGGCAGGATATTTTTCTCCACCAGTGGCCTGAGCTCACCTTCAACTATGATGCTCTTCACGGTCTCTTTCCAGGGCCATATCTTATTCAAGGATCCGATCATAAATCCAACGAGCACAGCAATGGTGATATCGTGGTATTTTTTAAGCAGCCAGGAAAGCAGGTTTGCAAAGAGGATAAGCCCGGTCACTGCTCCAACTCCCAATAAAAGGAGATCGAGAATTATTCGTTCGTTAACGGCATGAAGAGCAAAGCTGTATTTACCAAGTAGCAATAAGATAAAGCTACCTGAAATCCCTGGCAGGATCATGGCGCAAGAGGCTAATCCGCCCGAAAGGATAACAAACCAGGAGGCGTCGGTGGTTGTGGTGGGAGTAACACTGGTAATATAGAAAGCGATACCGATCCCAGCAACAAGCGCAATTACTTTGGGATATTGCCAGCGCGTAATCTTACGGGAAACCACATAAGAGGATGCCAGCACCAATCCGAAAAAGAAGGACCATATCAAAATAGGCTTGTTTTCCAGCAGATATTCCAGCACCTTGGCCAGGGATAGAACCGAGATAGCGATCCCTGCAAATACGGCCAGCAGGAAATTTCCATTGATCTGTTTCCAGAAGGAAATCCACCGGCCTGTAAAGAACAGTTTGATGGCCTTCAGGTTAATCCCCTTGATGGAATTAATCAGCTCCTCATAGATTCCGGTTATAAATGCAATAGTCCCCCCGGATACTCCTGGCACAACATCTGCTGCTCCCATGCCCATTCCCTTGAGTACCAGGCTTAGATACCTCGCTGCATTTTTCTTCAAAACCTATTGTTTTCTGGTGTGAAACTCCTCGGGCAATACATCAAAGAATGTATCTCCTCGCATGCCACATCGAAGTGCCTCTAAGGAGACCACTTCGTTAGGAGCAATGTTCCCCAGGTTTACATTGGCTCCAAGCAGCTGAATAAACATTGTCTGCTGGGCCTTAAGAGGGGCCTCCCACAATACATCATTTACTGAAATCTCTTTCATGATGTCATCAATCAGTTCCCTGTTGGCTGAACCATCGGACTCATAGATCCCAATGGTGCCGCTCTCCCTGGCTTCGGCAATTACTTTCCATGCCCCGGTTTCAAGCTCCGTTTTCATATGAGAGACCCAAATATCATTAGATAGCTCCACTCCTTTTATTTTGCTACCGATTTCAGAAAGCACCTCAAAATCTTTAGCAAGAATGGAAATACATTCCAGTTTCTCATCATGATCCATTTTAATGGTACCATCCGAAACTTCCACATTGCCCAGTCCCGATTCGGACACAAACTTTCTGTAAGCATCAAACTCACCACGCACATAGAACATTTCAAAGAGGGTTCCACCGAAATAGGGTTTTAATCCGGCCGACTGGTAGAGTTTCACCTTCTCTTTCAGATCGCGGGTAATCAGTGCTGTTCCAAATCCGAACTTAACCAGGTCGGTATAGGGTGCACTGGATTCGATAAAGTGTTCAGATTCTTTCAGACTTAAACCTTTATCCATCATCATGGTCAGACCGAAATCGCGTTTACCCGTAGTTCTTTCAGGAACATGTGTTATTGGAAAATTCATAAGATCTCACTTTTTGTAATGTTGGATAATTTGCTCTATATCAAGATCCCTGACACCTTCAGGAAAAAAATAGGAAAATTCTGAATCAAGATCGCTGTTTGCCTCAAGGGCTTCATTAAGAAATTTCACAGAAAGCTCCTTATCTCCCTGTTTCAGATGGCAAACCGCCATCTTCATTTTTATTCCCGCATCTTCGGTATGGTGAACAAAAGCCTCGCGTAAAAAACCCAGGGCAATTTCGTATTGTCCCTCCTTCATGAGGAGCCCTGTCAATGCACCCCAACCATCCAGATCTTTAGCATCGGTACGTGTTACATAAGAGTAACACTTGATGGCCTGATCAGTGAGCCCCGCATCTTCGTTGGCATATCCCAGATTGATCCAGTAATCGAGGTTCTTATTATCAAATTCGATGGCCTTTAGAATGTAGGTGATTGCCTCCTGCTGACTCCCCAGACGATGATAGATCATTCCGGCCCCAAACCAACCTTCCGGATCGCTGTTATCCAGTTCAATCACTCTGCGGAAGGCCCCAAGGGCATCTTCCAGCCGATTCATCTGTTCATAACAATCGCCCATATAGCAGTAGGCCTGTGTGCTTTCCGGCTCTACTTCAAGAAACTCCCTGTAGGATGCAATGGCTTTTTCATACTTCCCTGCATTCACCCAGACACTGGCCTTGTTGAAATAAGATGAAGCATAGTCAGGATTAATAGCAATGGAGAAATCGTATGCCTCTACCGCATTTTCAAAGCTCTCCAGTTTATGATAAACAATACCCAGATTATACCAGACATTATCTGAATAGGGATCCAGATCAAGGTACTGCTGATAGTATTTCAGACTCTCGTCAAACTTATGTAAGCGGTCGTAAAAGTAGCCCAGGTCATAGAGTACTGAAAGGTTCTCCGGTTGTTGATGATAGGCCTGGATCAGGTACTTTACTGCCTGCTCAAAATGCCGCACATTTTCAAAGGCGATGGAGATATTAATCAAGGCCTCGAAAGTCTCATTACCAGAAAGTTCCAGTCCCCTGTCGAATTGAACTTCTGACTCCTTCAGCTTTCCGGTGAGACAAAGTGCCGTCCCTTTCAGAAAATAACGTTCAGGATTGTTTTCCTCCCATACCGGGATTTCATCCAGAAGAGCAAGCGCTTTTTTAGGCTGTCCCTGCTCAATGTATATATGGATGAATTTGTATTTGATCTCAACCGAAGCCGGATGCTGCCTTTCACCTAGATTTGCCGCTTCCTTCGCCTCATCATACTGAAAATCGTCCAGGTAATAATCGATAATCTGCTCAAACTCCTCCACATCAAAGAAGATTGACTGCGTGCCGCCCCTCATATCCTCATACTTCCTCAGAAGCACCTGGAACTCCTCATTTTCAAACACTTGTTCCCTGTTCTCACTCATCTATTTCCTCAATTTGAAGGTGTAAAGATAATTGATATTTGTAAGATATATAAATATGCTCCCCCGGGCCCGTTTCTCCTCCTTTTAGATATCAACTATTTATTAAGAATATAATGGTGCCTGTAGCACATTTCTTCCTAAATTGGACATATACTAAACCTAAGCTATGAAGAAGACTCTCTTGCTAAACTTACTGTTGCTGTGTGTACTTACAAACTGTACTACCACAAATTCTGAATGGAAAGCATTGCTTGTTGATGACTCTATGGAGGGCTGGCATATATTTCAGGATGATGGAGCTAAGAAAGGATGGATCGTTGAAGATCAGACCCTGATCTTTAATGGTGTATCAGATATGGAATCGGGCGAAGGAGATGCAAGCTTGCTGTCTGACAAAGTTTACGGGAATTTTGAAATAAAGTTTGATTGGAAGATTATCCCCGGCGGAAATAGCGGATTTATGTGGGGCGTGCAAGAAGATGAAAAATACAACTATCCCTATCAAACAGGACCAGAAATCCAGATTTTGGATCCTGCCATATATGACGACCCCAATATAGCTCTCGGAGGAGAGATTGAAGTAAATAATGCCAGAGAGGATCTGGATGCCCGTAAACATTTTGTTGGGGCCTTATATGATTTATCCGCTCCTGCAAAAACTAATGTGGCCAGGCCATCTGAGCAATGGAACTCTTATCACATTCTAATTGATTACAAAGCCAATCGTGGTGAAGTAATACTTAATGATGTTCTAATTAATTCATTTCCACTTCAAGGACCAGAATGGGATGCTATGCTCGACAAGAGCAAGTTTAGCAAACCAGAAGAAGCTGAGTATCTCGGCGACGCTCGTTGGTACGACTTCGGGAAATTTCCCGAAGGGCATATTTGTTTTCAGGATCACCCCGGTAAGGTTTCATTTAGAAACATTATGATAAGAGAGCTTGATTAAACTATAGCTGCTCAGGGCGCTAAACTAAATTGCTTTAATTCTGTTAAAGTATAAGCGCCGATGAAAAACATATATTCCATACTGTTTGTTTATTTATTCTCACTTGCTTCTTGCGGCCAGGCTCAAAATACAAAGGTGAATATGAATACTTCTGAGCACAAATATACCAACCAACTCATTCATGAGAGCAGTCCCTATTTGTTGCAGCATGCCCATAATCCTGTGAACTGGTATCCCTGGGGAAGGGAAGCATTGGATAAAGCTCAAAAAGAAAATAAATTAATTATTATAAGTATTGGTTATGCAGCTTGTCATTGGTGTCATGTAATGGAACATGAAAGTTTTGAAAACGAAGAAGTTGCAAGTTATATGAATGAGCATTTTGTTTCTATTAAAGTGGATAGAGAGGAACGACCTGATATTGACCAGGTATATATGAGCGCCGTTCAATTGATTGCTGGCAGAGGAGGCTGGCCACTCAACTGCATAGCCCTGCCTGATGGACGGCCTGTTTATGGTGGTACTTATTTTACAAGTGAACAATGGATTGAAATGCTTACAAAAGTATCGGCCTTTGTAAAAGAACATCCTGAAAAAGCAGAACAACAAGCCTTAGCTCTCACAGAAGGAGTCCAGTCCAGTGAGATGATTTATTTGAATGCAGAAGAAGCGGAATTTTCTATAAAGGACTTAGATAATACTTTTTCCACCTGGAAAAATCATATAGATTATGTTCAGGGGGGACATAAAGGTGCGCCAAAATTCCCATTACCTGTTGGCTGCCAATTTCTTCTACACTACAACTATCTAACTAAAAATAAAGCTGCCCTGAGAGCGGTTACATTGACATTAGATAAAATGGCCGATGGAGGTATTTACGACCAAATTGGAGGTGGATTTGCACGATATTCTGTCGATGCCTATTGGAAAGCACCTCATTTTGAGAAAATGCTCTATGATAATGCACAACTTGTAAGCTTGTATTCGTCTGCATACCAACAAACCAAGGACGACTACTATAAAGTTATTATAAAGGAAACCCTGTATTTTATTCAAAGAGAACTAAGCTCAGATGAGGGTGGCTTTTATTCTTCCTTAGACGCCGACAGTGAAGGAGAGGAAGGGAAGTATTATGTCTGGACTCAAGATGAATTGCAACAGGTACTGGGAGACGATGCAGCTTTAATCATTGATTATTACAATGTTGAAGAAAAAGGAAATTGGGAAAACGGTCAGAATATTTTATATAAATCCGGGAATGATCGTAGGATTGCAAATAAACATAATCTCACTGAGAGCGATTTAAGCATTCAGCTTACAAAGGCAAAAAATATATTACTGAAGGAAAGAGAAAAGCGGATTCCGCCTGGACTTGATGATAAGATTATCACATCCTGGAATGCACTTATGCTGAAGGGCTACATTGATGCGTATAATGTTTTAGATGATAAGGACTATTTAGAGATAGCATTGCAAAATGCCAGTTTCATAAACACGAAAATCAAACAGCCGGATAATAGACTATATCGAAACTATAAAAATGGTAAGGCTTCTATCAACGCATTCCTGGATGACTATGCCTTTACCATTGGGGCATTTATTTCTTTGTATCAGACCACATTTGATGAAAAGTTCTTAGTAGATGCAAAGCATTTGGCGGAATATACTATTGATCATTTTTATGACCAATCAAGCGGAATGTTTTATTACACCTCAGATCTTGATCCAGACCTTATAGCCAGGAAAATGGAGGTCACCGATAATGTAATTCCCGCTTCCAATTCTGAAATGGCTAAAAATCTATTTCAACTGGGAAATTATTTCTACAACGATGATTACATTAGCATGTCGAAAAAGATGCTGAACAATGTGAAGCAAAATGCAATCTTAGGTGGCGCCTATTATGCAAACTGGGACGTTTTGATGAGTTGGTTTGCCAGTCCGCCCTACGAAGTGGCTATTTTAGGAGACAGTTTTGAAAGCAAAAGAAAAGAATTTAACAAGCACTACCTGCCCAATGTATTATTGTCAGGTGGAATAGATGAAGGAAGGTTATCCTTGCTTGAAGGAAAATTAGTAGAAGGTCAAACCACTATTTATGTGTGCCAGGATAAAACATGCGCACGCCCTGTAACTGAAGTGGAAGAAGCTTTAAAACAAATCTTCAAATAAATAAGAAAGGAAATTTTATGCAAACAATACTAGGATCAGGTGGGGCCATTGGGATTGAACTTGCAAAGGCTTTAAATGAATACTCAACAGACATAAGGCTGGTAAGCAGAAATCCTTATAAAATAAATGAAACAGATGAACTTTTCCAGGCAGACCTTTTGAATCCAAGGGATGTTCGGGAGGCAGTAGAAGGATCATCCATTGTTTACGCCACTGTGGGATTTCCATATGCTTACAAAACCTGGAAACAAAGCTGGCCAGTGTTCATAAAAAATGTAATTGATGCCTGCATAGAATACAAGAGCAAATTGGTATTCTTTGATAATATTTACATGTATGACTTAAACCATCTGGATGGTATGACAGAGGATACCCTAATTAAGCCGCCAAGTAAGAAAGGAGTAATACGCGCTGAGATAGCAGACATGATAATGGACAAGGTTAAAGAAGGTAAACTAACTGCTCTTATTGCTCGTTCAGCAGATTTTTATGGCCCGGGAATAAAAAATACCAGCGTGTTGACAGAGACTGTTTTTAATCCACTCAGCAAGGGGAAAAAAGCAAATTGGATGGCCTCATTAAATTTTAAGCACTCCTATACTTATACTCCTGATGCAGGTAAAGCAACCGCCCTTCTTGGTAATTCGGAAAAAGCATATAATCAAGTCTGGCACTTACCCACAGCGGAAAATACCTTTACCGGCCGGGAATGGATTGATACCATTGCTAATGAGATGGGCGTAGAACCTAAATATCAAGTCGCCACAAAGTTTATTGTGAACTTACTGGGACTTTTTAATCCTATTATGAGAGAAATGCCTGAAATGATGTATCAATATGACAGAGATTATATCTTTAACTCAGACAAATTCACAAATCAATTTGCGTTTGAAGTCACCCCATATAGAGAAGGAATAAGAGAAATTATCAAATCCGATTACAAAAAATGAGGAGGAAAAGTAACAAACGGCGGGGTATCAAATGATTTCAAACTAACTTACTACTATATGAAACATTTTAGACTTAGTCTGTCCCACTCTTTTTTGTCTCTTTTGATTTTGATCATGGCCTCCTGTTCCATAAAGAATTCAAATTCAGAGGGAGATAAACCATTGCCAAACATCCTGTTCATCCCGGTAGATGACCTTCGCCCCGAATTTGGTGCCTATGGGAATGCCTTCGTTCAAACACCAAACATGGATCGTCTCGCCAGGCAAGGAGTCACTTTTGACCGGGCCTATTGCCAGCAGGCTGTGTGTAATCCATCAAGAGCCAGCCTCCTTACCGGTCTTCGTCCTGACTCCATTCAGGTCTGGGATCTGAGAACAGACTTCAGGGATAATGTACCCGACGTGGTTACCCTTCCCCAGTATTTCAAGCAACAAGGATATACAACGATTGCCCTGGGTAAAATTTTTCATAACAACGATCCGGATACCATATCATGGTCCATTACTCCAGAGAATATAGAGGGTTTCCCCTTTGATCCGGACGCCGTCTATGCCAATGCAGAAAACCTGGAGATCCAACAAATGAAGATTCAGCAATTAAAGGCAGAGGGGAGATCCAGGATTGATCAGCTGGGACACTGGTATGTGAAAGCAAATGCCACTGAGAATGCAGATGTGGATGATGATGCCTATTATGACGGGGCTCAGACCACACGGGCCATAGAAATCCTGCAGGAGTTAAAATCTGATGGCAGACCTTTTTTCCTTTCGGTTGGCTATTACAGGCCCCACCTCCCCTTCAATGCCCCTAAAAAATACTGGGACCTATATGATCGAAGTGAAATACCTTTGGCTGAAAATCAATTTATACCAGAAGGGAGCCCGGCTTACCTTGTTCATGGCGAAGCAGAGCTGCGGGGGTATTCTGATTCCCATGACCTCCCCCTGCCCAATGAAGAACCCTGGGATGAAGACCGGCAAAGAGAGATAAAGCATGGCTATTATGCCAGTGTTTCCTATACGGATGCACAAATCGGAAGACTCATTGATGAGCTGGAGAGGCTTGGATTGGCAGAGAACACCATTGTTGTGCTCTGGGGTGATCATGGCTGGAAACTGGGAGAGCATAACGGTTGGTGCAAACAGACAAACTATGAGATTGACACCCGGGTCCCCTTGCTGATTAGTGGAGCAGGTGTGAAAGCAAAAGGACAACATAGCAATGCACTGACTGAATTTGTAGATATCTATCCTACACTATGCGAAATGGCGAATTTCCCTGTTTCTGACCATTTACAGGGAACAAGCCTGGTCCCCTTGTTAGCTGATCCTGATCAGGAATGGAAAACTGCTGCTTATAGTCAGTTCCTTTTAGGTCGCTTTGGTCGCACAACTACGGTTGAAGGAGAACAAATGGGCTATGCCATTCGGACTGATCGATACAGGTATGTGGAGTGGTACAGCTGGATAAAAGAGGAGAATAAGCCGGGCGATCTTTTAGTTAATGAGCTATTCGACCATCAGATCGATCCACAGGAAAATATAAACATAGCTGCCAATCCTGAACACAAGGATCTTGTTGAAGCCTTGTCTCAACAACTCAAGAAAGGATGGAGATATTCTAAACCTCAAATTCAAAGAAGCGCTGATAATGAATCCGCAAATCTTAGAATCATCACCCACAATGTCTGGTATGGATTTACCAAGGTGCCCGAAAGAAAAGAGAGCTGGATTGTATGGATGACTGGACAAGATGCCGATATTGTATCTCTACAGGAACTCAATGAATATACCCAAGAAAAACTAGCGGAAGATGCAAAGAGCTATGGCCATCCTTATAGTGTATTACTAAAAGAAGATGGATTTCCAACCGGTATTACTTCAAGATATCCTATTGAAGATGTACAGCGAGTAACACAAGGCTTCCATCATGGCCTGATGAGGGTAAGAATCAAGGACATCTATTTCTATGTGATTCATTTACATCCATCCAACTGGGAAACCAGGAAGAGTGAAATCAATCAGATCCTGAAAGATATTAAAACATTACCAGCAAACTCGAAAGTAATTTTAGCCGGGGATTTTAATACTTTCTCACCACTCGATTCCATCTATTATTCCCATGGCAGGCTAGGGCCTTTTTTCAAGGAGCGTGATTTGATGTATGAAGAGAATAACCTGAATAAAGGGGAACTTGATTATACAGTAATCCAGGATGTCCTGGACTTTGGGCTTGTTGATCTTGAGGCCAGTTTGCGTACCACCACTTATAAGTTTCCGGGCAGCTTCCCTACCCTGGTAGAAAAAGAGGGCGAACATGGGGATCAACGTCGACTGGATTATATTTTCGCATCTAAAAACCTGGCAATAGAAGTTACCAGAGCAGAAATTATCACAAGTGATACGGCCCTTATCTTATCAGACCATTTGCCAGTGGTGGTAGATTTCGAACTTAAGTAGATGCAAGCATAGCAAAAAATAAGTGCTTAGCTATAAACCAAATTCGCCGATAAAGGGAATTTCTTCCATTAAGCTGGTGCGAACAACACCATGAAAATAATTCTCAAGTTGGAAGAATTGTGCCGCAGCTTTTGAACCTGCAACCTTTTTCATGCTTTTATAATACTTATTTATAAGTTTAGTATGTTCCTTGGTTATTTTCATACTTTCAGATACAAGAGCATCGGTTGTCGCATCATCCAGATTAAGATATGAATTGGCATACTTACTCAGTAATTCAAGTCTCTTCTGTCCATTAGCCTTGCGAGCTGATTCATATTCGTCATACTGACTCCAGAAGGCATCGGAAACTTCACCTTCTAGTGAAATAAAGGAGGAGACAATGACCTTTTTTTCCATTCCAAAAAGCGATTGGTAAAGTTCGATTTCCTCTAAATTTGATTGAGAAAATACAGAAAAACAAGCCATTAGCAGGCTAAATAATAAAATTGACTTTTTCATTTTAGTTAGAGTTTTTTTTAAATATTAATTTGTTATTAATTGTCTGCAAGCATATAACAACAAACATATCGAATGGTTTTTACAGCTTGGAAAAATCTCAAAAAAAACATTAAATTGTATCAAATCAATAAAGCAGAAAACCGATGAAAATTGAAACACCCAGGCTTGTCCTGATCACCATCACTGAAGAGGATCTTGAGTATATCCATATGCTGCATTCAATTCCCGAAGTTGACCCTAGATAATTTGAACATTTTAATATGAAAGCTTCGAAATTTCTACTGGCCTTTGTCCTCTTCATTCCTCAAATACTTGCAAGCCAGGATAGTATATCCTTAGATGATTACAGTCGTGCTGTAGGCTTCCTCGGGGAAAACCTCAATAACAAGAAGGTGTTTAACCTGCATATTCAGCCAAACTGGTTTCCGGACAGCACCGGGCTGTGGTATGTTCATCAAAGTCCCGAAAAAAAAAGGTATCATAAGATAACTCTACCCGCTATGCTTAGATCTGATCTCTTTGATCATCAGAAGCTGGCTGCCATTCTATCCGATTCCCTGGGTTCTGAATTGAAGGCAGATATGCTGCCACTTACAAAAGTCGAATACAGGAATTCCAAAGAACTATTAATAAGTGCGGAGAAGAAGACTTTTGTTCTGAATACAGATACCTATGCATTAAGTGCACCTCCTAAAAAGGAGAAAAATGAAAAGGAGGAGGTGTCTCCTGACAAAAACTGGATTGCTTATCAAAAAGACTACAACCTTTATGTTAAATCTGAGCTTAACAATAAGGAGAAGCAACTCAGTTCCTCAGGGAAAAAGGGATACGAATATGCATCCAGGTATGGGTGGTATGATATTATGGAGGGTGAAAATGGGGAGCGACCCGAACATTTTGATGTAAGCTGGTCTGAAGATAGCGAATGGATTCAGACGAATATATGTGATCTCCGGAGTGCGCAAAAAATGTACCTGCTCGACTGGAGTGTGGACTCCCTTTACAGGCCCAGGCTGCTCTCCTACTATCGCGGATCTCCCGGCGATACAACAATGATCTATATGGAGCCGGTATTCTTTAATGTGCATAGTGGCTCCGAGATCAAACCTGATTTGCCCAGAAGCACGCATATCAATGATGTATATGTTGAGTGGTCCAGTACCCCTGGCAAGGTTTATCTGAGCAGGTCCAATCGGGGCTATCAAGATTACAGCATCTACACTTTCGATCTTCAGACAGAGCGTGTGGAAACCCTGTATTCGGAATCCAGCTCAACCAATATTGACAACTTCACCCATGAGCTTGCTGAAAAGAGCGGACTTCTGTTTTTCCTGTCCGAGAAAAGTGGCTGGCGACAATTATATAGTCTTGTCCTGGAAACCAAAATTGAGACCAGAATCACCCATGGGGATTTTTATGTAAACAGCATCGAAAGAATTGATGAAGAACAACAGTTAATCTATTTCCTCGCTTCCGGTAAGGAGAAGGATAGGAATCCTTACTATCAACATCTTTATAGCGTATCCTTCAATGGTGGAGATCTGAAATTGCTAAGTGAAGAAGATTGCAATCACAGAATCAGCATCTCGCCGGACGGGTCTTACTTTATTGATAATTTTTCCACAGTTAATGTAGAGACCACCACGGCCTTGAGGGAACTGGAATCAGGTGAAATAACTCTGGAACTGGGACATGCAGATGTAAGCCTCCTGGATGGATGGACTCCCCCGGAGATATTTACTACACTGGCTCGTGACGGTGAAACCACCCTTTACGGGGCTCTCTGGAAACCAAGTAATTTTGATCCTGAAAAAATATACCCCATCCTGGAACTCAGTTATACGGGGCCGCATACTCAGCTCTTCCCTACGGTCTTTTCAAGAGCATTTCTACTTCAATCATATGCTGAGCTGGGCTTTGTGGCCATCGTTGTTGACGGACTCGGATCATCGGGCCGTTCAAAGCACTTCCACAACTACTCCTATAAGAACCTTGGTGGTAATCTGGAAGATCATGTGGGTGCTATTCGTCAGCTGGGTGAGCGCTATAGTTGGATTGACACATCACGTATCGGGATATTCGGTCATTCGGCCGGAGGTTATGATGCTGCACATGCCTTGTTGGCATATCCTGACTTTTATAAAGTGGCAGTAGCGAGTTCGGCCGACCATGATCATAGAATGGAAAAGGCCTGGTGGCCGGAAATGTATATGGGCTGGCCGGTTGACTCTGCCTATCACCTGCAATCAAACATCACTATGGCCGGGAAGCTGAAAGGAAAGTTGCTTATTACACATGGAGGCATCGATGAGAACGTTAATCCATCGGCAACATTTAAGCTTGCTGAAGCACTTATTAAGGCTGATAAGCAATTTGACATGCTTATCCTGCCCAGTCAACGGCATGGATATCAGGGTGCGCATCAGAAATATTTTACCAGACTCAGGTGGAACTATTTTGTGGAGCATCTCCTGGGTGTAGAACCCCTCTGGAATTTTAAATGGGAGTAATAAAACAATGCAGTTAACAAGCCTAATCACCCTCACGTTCTTACTTTTAGGTTTCTATAGCTATGGCCAGACGACTGAGCAAGCCTGGCTGACTGACAATGATTTCCTTACTCATATTCAGATTGAAACAGACTCACTATATGACAGTCCTCAGAGAATCAATCTCTTAATAGTAGCTAAAGAATATCTGCATAAATACAGCATAGAGTTTGCCTACCAAACATCTGAACTATTAAGAACAAGCCAGATTGCGGAGAACAGGAATGCAAGGGCTGCAATCAATGGTGGCTTCTTTAATATGGACAGTGGTGGTAGTGTTAGCTATTTTGAAATAAATGATTCCGTGATCAGCAGAAGCAGAACACCTGGCTTAAAATGGGCTGTACCTGATAGTTTAACTAACGGCTCAATAATTTTGTATAAAAACAACATTTTGGAGATAGATTCTGCTAATTTGCATCACAGTTATGAGGACTCTAAAATGGAAGCCTTTGTGATGGTAAGCGGTCCTTTGCTGATCAAAGATGCGATCCTACAGGATCTGCCTGATATGAAATTTACAAACAATCGCCATCCGAGAACATGTGTGGGTATCACTGAAGAATCTATCATCTGCGCCACAATTGATGGACGCTCCGAAACGGCAGCCGGAATGAACCTGTATGAAGTCCAACAATTCCTGCTTGAAATTGGTTGTCAGGATGCTATAAACCTGGATGGTGGAGGGTCCACAAGCATGTGGCTTAAAGATAAAGGACTTGTGAATATACCCAGTGATAAAACAGGCGAACGGCCTGTGGCAAATGCATTATTAATACTTGAAAAATGAAAATTCAAAAATTGCCAGGCAACATACTGATGCAGATGATCTGCCTGATCTCTTTTAGCACACTTAGTCAGGCTCAGGAAAACAACAAAGACTTTGAGGAAATCAAGAAGATCTTTTTCCAGCAGGAAGTAGACTGGAACAAGGGAGATATTGATGCTTTTATGAAGGCATACTGGAACTCTGAAGAATTGCAGTTTGGCGGAGCAAATGGAATCACCAGGGGCTGGCAGCAGACACTTGAAAATTATAAAAGAGGCTATCCGGACAAGGAAACCATGGGCAAGCTAAGCTTTCAGATTAAAGATATGACCCAGCAAAGCAAAGAAGTTGTGAGCCTCACTGGAAGTTGGGAGCTGGAGCGGAAACATGACCGGCCGGGCGGGCATTTCCTATTGATCTGGAGAAAGATCGATGGGGAATGGAAGATTGTGGTGGATCACACAAGTCAAAAACTGCCATCAAAAGCAAATGCACAATCTAAGCAATCACTGGATTTTATCAAGAGTATCTCAGGCAAGAAGACTCTGGCTGGTCAGCATAACAAGGAACCAAATGCTGATCCGGACAAGTGGATCCGGTTTATAAAGGAAACCACAGGGCAATATCCAGCCCTCTGGAGTGGCGATTTTTTGTTTCAACAGGATAATATTGATAACAGATGGGAGATGATCCATGAAGCGAAAAATCAATGGGATCATGGTGCTGTGATAAACCTGATGTGGCATGGCTGTCCTCCTGATTTAGGGGAGCCCTGCGGATGGGATCCCGGACTGCTAAACGCTCAACTGGATGATGAGCAATGGGCAGAGCTTATTAGTGATGGAACTCCTCTCAACAAGCTTTGGAAAGAACGTATGGATGATGTTGCTGTCTACCTCCAGTATCTGGAAGACAATGGTGTGGAGGTCCTCTTCAGACCCTTCCATGAGATGAACCAGGGCTTATTCTGGTGGGGAGGCAAGCCCGGGCCCCAGGGAACTGCAGAGCTTTTCCGGATCACCCATGACTATTTCACATGGATCAAAGGTCTGAGCAATTTGATCTGGGTATGGGATATGCAGGATATGAGCAGGGATTTTGAAGAATATAATCCGGGAAACGAATACTGGGATATTTTTGGATTTGATATCTACGACCAGGGCTATGATATTTCCTGGTATAACTACATTCTCCCAATTGTTGGAGATAAACCTATGGCTATTGGAGAGTGCTCCAGACTCCCAAGTCCGGAAATTCTTGATGCACAACCACGCTGGGTCTTTTTTATGCCCTGGGCCGAGCTTGTCAAGCAAGGTAACACGAAGGAGCAGATTATTGAGATATATGAGCATCCTGCTGTTATTACCAGAGAGGAAATGCCCGGATGGAAATAAAATCAATGAAAGAGCTTTTTAACTGATATTCCTTAAACACTAAACCAGAGATCATGAAAAAAAACATTGCAATGCAATTATCAATAGCTGCCATGGCTCTAGCCATTGGAAGTTGTACTTTTAATGACATGAATTTCGATCAATATCCATCCCTGACCATTTCCAATGAAGAAGTGGAGATGAAGCTATACCTGCCTGATGCGGAAAATGGCTTATATCGTGGTACCCGCTTTGATTGGTCGGGCGTGATAGGCAGCGTTAAATACAAGGGCCATGAGTACTTTGGGTACTGGAAGGATACACATGATCCCCTGTTTCATGAAGATCTTACCGGTCCGGTTGAAGGTTATATTAAACCAGGTTTGGGATATGAGGAAGCAGAGGCAGGTGGAAAGTACGTGAGGATAGGCGTTGGTGTCATTGAAAAGCCGGATGAAGAGTCCTACAGTTTCAGAAACTCTTACAAGTTGCTGGACCATGGGAAGTGGACTGTGGAACATGGAGCTGATCGGATCTCATTCACACATGAGTTAAATAGCGATATCGGGTTTAGTTACATATATCAGAAGATTATAAAACTGAAGAGTAATGGTTTTATCATAGAACATAAGCTGCAGAACACAGGGGTTAAAGCCATTGAAACGGATCAGTTCAATCATAACTTCTTTATGATCGATGGGGAGCAGAGCGGCACCGCATTTAATATCAGCTTCCCCTACCCTATTAACACCGAAGATGATCCCAAGGGCTTTGTTGAAATTAAGGATAAAGAATTGAACTTTATAAAGGATCTGGAAGGCGATGACTCCTTTTTCCTGTTGCTTAAGGGGTATAGCGACGAAGTTGCGGATCATCAGGTTACCGTAATCAATCGTAAATCAGGTGCCGGTGTTACTTATACGATAGATAAGCCGCTCTACCGGATGGCCTTTTGGGCATGCAAGACAACCTTAAGTCCAGAGAACTCTATATGGATTACCGTGGAGCCTGGAGAAGAGGAGGAGTGGATCTCTGAATACACACTTTTTGTGCAATAAGATGACATTAATATTTAAATAAGATCTCAAGCCCCATGAAAAGAAGAACGTTTATCAGAAACAGCGCAATGGGCGCAACTGCGTTGGCTACCACCCCATTGATTGCATGTAGCTTTCAAGAAAAAGCACTACAGATATCACTGGCGCAATGGTCACTGCACCGGAGTTTTGGAGACGGTTCCCTGGATCCGGTCGATTTTGCCTCTATTGCCATGGAGAAATATGGGATTGATGCGGTTGAATTTGTAAACGGCCTGTACCCGGACAAGGCAAATGACGAAGCTTTCTGGAACAATATGAAAACACGTTCAGCAAACGCCGGGGTAAGAAACCTGGTACTGATGGTCGATGATGAGGGGGACCTGGGAGCTGCCAGTGAAAAAGAGCGTCTGAAATCAGTGGAGAATCACTATAAATGGATCAATGTTGCTAAACTCCTGGGATGTCCTACCATGCGGGTAAATGCCTTTGGCGATGCTGACAGGGATATCTACCGGATGGCCATCATGGATGGAATGGCCAGACTGGCCGATTATGCTGCAAAATCAGATGTCAATATTGTGATTGAGAACCACGGACTTTTCAGCTCTGATGCTACCCTGATTGCGGGGATTATCAAAGAAGTGAACCGACCTAATTTTGGATCCTTTCCGGATTTCGGGAATTGGTGCCTTTCTGCCAAATGGGGTACTACCCAGGGAGATTGCGACAAAGAATATGACAGGTATAAGGGAGTAAGCGAACTCCTTCCCTTTGCCAAAGCAGTTAGTGCCAAGTCCTATAATTTCAATGAACAGGGCGAGGATACTAAGATCGACTATTACAGGATGATGAAGATTGTAAAAAAGTCTGATTACAATGGTTACATCGGTATAGAATACGAGGGAATGGAGAAGAGCGAGCACGAGGGTATCCTGATCACCAAAAAACTTATGAAAAAAGCATGGAACAAGGCATAAACTCAAAGAAAACATGAAAAAATTTATCTATCTACTAACACTGCTTTTGATTGCAGGATGTACCACAGGCGTCAAACCCACAAGCGAAACCAAAGGGGCATTCCTGAATTTCTATAAGCCGGAAGAAAATCCCATCATGAGTGCTGACTCATCCTATACATTTCTCTGTCCAGTTAAAAATGAACTGGTACAGTGGCAGAAGGCGGATGTTTTTAATCCGGCTGCCATAGTAAAGGACAATAAGATCCATATGTTATTCAGAGCAGAAGACAATCCTGAGGCCATCCTTGGCGGTCGTACTTCCAGGATTGGACTGGCTACCAGTGAAGATGGACTTCATTTTGAGATCTACCCTACCCCTGTTCTCTATCCCGATAGCGGACAGTTTCTGCAGTACGATTATCCGGGTGGTTGTGAGGACCCCAGAGTGGTCGTCACCGAAGAAGGCCTGTATGTGATGGCCTATACCTCATGGAACAATGATGTGGCCAGACTAAGTATTGCCCACTCTACCGATCTTATAAACTGGGAGAAAAAGGGGCCTGCTTTCGCAAATGCTTACGACGGCAAATTTATGGGAAACTGGTCCAAATCGGGTTCCATTATCACCCGTCTGGAAGGTGAGAATCAGGTGGTGGCTAAAATTGACGGCAAGTACTGGATGTACTGGGGCGAACAGTTTATCAACCTGGCCTGGTCAGAGAATCTTTACGACTGGTATCCTGCTCTCGATGAGGAGGGCGAACTGGAGGCGATCATTAAAACACGGCCCGGGTATTTCGATAGCATGCTCACTGAATGTGGGCCCCCGGCAGTAATTTTAGAGGAGGGCATTGTTCTGCTCTACAATGGCAAGAATTCGGATGGTGATGATGCCTCTCCTGATCTGCCCAGAGGAACCTATTCAGTTGGAAAAATTGTTTTTGATCCTGCCAATCCCGAAGAAGTTCTGTTTCGTTCCGATACCTGCCTGCTAAGACCTACGCTGCCACATGAACTTACAGGTCAGTATAAATCGGGGACCACCTTTGCTGAAGGACTGGTATACTATCAATCCAAGTGGTTTCTCTATTATGGAACAGCCGACTCTTATGTGGGAGTGGCCATTTCAGAATGATCCTTAGATTATTGTTGTAAAATAAAGCTTTGATAATGAACAGAGTCCGACTTGCAGGAACCCAGGTTCTTGCCATCATCCTAATGAGTGTGAATATGCATGCACAGGACATCCCCCTGCCCGAGCATCCCCGTCCTGATTTCCAGCGTGAGGCCTGGATCAACCTTAATGGCTCCTGGGAATTTCAATTCGACAGTCTTGATGTGGGAGTGGAAGAACAGTGGTATATCCATCCCATATTCACTGAAGAAATAACAGTGCCATTCCCCTGGGGTTCTAAGCTTTCGGGAGTGGAAGACCTGGCTCATATGGCCTGGTATAGCCGCCCACTGACTATTCCGGAAGACTGGAGTGGTAAAAGAAGATTTCTGGTAATCGGAGCATGTGACTGGCTTACAAGCGTTTGGATCGATGGCGAATTTGTGGGTGAGCACCGGGGTGGATATACCCCCTTTGAATTTGATCTTACTCATTTTACCACACCCGGGAAGGTCCATCAGCTGGTTTTGCGTGTGGATGATACTCCACACCCCTTTAAACTGGAGGGAAAACAGGGTTATGGTGAAGCCAAAGGAATCTGGCAAACCGTCTATCTGGAAAGCAGGGGATCCGTTGCACTGAAACATATACATTTCACTCCGGACATTGACAATGGTTCGGTCAGGGTACACGCAGTGCTGGACCAGAGTGCTGAAGAGGACCTCTATATAAATCTCTCATTTCCCAACAAAGAACTGGCAGGAATGATCTCCTCACCGAAGATTGGAAAAAAGATGCAGGAGGTAGATTTTGAAGTCACAATTCCTAACCCACAACTCTGGGATCTGGACAATCCTTACCTCTATGATCTGAAAGTCCAGCTTCACAACAACCAGACCGTATATGATGAGTTCTCCACCTATTTTGGCATGCGTAAGATCAGCATTATGAATCTTCCTGGAACTGACCTGCCATATGTGGCTCTGAACAACAGGCCAATTTACCTGCAACTGAGTCTTGATCAGGCTTATCACCCCGATGGGTACTACACCTATCCCAGTGATGAATTTATGCGGGATGAAATTATCAGATCCAAAAAAATAGGCCTCAATGGCAACCGGATTCATATCAAAGTAGAGGTGCCCCGCAAACTATACTGGGCCGATAAACTGGGTTTGCTGATTATGGCAGATGTTCCCAATTTCTGGGGTGAACCCGATGAGGAAGCAAGGCAGGAATGGGAATATGCCATGCGGGAGATGATTGCACGTGACTATAATCATCCATCCATATTCTCCTGGGTTCTGTTTAATGAAACCTGGGGACTCTTTTCAGGCAAGGGAAAAGATCGTGCCTACCTTAGTGAAACCCAGGACTGGGTCAGGGAGAAATTTGTCCAGGCCAAAGAGCTTGATCAAAGCCGGCTCATTGAGGATAACTCTCCCTGTAACTATGATCATGTGTTAACCGATCTCAATACATGGCACGCTTACCTGCCTGGTTATAAGTGGAGCGATTTTCTCGATAATGTGGTCGATAATACCTATGCAGGTTCTGAATGGAACTTTATCGGGGGTAACAAACAGACAAAGGTCCCCATGCTCAACAGTGAATGCGGGAATGTGTGGGGTTATACTGGAAGTACTGGAGATGTGGACTGGAGCTGGGATTACCATATCATGATGAATGAATTCAGGCAGCACCCGCAGGTTGCCGGATGGCTCTACACCGAACATCACGATGTAATTAATGAGTGGAACGGCTACTATAAATTTGACCGCACTGAGAAATATACAGGATTTAATGATTTCATTCCTGACATGGAGCTCCGGCACATGCACAGTGATGTATACCTGTCCACCGGATCAAAACTCTGCCAGTCTGTGAGACCCGACGGACTGATCAAGGTTCCTCTCTTCCTGTCGGTGATGACCGATCAGGTACCGCCCGATCACTATATTCTTGACTATGAACTATCGGGAAGGGACCACCAGGGAAAATTTCGTCACATATTCCTGAAAAGTGAAATACTTGAATCCCTCCCCTATTTTAATGGCAAGGTGACCCCCCTTTCTGTTCGAATGCCCGAAACACCAGGGCTTTATCACCTGACACTCAGGCTACGTGACGAAAATGCCTATATCTATCACCTGAACTTTACAAGCTTCCTGGTGGAAGAACGGAAACAGTCCGGTCCGGATCAGCCTGAAGAAACTCACCAGGTACCCTTTGCACCTTCCTCCTTCACGGAAGCTTCATGGTCCGATGGCCAGTGGAACATCCTGGATGGCTTGAAAGTAAATGGTGCAGGAGAAGGTTTTTTCTCCTACGATGTAGAGCTTCCAGCTTCCCTGAACCTGGATACAGTGAGGAAGGTCACCCTCGTTTTCGAAGCATCTGCGAAAAAACTTCACGGCAAGGACAGGAAGGATAAAAGTAACCTGGGCTTTGATTACATGCAGGGAAGAGGCACTTTCGATCCCAGCCGGAATCCCAATTCCTATCCTATGACGGATAGCTACAAGTATGCAAGTCTGGTAAAAGTAAAAGTAAACGGCAAAGTGGTCGATGTCTTCTACCTGGAAGATGATCCTGCAGATCACCGGGGAGTGCTCTCCTGGTTTTCGCAACTACAGGATGGCTTACTCAGGGAAGCCGGCTCCTATGGCTACCTCCTTAAATCAAATATTCCACTTGAACTGCTTCGTAATTCACCTGACGGAAAGCTGAACATCCGCTTTGAGGTGGATGAAGGAATGCCCGGTGGACTGGCCATCTACGGAAAACTATTCGGTCGCTACCCCCTGGATCCCACTCTATTGTTTGAATAGTTCAATCCAAAGCTGCAGCACTATGAAATCTATACCACTGATTTTCCTGAACATAATCCTGCTGTGCCTGTGCGGATGCTCTACGCGATCCGGACATGAGTCTGCAGAGAAAGCTGCGCCCAATCAATTCTCAACTAGCTATGTCCCTCCCGTGTTCAAAGAGCAGGAGCGTATTCAAAAAATAGGCTTAGCCCTGGCGGAATCACATCACTATTATATAGAATACTCAGCAAATCAGCATCTCCCTGGTATAGCCTATGGCCTGGTGGTGGATGATTCACTGGTCTTTTTTGGGGCTTCTGGAGTCACCAATTTGGAGACCGGCTCTTCAGTTACGGAACATTCACTTTTCAGGATCGCATCCATGACTAAAAGTTTTACGGCCATGGCCATCCTGAAACTGAGGGATGAGGGAAAGCTCTCTCTGTCAGATCCTGTCTCCAGGTATATGCCTGAATTAGAACAGCTCAAATATCTGACTGCAGATGCCTCTACTATAACTATTTTCAACCTTCTTACCATGACTGCAGGATTTCCTGAAGATAATCCCTGGGGTGACCGCTTCCTGGATATAAGCGATGATGCCTTAATGGGACAGGTTGAAGAAGGAATTTCTTTTTCATCTGTTCCCTCCCTTCACTATGAGTACAGCAACCTGGGCTTTGGTCTGCTCGGGCATATTATAACTGCTGTTTCAGACCTGCCATATCAGGAATATATTACCAGGAATATCCTGCATCCCCTGGATATGACCAGCACTTTCTGGGAATACAGCGAGGTTCCTGAAGAGCTTCTGGCGCAGGGCTACTGGTGGGAAGATGAAAGATGGGTAGCTGAACCTCTGCTGCACGATGGTGCTTTTGGTGCCATGGGTGGACTGATTACCTCCATTGAGGATTTCAGCAAATATGTCTCTTATCACCTTTCGGCGTGGCCAGCAAGAAGTGATGCTGAATCGGGTCCTGTTAAAAGAAGCACGCTCAGGGAGATGCACAGCTTGAACAAGCCCAGGTACCTTAGCGATTCTAAATGGTTTGGGAACGATACCAGGCCCATGATACAGGGATATGGTTACGGTCTGAGGGGCATTAAGGACCTTGAGGGAGTCTTGGAGATGGGCCATGGCGGAGGACTTCCCGGATTCGGAAGCAGCTATATGTTCTATCCACAGCACGGCATAGGCATCATGGCATTCAGCAATCTTACCTATGCTGGTGGAATCGTAAAAAAGGCCAACTATAAGGTGATAAGTAAACTGATCGATCAGGGTTTGTTCAGGCCCAGAATCTTGCCAGCTTCTGAAATTCTGGAGCTTAGAAAGGAACAAGTAGCTCAATTGATAGTAAGCTGGGATCCCGAGCTGGAAAAAGATATTGTGGCAGCAAATCTCTATATGGATATCTCCAGGGAAAGAAGAATGTCTGAAGCCAGTGAGCTATTGAACCAGCTGGGGGAGATTGTGTCCACCGGACCGGTGATCCCTGAAAACCAACTGCGTGGAAGTTTTTTTCTCAAGGGAAAAGAACAGAACTTGCGGGTCGACTTTACCCTCACCCCGGAAGCTGATCCCAAAGTGCAATGGCTCACCCTTCAACTGACAGATTGAACCCTTTGCCTAAATTTATGTTTATCATCCTAAAGGATATATATGGGGAAACTAATCATCAACAGCTACGAAGAGTTTGAGCAATACGTGGGTAAAGAATTGGCAAGCTCTGACTACCATAAGATTACACAAGAGCAAATCAACCTGTTTGCAGATGCTACCCTGGATCACCAGTGGATTCATGTGGATGTAGAAAGAGCGAAAAAGGAGAGTCCATATGGATCCACTATTGCACATGGCTACCTGAGTGTCTCCATGCTTGCCTACCTCTGGTTCCAGTCCATCGAAGTAAACAATATCACCATGTTGGTGAACTACGCGATTGAAAACATGAGATTTGGTCAGGCTGTCGTCGTTGACAGTGAAGTGCGGATAGTGACCAAACTGAAGGCCATTACCAACCTGAGGGGAACCGCTAAAACAGAGGTGGATGTCATCCTTGAGATCAAAGGGAGCAAGAAGCATGCCTTGAAGGGAGTTATTGTATTCCTCTATCAGTTTAAGTAAGTACTGCTTACAATTAATGAATGCTTACTGGCATTATGAAACAACTGTACTTTCTAATTGGCACCATTTTCTTTCTGTCGTGTGGGGCAGGAGAAAAGAATCAAGATCATCATATCTACTGGGTGAACAGTACGAAGGTATCCTGTGTGGGACTAACTCCCATGAAGTGCTTACAGATTCAAAAATCTGAAACCCTGGATCCATCAATCTGGGAATCATTTCATGAATCTATCCAGGGATTTGAGTATCAAGCTGGTTATATCTATAAAATTATTGTGAAAGAGAGTCAGCCCGATTCAGCTGATCTTCCTGCAGATGCCTCCTCCATTGAATATACCCTTGTCGAAATCCTTGAGAAAAGGCAGGACCTGAAGCTAAGGATCAACGATATCTGGATCGCCATTGAAATCAATGGAGAGACCCTGCTGTCCGAAGGAGATAGTCTCCCACTTCCCCAGCTTGAGATCAATGTGGGTGAAATGCGTTATATGGGCAGTGATGCCTGCAATAACTTCAACGGCGGAATCATCGAACTGGATGATTCTACGATACGCTTTGGAATAGCCGCTGGAACTAGGATGATGTGTATGGATATGGAAACCCCCGATCTATTCAACGCTACTTTACCTGAAGTATTAAGCTGGAAGATCAACGAAAACATGCTGAAATTTCACGATGCAGATGGCAAGGAGGTAATGCTGTTAAACAAAATAGATTAGTCCCACTTCACAATCTGGCTGGGTAAATAACCCTTCCGATGAGCAATGGCATAGAGTTGTTGCTGATTTTTCAGTTTTACAGGCTCCGTATAGATTTCCCATTGGCTGCTAAGTGTATCTCCATCTTCCACCAACTGGTAACCCAGGTAACTGCCGGCCTCATCTGTTGAAATGGCAATGATCTTCTGTGCTTCCTCCTGAAGGGAAGGATCACTGGTAACAGGCTGTATCCTCCCGGGCCAGAATTGCTTAACCATCTCATGCTCATTCACAAATCCCTTGTCATCAACCTCCTCCATCCATCGACTGCATTCGGCTCTTAATTCGGATAGTATTTCAGCATATTGCGGATCGTCGGCAAGATTATATAACTCTTCCGGATCATTGATACAATCGAAAAGTTCCTCTTCCGGTTTCGAAGAGCGAAACCATAGAGATTCGATTTCATCCAGGGTTCCGGCATCCCGCATTTGAAGCATCTCCTGCATAAGAGCCATCTGCTCCCTGAAACTCAGTGGAAGATAATAGCCCTTCTGTGGATTGTAATTACGCAGGTACTTGAAGCGCTCATTCCGTACGCCCCTGATCATATCTGCATGTTCATCAAAGCGATCAGCCGCTGCATGTATAAAATGACGCTCTTTTGTCGCCTTATACTTTCCAAGGAAGGCCTTCCCATCCAAATATTCCGGAGGATCAATACCTGCCAGTGAAATAATTGAAGGCAGGAAGTCAATAAAGCTAATCATCTGGTCATCAACGCTTCCTGCACCATTCGATCCCGGGAAGCGGATGATCATGGGTACTTTTAGTCCAGAGTCATACAGCAAGCGCTTCTGTCTGGGCAAGGGCCCACCATGATCCGTATACCAAAAAATGATTGTGTTTTCCAGTTCGCCATCCGCTTCCAGCTGCTGCAATAGCTCCCCTACCCTGTGATCCATTTCAGCCACGTTGGAATACATGCGTCGAATATCCTTT
>Ga0164315_10000131_pt1 | contig 43757 bp, 34 predicted proteins | sample GuaBasSedimGuay6_FD_113737 | JGI IMG/M metagenome (GOLD analysis project Ga0164315, IMG submission 113737) | Subseafloor sediment microbial communities from Guaymas Basin, Gulf of California, Mexico - Guay6, Core 4569-2, 0-3 cm | ecosystem: Environmental > Aquatic > Marine > Hydrothermal vents... | reverse complement strand
CTATCTGCTCTCAGATTTAAAGGGGTTAAAAAATATTTTGGCCACGATAAGAAAAACTTTTCCTCATCTCTTCACTGTTAAAATGCGACTCGGTTATAGAGACCCTTCTACCTTTATCGATTCATTGAAATTGATGGAAGATGAAGGAGTTGAGGCCATTACTATTCATGCGAGAACTAGAGATCAACTCTACAAAGGTATCGCCGATTGGGATTTCATTAAAACTGCTGTAAAAACTGTAAATATTCCCATTATAGGTAATGGTGATATCTGGTCAGTGAATGACGTAAAAAATATTTTTGAGCGAACTGGATGTCACTCGGTAATGCTTGGTAGAGGAGCGATGAAGACTCCTTGGCTCGCGAGAGCTTATAAAAAAGGAGCGAGTAAAGAATCCCTTTCTGAGAGAAAAAAATATTTAACTATTTATTTCAACGCTCTTTTGAAAGAATATCGATTAGAAGATGGAATGATCTTAAAAAGATTTAAATCATTTTGTCGTAATCTCTTTGATGATTTTCCTGAAGGAAATCTACTTCGTTCTAAATTTTTAAGAGCTAAAACTCTGAATGAATTTTTTAATCATTTGCAGGATTTATAACTCTACTTCGAAGAAATAGCACAATCTCGGCCATCACCAGTCCTAAGAAAGGATATAAGGCCTTATTAAGATTAGTGACGACCACCATCGCTTCACCTATAAAAAAGGGTGCCGAATGTCTCAGGGCCCATTCTACTTTGGAATTGGCCGCTACTTTAATGCTTCTAAACAAAGTATCTAAAATATAAATAAAGCGTAAAATTGAAAAACGATATTTTTTGCTAGTGATTCTTTCAATCATTCCCGGGGCATTCAAAGTTATAGGCCAGAGATAAGAAAAAAAGAATAACACTCCCCCAAAAAGGGAGAGATTCATTATTTTGAAAATGAAAAGAAAAAGAATCAGTGGGGTTAAAACCCAAAGGTAGTATTTAACTAAATCTTTTTTAAGATCTATTTGGCCACCCCTATAGCGCGGGTTTCGCGAAGAACAGTAATTTTAATCGTTCCAGGATAAGACATCTCTGCTTCAATTTTTTTAGCGATATCTCTTGAGAGCATTACTGTTTGTTCGTCATTAACTTTATCGTTTTCCACAAACACTCGAACTTCTCGTCCACCAGATATAGCATAAGACCCGGTAACACCTTCAAAGCTGTTAACAATTTCTTCAATATCAGTTAGACGGGAAACATAAGACTCAGTCATTGCTTTTCTGGCACCAGGCCTGGCACCAGATAGTGCATCAGATGCTGCCACTAAATGGGCCAACACTGTCTCCGGTTTTTCATCATCATGGTGAGCTCTAATAGCATGTACAATTTCTGGTGATTCACCATATTTCTTAGCAAAATCAGCTCCGACTACCGCGTGAGACCCTTCTGCTGAGGCATCAATAACTTTTCCAATATCATGTAAAAGAGCGGCCCTTCTCGCCTGCTTAACATTTAATCCCATCTCTTGGGCCATGGCCCCACAGATGAAGGCCGCTTCAAGGGCATGTTGATATTGGTTTTGAGTATAGGAGGTTCTCCAATTAAGAGCACCGACTAATTTTAAAACTTCTGGGTGAATTCCATGAACACCAATTTCCATCTGTGCTTTTTGCCCCAGATCTAGAAGTTGTTTATCCAATTCGCTTTTTGATTTATCGTGGAATTCCTCAATTTTTGCAGGATGGATTCTCCCATCAGCAATTAGTTTTTCCAGGGTTCTTCTAGCAATTTCTCTCCTTACAACATTAAAAGAAGAGACCACTACTACTTCTGGGGTGTCATCAATTATCAGATCAACACCACAAATTCCTTCAAAGGCCCTGATATTTCTTCCGTCCCTTCCAATCAGTCTTCCTTTAACATCATCTGATGGAAGGTTCACTGAAGAGATGGCCTTTTCTGCTATATACTCACCAGCAAATCGTTGAATAGATAGACCTATAATTCTTTTGGAAAGTTTCTCTGCATCTTCTTTGGTTTCTTCTTCAAGTCGTCTCAACTCTTGAGCGAATTCGACCTTGGCCTCTTCTTCCATTATTTGTTTCAAGGAATTCTTGGCCTCTTCTTGAGTCATGGAGGCAACTTTAGACATCTGCTCAGACACTTCTGATTGCTTTACTTTATATCTTTCAATTTCTTTAAGGACATTATCCTTTACAAGTTTTAAGTCTTCTTCTTTAGAATTTAGTCTTTGAATCTCACGATTTTTATCTTCGATTTTTTGATCTAAAGTAGTCTCTTTTTTAACCAGTCCCTTTTCCAGACCTTTAATATCATTTTGTCTTTTATTAATTTCTTTTTCCGCAATTTCTCGGTGCTCTTTAGCAATCTCTTTGGCCTCTTTGCGAGCATGATATTTAATCTCCGAGGCCTCTTTTTTGGCCCTTCGAATCACCTCGTCAGCGACTTCTTTATTTTTTTTCTGTAAGGCCTTTGCCCTTATCCCCATAATAACAAGTACTAATCCGGCACCTGCAACAAGCGATATAATTACGGGCAATAGTAAATTCGTTTCCATTCGTGTCTCCTAAAACGAAAAAACTATTCCATCTTCAAAATCCGTTTCTCGGTCACCACATAATCCATAGCTTGGTCATGCGGTTCTAATGGAATATTTTCAAATATCTGAAAATCAAAACATATGCCGATTTTAATTCCCTTAAAATTGGCCAAATACTTATCAAAAAATCCTTTACCTCTTCCTAATCTATTTCCTTTATCATCAAAGGCACGACCAGGAATTAAAAGCACATCAGGAGTAACCTCTGGGTTTCCTTCAGGTGGTGCTTTGAATGAAATACCATTTTCACTCCAATCTTTTAATTCATCCAGCGAAGAGCGGATAAATCTCATGGAGTCAGACTCAATGCGAGGAAAAGCAAGTTCAGCTCTATTAACATCCCAGTTAATAAACCATAGCGCCTCATCCTCAAGAGGATAGTAGGCCCCTGTAACTTTCCCTTCCTTAAAACTGGCCACGAACTTAAGTAATTGGGCCGATAGTTCTTCACTTTTTTTAAGTAAGGTCTCTTTTGTAATCTGAGAGAACATATTTTTAATATGCTTTCTCATCTCCATTTTTGATGGAGACATAAGTAAACCTCGCAAATTTTAAAAGAACAAAAGACTATGAGATGGTAGGTGCAACCTCTTCAAAATATTGTAAGGCATCGCTGGCAGAGGCCTGCAGCTTATCAATATTTTCTTTGAAATCATTTTTTAAATCAAAATTCTCTTTGGCCAGCTTAAGAGCAAGTAAAACAGCTATTTGTCCTGAATCTAAATTCGGAGAATTTCTCTTTATTATATTAGCTTCCTTTCGCACATAATCTAGGATTTGCTCAGGAGCTACATCACTTCCATCGGCACTAGGCCGAAAAGTAACGGTGTAACCTAACACATCAAAATCTATTTTTCCTTCATTGGTCTTCATTCTGTCCCTAGATTACGCTTAAACTGATGCTCTCGTCAATAATCTAAGAGTGCCTTTAAATAGTCATCAGTAACAAATGGGTTTAAATCATCTACAGACTCACCCACTCCAATATAAGTAATAGGAACATTTAAGCTCTGCACAATGGGGATTGCCGCTCCGGCCTTAGAGGAACCATCACATTTAGTGAAGATTAGCCCTGTCAGGTCCAATGCTTTATTGAACTCCTCAGCTTGACGTATTGCGTTCTGGCCAGTGACAGCATCAATGACCAAGAGAACTTGCCAAGGGGCATCTGGATCTAATTTTTTTAAAACATCTTTAGATTTTTTAAGCTCCTCCATGAGGTTGCTTTTATTGTGCATCCTCCCAGCAGTATCAAGAATACAATAATCTGCCTTTTCTGAGATGGCCTTTTCTAAGGCCTGGTATCCTACACCACTTGGACTAGAACCTTCTTTAGCTCGGATCATCTCCGCGCCGGCCCTCTCACACCAAACTTCTAATTGATCAACAGCTGCGGCCCGAAAGGTATCTCCAGCACCGACTACGACTTTGGCCCCTTGAGAGGTAAATTTAGTGGCCAATTTGCCAATGGTAGTGGTTTTTCCAACTCCATTAACTCCCACCACCATTATTACCTTGGGTTTTCCACTAGCGTTAGGTGAGAAATTTACCAAAGAGGGGTCAATATCTTTTTGAATATCCACAATTTTGTCTTTTAAGAATTTGAAAAGAAAATCCTTAAAATCCTCTGCTTCATTATTTCTAGAGCTTAAGGCCTCCATAAGTTCATGAACCATTTTAGGGCCCAGATCAGAGGAGTATAAAATCTCTTCCATCTCTTCCATTTGCTCATCGGAAATCTTATTTCCAGTTAAGAGAGCAGCAAGTTTTCCCCAAACTTCCTGCCGTGATTTGGAAAGTCCGAGCCCCAGCCTTTCTGACCAAGAAGGTCCTTTGGGAGGTTCAACAATTTTTTCTTCAGTTACTTCTTCTTTAACAACTTTTTTTTCTTTTTTGGTTAGTAAAAAAGTCAATCCCGTAAGCAGAACAAATAAAATTGCCAAGACTCCATAGACATCGCCAATATTTGGTTCTGCGAGACCTAGGTTTTTGAGATAAATAATTAAGCTTTCCATGTAGATGATCCTTTCAAAACTTGTTGGGCACAGATAACACCGTTTGGCATAGTTGGAAAGGAAACTCTTGGTTTTGCTTTGCAATGAAAAGTTACTGAGGTATTAAATTTCACTATGAAAGAGAAGCATCTCGCAAGAATCTATTTATTAGAGGCCATTAGGGAATTTTTTAAAAAGAGAAATTTTCTTGATGTACTCACTCCTCCCGCTGTCCAAAACCCTGGGATGGAAGCGCATATCCACCCATTCGCCTTGTGGAAAACTAGAGAAAATAAACTTGATAACCTCTATCTTCATACATCCCCTGAATTTTGTATGAAGGAGCTTTTATCTTTAGGCCTTGAAAATATTTTTACCCTCTCCTATGTTTTTAGAGATGAACCAAACTCACCAATTCATCGACCACAATTTATGATGTTGGAATGGTATCGAAAAAATGCCAACTACCTACAAATAATGGATGACTGCCAAAAGCTTTTTAATTTTTGCGCAGATTATCTGGATAAGAAAGGAATCTCTACTGCAAAAGCTATTAAAATAAAAAAATATACTATTCAAAATATTTTTAAAGAATTTCTTGATCTCGATATCTTAGATTTCCTGGAAGCTAAAAAACTTAGGGCGCTAATTAAAGATAAGTTTGCTGATGTCCCTCTTCCTAAAAGTGAACTGGAATGGGATGACCTCTACTTTTTATTATTTTTAAATGAAATTGAACCTAAATTATCAGGCGACTCTCCGTGGCTTTTATATGAATTTCCTCACCATCTCAGCGCTTACTCGACAATAAAAAAAGAAGATCCCAGAGTTTGTGAGAGATTTGAAATTTATTGGAACTCACTTGAGCTTTGTAATTGCTTTAATGAACTCACTGATCCCATAGAACAAAAAGACCGAATATTAAAGCAAGCTGAACTCAAAAAAGAGCTCTATGGTTATTCGCTTCCCACTCCATCGAAGTTTTTAGATGTTATGAATCAAGGTCTTCCTGCTTCTTCAGGAATTGCCATGGGAGTTGAAAGGCTGCTTAGTGCAATAACGGGAATATCTGATCCATTTTGGGATTAACTATTTAAAAGATTTATCAATCTATTTAACTTTAATAAAATCTCAGACTTTAACATCTGGATCGGAACCCCTTTGGCCCATCTTCTTTGAAATTCAATAGATTTATTTTTTCTTATCTTAAATTTCCAAATCCGAGGATATTTGGTTGCCAGATCAACGGAGAAAATAGCATACCAATCATAAACTTCATCCAGATTCATTGAAAGAGCATCAATAATTTCAAGCGATTTGTCTGTCAGCTCTCTTTTTAAATAATAAAAATTTATTCTCTCCAAGGTTTCTCTGGCCAACTCATTGCCCATATATTTTTTTGAATAATAGGAGGCGAAATCGATAGTACTATCAGTTAGGGGGATATTTCTTTTCTCTAATTTATAATAATTGGAATCTAAAACCAGGGCCCGATATAACCCTTCCCTAGTTCCTCCCTGTCCCAAGGCATTGGACCATTTTTTTAAATCTGAATTACCTACCTTTATTCCCCGAACCTCTTTATAGGCCTCCTGAATAAATTGAATATTTAGTTTATGCATTTTACTTTTAGGTATAACACCCAAATTTATTTGTTCCTCTCCTTTAAATCCGCCAAGGGTTTTAGCATCTCGGATATAGTCGGGAATCTTAGGTAGTTTTATTTCTCTTTTTTTAACCGGTGCAACCCCGATGAGAGAAATAGTTAAATCCTCACCGATTATTTCATTTAAATGAGGTCTTAACTTCTCATTTAGTTTCGTATTGCAACCGGATAAAATAATTAGTGTTATAAATAATGATATCTTTGTCATAATTCTAGTGGGCCCTATTTTTAATTCTATAAAAAGTATTATTAGAAATTCTAAGTTCATTCATCGTTTTTCGAACCTTACCATCATTTTTTACCAAAAAATATTTAAAGGCCTGATCTTCAAAATTTTCTACTACCATATTTAATCCTACATCACTTATTAAATCCTTAACGGCATCATTCGATAAAAAACTAATTTGATTTTGTTTTTCCTTAAAAAATTTCTGTATCTTTTCCGGTAGGTCCTTCTCTGCTACGACTCCTCCATCCGTTGAGCCTATTAATCTAATCAAGTTTTTCAATTCTCTGACATTTCCAGGCCAATTATATTTTTTAAGCAAATGCATTGTCTCTGGAGTAATTATAATCTTTCTTGGCAATTTTTTTAAAAACTCATTAAAAAGCAAGGGGATATCATAGGGCCTTTCTTTTAACGGTTTTATGTTTAATACAAACCCCTCCAATCTATAATAGAGATCACTCCTAAATGATTTATGATCTAAAATGTCATCACACGTTGCTGAGATTAATTGAAAATTAGATTTTTCACTTTTTCCCGCTCCTACAGGATAAAAAGATTTCTCTTCCAAGGCCTTAAGAAGTTTTTTCTGCATAGTTAAAGGCATAGTGCCAATTTCATCAATAAACAAGGTACCTCTATCTGCCAGTGATAAAAGGCCTAATTTATCAGTAATCGCTCCAGTAAAAGATCCCTTTTTATGGCCAAATAATTCAGATTCAATCAAAGAATCTGAAAATTCTGAACAATTGAAAGGAATAAATGGTTTATCTTTTCCTAAAAGATATTCATGAATCATTCTGGCCAGATGAGTTTTTCCCACTCCGGTTGGGCCCTTTAAAAGGATCGGCCCTGGATCTATAAATAGCTGATTAATCTTTCTAAGTTTTTTCCAAAATGAGGTATCTCTAGTCACGTAATTAAACTTGGAAAAAATAAACTCTTTAGAAAAATATTTTCCCCAGAAATATTTTAAATACTCTGGTTTAAGTGGTGGAGTAAAAATATCATGGCATCCAAGTAAATAACATTTTTCGATGTTCTCCATACTTAACTGATCTCCTAAAATCATTACAAATATATTTCTGACCTTAAAAAACTCTAAGCTCTCCCATAAAATTTCATCGATATTTTCCAGCTCAATGATAACTAGATCTATTGGTTTTACATTTTGCATCTTTTTATAACTAGCTAGGTGTTGAACAAAACTCACTTCTCCTAATTTTTTTAATAAATTCAAAGAAGGTCTTGAAACCAGGCCGTCTGATAAATAAGCAATCCTCATTGATTCTCCATTTTTTTCATTAATAAAAAATATTTGAGTGTTTTAGTCATGGTTTTTTTCACGTGAAAGACAAACTAGCTCGGTAGGTTATAGGGAGAAATATATTCCCCTCCAAGGGATTAGGTAGAGCAAATAAATAAAAAAAGGTTAGAGGTCGATATTTTCTTTATGAAACTATATAAAATCCTAATCTTAGTACTTACTTCAACGATACTAACCGCTTGTATCCCGGATACTTTTACAAAGTGGAAGGTTGAAGATCCAACTTCCTCAGAAGAGGGAGCAAAAGATCCAGATATTCCGGGAACTCTTCCTCCGGATGTATCGATACCTCCTGTAAATATCGCCTATACTCCTCCGAGTTATCCTCAAGGAAGTCCTGAGGCCTCCTACTTTTTTGATCAAACATCTCAGATAAGCTCCGGAGAGCTTCCAGAACCACTCGTCGCTATTGCTCTTGATGGTGGAGAAATCAAAGAAGGAGATATGTCCTTTTTTGTCTCTCAAGTTAAAACCAAAGATGGGATTATAACGGGTGAAAGATCGCTACCTCAAGGAATGGACTTAAACCCCTTGACTGGTGAAATTACAGGTTTTGCCCAGGCCTTTACTGATGGAAAATTCTATACCATTCAAGGGGATCATATCGGTGGAACTTCTGTTAGTACCACGATCCAAATAACTATCTCTACCAAACCGGAGTCTCTTTATTATCCTCAGGTAAATGGACTCAGTCTGGTTTTAAATGTAGATAAACCAGAAAATTTCCAAGTAGGAAATGCGATCACGAGTAACCGAAATGCTCAAGGGGTTGTAAATTATGTAGATAATGAGAAAAAAACCCTTCATATTCAGGTTGCTAGTTGTTCTCTATCTGTTGCTAGTTGCCCTATTTTTGCCAAAGACGATCTAATTGATGATACGACAGGATTTTTTAGAGAAGAGGCAAAAATCATTGAAGAAGTGACCTACGCCTATCAAAATACCATTTCCATAAGCACAATGATTCCGGTAATAATTCCTGGAATTGATGGCCAAAGATCTGAGTTTTCTATCTCTCCAGATATTAGAGATTGGGGAATTGACTTTGACAGAGATACAGGTGAAATTTCAGGTGTCCCAGAAACCGGAGCTTGCTCTAACTCAGCTTTAAAAACAGTTAATGAATGTGTTTCTCCTGCTACATGGACATCAACTGGTGTTGTTAACCTTCCTAAAACACTCTTTACCGTAACAGTAAAAAATATAAATGGGCAGACTTCCAATGTCGATTTATATTTATCTAGTTTAGATGTAGTTACACCTCAGGCGATCAATTCCATATCCTATAACTACCTCAAAGATTATAGAGTCGTTTTAAATGTTGCAGATCTCCGTCCTTTCCAGAAAGACTCAAGCCTAACTAACCAAACGGAAACGGCCGGAACTATTATCGGAATTAATGAAGTTGAAGAAAAAGAAGAAGAAACGGAAGAAGAAGATGTCTCTGGCTCCCTACTAGTGAAAATCAAAGATGGTAGTAAGCTAAAATTTAAGATTGATCAAAACATTGATGATAGCGACCCCTTTATTGTTCCTTTGACTACGATTAAAAGTGAGCCTGAACTAGTATTTCTCTTAAATAAAGCAACAAATATTCCTGTGACCATTGAACCCTTACTTACTTCAGATGAAGAAAAAGCTCTCAACTGGAAATCAGACCCTGAACTTCCGCATCTTTGTAATAGTATTCGAAATGAAGGAACCGTTTTTTACCCTGAAGAAAATTTTAGCGATTGTCTCGATAACAATAAAATATGTGCTGATGGATCAGGGGATACAGAACCAACCTGTACTGGAGGTCAGTGGATTACAGATGGGACTTTCAACTCTACACAAGAGCTATATTTCAATCGTAAAGCAGGAACATTTGGGGCGAAAAATCCTACTAAGGCATTTCAACCGCAAAAGTTTGTAGTTACGGTGACCTCTTTAGATGGGTCTGAAACAAAAACTGAAATTACTTTTGGCTTTCAATCATCTCCGGAGAATCTCTCTTATAGTAATCAAGCAATACTTGCAGTTGATAAATACGATAAATTTAATGTAAATGACTTTATTTCAACCCCCAAGGGAGCATCGGGAATCATTAAGGGAAAAGTAGATTCTCATGATGGTGAAAAGTTACTCATCGTAAAGGTACTGGCAGGAGAATTTGAAAAGAACTCAGATATCGACAACTTAAAAGTATTCACTTATCAAAAGGCAAATATTAACGAAATAAAATACGGACAACTCGGTATCGCCATTAGTGGCCCTGTCACAGACTTTGCAGTGGGAGAAGAAATCTCTGATACTACTAATAGAGTTACTGGTATCGTTCAATACCGCCAATCTATTCCAATACCTATACTATGGGTGCGCATGATTAAATTAGATGAAGGCAGTAATATTAATGAAACCTTTATAACCACTGATACCATAAAAACAGCAAGTGTAATAGGAGTGTTTGGTGATGTTTTAAATGTTCGCCACCTTGGTTCGACCAATTTTGCAGCAGGGATGGATGTAGCGGCAAGTCCTACAGCTGGATTTGGAATGGTTAACTCCGCTGAAAGTGCTCCCCCATCTGTAATTTTATCACAGGCCTCAGGAAATTTTTCTCTAGGTTCTGATCTTTATAGAATGAATCCCTCAAACACAAGCGTTGTCGGTCAAGAATCCTCTGCTATTGAAGAAGTGGGACAAGTACAAACTTTTTATATTGATCGTGGTAACCAATTATCTATTCAACCAGTACTAGATTCACCGGAAGATAATGGTATCACCTTTTCTATCACTCCTTCTCTTCCAACAGGGTTAACTCTAGATGAATCAACTGGAAAGATATCAATAACAGAAGGCTCTAAAGGACCTGTTGCTTCCAACTTACTATACTACACCATTGTGGCCAAAAACTTACTAGGAGATACCTCCACTAAATTTGGTCTAAAGGTAAGAGAGGTATTTTCTATTCAGGACATAACAGGTCTAGGAGATGATACCGATGCTGAAGGTGGAGCAATGGAACCAAATCTCACTTCAGTGTTACACAAATCTGGAGAGGGACATAACAATGCTCCTTGCCGGATTACAGAAGATCAAATTTATGCCACAGACAGCGATGCCTCTCCTGCAGGATGGGCCAGTCGAGCAAAAAATATTACTTGTATCTATGATGTTGGTGAGGCCGATCTTTTCTACAATGGACTAAAATTAAAACTAAATGTAGGGCCTGATTTATGTCAATATATTGAACATGTTCCAACTTGGTTTTATGCTTATCAACTTCAAGAAACTGATCCCGATTCTACTGACCCTGTAGTTCAGCATATTGGTGAATGGGCCAATGCCAGATGTGCGGCCTTCCAGCCAGGAGGTAGCAGAGCAGAATATCCCGATGGCCTCCCTCAAGAGTCTTGTATTGGTGATTACTCTGATTCTGAGGGACCAAATTGTGATGAAGGCTCTGTAGCAATTCAAGAAAGAAATTATACTGTAATAGATGCCTGTATAGATACTTCTAGTGGTGCAACACCAGATATCACCGAAGAAGAATGTATTACAGTTAATGGTTTTTGCAGTGACCCTACCTTCTCTGCTCGTGATGATTGTTTAAGTGCTCCCGGTGCTCCATCCTGGATATCAACGACTGTTTTCACGGTAGATGGATGTTTCATTAGTGAATTAGAGGAGAATCAAACTGATTGTGAAGATAGTTACGGAATTTGTAGCGGTGGAACTTCTACCGGTACCGAGACAAGAAGAGATGAGTGTGATGCCGTTGATGGGGTATGGGAAACTTCTGGCGTTTTTATCAGTGATGCTAGTTGCCAGAGTGACCCAGGAATGAGGGCAATTGAAAACTTTTCTTGTGAAGGTAGCAAATTAAGTTGTGTCGCAGGACCTGCCAAAGACTTAGATGGCTTTCCTGAAAATTTTATCACTGATAGATTTGGAAATAATTCGTTTGGCAAGGTCACACCTGTTTCAACTGAAACAGAAATCGAGTTCACTTACGCCTCTCCAAATAGTAAGGACTATAAATCCAATCTATATCTTAGTAACTACTCAAGGTTAAATTCATGTACTCCTTATAATGGAAATGATTTTGAATACGACATCGATACTTGGACTGAGATAGGTGAATTGAATGATCCTAAGGATGCGACTGATTCAAGTTTTAATCCTTTTGCTGGGGGAAATAACGTCTATGATTATAGATGCCTTGATGGCGCTCGAAACGTAAGAGCGAGAATTAGACTCTTAATTAGAGATTGGGATAAAGATTTCAAACCATCTAACAGAGTTGATGTAATGAATTTAGTCAATCCACCTTGGTTAGATGCCTTATTAATGGATAACCTTGGTGATGATGACTTTAATTTCCCAGCAAACTCTTTTGATGACTGGGATGATCGAAGCACAGGCGGAAGTTGTGATGCCCCAGAATATAACTATCCGGAAGCCGATTTATAGCGAGATTTCTCCGACTAGGTCATAATCTAGAGTTTCACTGATCGATACATTTACGATATCCCCGATTTTTAAGGGGATATCTTTTGTATCATTGATGATTACTTTTCCATCTACTTCGGGTGCCTGGCCTGGATGCCTTCCCTGAATTAAAAGCTCTGTCTCATCATGTTGTCCTTCAATTAAAACACTTAGAGTTTTTCCAATCATTGTCGAATTTTTACCCTCAACAATTTCTTTTTGTGCTTCATGGAGAAGGTCAAAACGCTTTTCAATTATTTCAGGAGTAACCTTAGGATTGATATTAAAAGCTGGAGTACCCTCTTCATCGGAATAACGGAAGATCCCTAAATGATCGAACTCTGCCTCTTTAACGCCATTAAGAAGAGTTTGAAAGTCCTCTTCTGTCTCCGTTGGAAAACCAACAATTATAGAAGTTCGAAGAATAATTCCTGGAATCTTCTCTCTTAACTTTTTAATCTTTGAAAGTATTTCACCACCAGTTATTTTTCGATTCATTTTTCTAAGAATATTGTCTGAGAAATGTTGCACTGGCATATCAAGGTAGCTACATATTTTTTTGGAAGAGGCGATTTTGTCCATTACCACATCTGTTAAATCATCAGGGTAAAAATAGAAAAGTCGAATCCAGTCAATGCCTTCTACTGTTTCAAGTCCATCTAAAAGCTCTAATAAATTATCAGTTTCAAGGTCTGAGCCATAATCAGACAGGTCTTGAGAAATTAAATTAATTTCTCTCACACCTTTTGCTGCTAGGTTCTGAGTTTCAGTTACTAGAGATTCAACACTTCTAGATCTAAGCCTTCCTCTAATGGTTGGAATAATACAAAAGGTACAGTTTCTATTACAACCTTCTGAGATTTTAAGCCAAGCAGTATAAAAGGGCGATGTGTTAATCCTTGGATCAAATTCTGTATGAATGAATTTTGGAATTTCTACAAAAGATTTGGTCTCAAGCTTCCCTTCTTCAAAGGCCTTAAGAAGATTTACTATCTTATAATATTCTCCTGTCCCTATAAAGAGATCAACTTCAGGCATTTCCTCTTCAAGTTTTACTGAATATCTTTGGGGAAGGCATCCTGATACAACTAATGCTTTGCAAATTCCTACGTCTGTTTTTTTATACTCTGCTAAATCTAAAATCTTTTCAATAGACTCAACTTTTGAGGCCTCAATAAAAGAGCAGGTATTAATTATTATAACTTCTGCCTCTTCAGGTTTAGAGACAATTTCAAAGCCATCTAGACCTAAATGACCTAGCATGACTTGGGAGTCTACTAAGTTTTTAGAACAACCTAGAGAGGTAAAAAGGACGGTCTTATTTTTATATAATTTCATAGAGGATGATTCATATAATAATAAGGTAGTTTTATCAAAGAAAAGTGAATATTTTCCACTGTTGCAAAGAGGAGTTAAGCTAAGTAATATTAGCTGGTTATGTATAAAACACTAGCGTTTTTCATCTTTTTTTCAACAATGGCCCTGGGGAAAACTCTCCCTCCTACTCCTACTCAATTGGAAAAAATAAAAGATGCTCTTGCTAGGGGAGAAAAGCTCAATTCAAAGAGAGATATTTGGGCGCATAAGTACCTGCTGGCCAAGAATCTTGGAAGAAGCAAACTAAGCTGTAAATTATTTAAAGAGCTAGCAAAAGAAAAGAAATTCCCCTTAAAAGACTTGGCCTTTATTAATGCATTAAAAACTTGCTCCTATTCAAGAAGCACGCTCAAAAAAATATGGAATAGGAAGGGTAATAAAGTTCCTCGTTGGGCCTTAGAGGATTACTATATAGTTTCTTTCCAACTTGCCAGTGAAAAAAAGATTAAAAATTATCAAGCATTTTTTCTTTCTAAATTATCTCGTTATCAAGAGAGCAAAAGAGAAAAAGAGGCCATGCTACTCGATGCTATCAAGTATCATAAAAGAACAAGTTATCTGCGGGCCCTCTATAAAGTATCTCCAAGATACAGCCCTCGAATATCTAAATCAAACATCTATCAAGTTGCCCGTGATTTTGAGAATATCAGGGATTTTAAAAAGGCCCGTGAACTATACCTTAAAATAATTAATGGGAAAAAATATCTTATTAAACAAAAAGTACAGGCATGGAATCGCTTTAGACTCTCTTATAAAAAAGAGCGAAATATTCCAACCTATATAGATAAAACTAAAGAGATGGGAAACTTTTTGAAAGAAATGGTTAGGAAGTATCCCAAAAATAAAAAAATTAAAGAATACTTGGCCAAAAATCAAATCAACTTAGCGAGGGCGGTTTGGACTGATCATAAGAGATATGAAGGAAAAAAGATCTTAAAAAATACTTTAACCTGGTATTCAAAAAATGGAGATAACCTGGCCGAAATTTATTGGGTTTTAGGCTCCATGGCCTTAGAGGCAAAAAATTTAAAAAAGGCAACTTACTATTATGGGAAAGGTGCAAAACTTAAAATCTCTGATAAGAATATGAAAGACCGCATACATTGGGCGCTTGGATGGAATAATTACCTTTTGGGAAAACATAAAAAATCCATTAAAGAATTTAATCGCTATTTAAAAACAACTGATAATTATCCTTTGAAAAATAAGCTTAGATTTTGGAAGGCCATCAATCAAAAGAAACTAGGGCAAATCTCTCGCTATAAAAAGACTCTTAAAAGACAAATCAAAGCTGATCCCTTTAGCTATTACAGTGTACTGGCCCACAAAGAACTGGGAATTCCTCTCCATCCACTTAGAAATACTCATATTAAAAAAGATAGTTACGTCCTACCGATATTTGAATGGCTTGTGGCGATGGATGAAATTGTCTCGGCCAAGAACTATTTAAAAAGATACGCCGACAAACTCTACACCACCAATATGTTAAAAAAAATCCTACCTCTTTTTGCTAAAATAAATTGGTATAAAGAAGGTATCGTGCAATTTCAAAGGATTGATCCAAAAGATCAACCAAGAATTCTTGGCGACGAGGTTCCCCTTATTTTTCCCCGGCCTTATTTAAAGGATGTCACTAAATTATCCTCAAAGTTAAAAGTGGAAGATGCCTTAATTTATTCTATAACCAGGCAAGAATCATCTTTTGATCCTAATGCTAGAAGCTGGGCCGAGGCCTATGGATTAATGCAAATAACTCCTGAAGTGGCCGGCCGTCTTTCGAAAAGATTTCGACTTGATTATAAGGAACCAAACGATTTATTTAATCCAAAAATAAACCTTAAGATGGGCGCCGTACTCATCAAAGAACTGATGAGTAGGTTTAAAAATCAATATGTTCTTTTTGTTGGTTCCTATAATGCCAGCCACCACGCAGTAAGCAGATGGAAAAAAGAACGATTTGCTGGTGATTATGTGGAATTTATTGAATTGATTCCTTACGAAGAAACAATGAACTATATAAAGCTCGTTACTCGCAACTTTTTTATCTATAAGAGACTAGAAACTAAGAAAAGCTTTTACTTTCCAGAAAACTTTTTCGAACAATTCTAATGACTAATATTGGTATTTTTTGGTGTTTTGAAACTAAAAAAGCTAGTCTCAAATTTTTGATTCTGTATAATCTTAGATAATTTAAAAGAAACTTTATGACCATCAGGATAGGTCACCCTAAGCTCCGATAAATCAGAAAAAATTTCGCTCTTATTTTTAAAGATCAATTCACTCTCTTTAACACCAAATTTTTTTAAAGAGCGAGAATTAAAACTTAATACCACTTTACCATTACCCTTTGTCACCCTATAAAGCTTATTGTTTATAAGCCCCATTCTTAGGGAATCTAAAAGGCCCGTAAGGCCTGTACCGTCTGTGTTTTTTTCTGTTACCTCTCCCTTTTCACCTTCAATAAATGGAGGTCTATAAACCCAACTCTTTTGTCTATTGGATATGAAAAGGATCTTTTTAGGTTTTTCTACTTCAAAGCGAATATTACTGGGATATTTATAGGATAATTCTCCCCAGCTTTTTTTTTCTTTTTTAGTAAGAGAACTTATATATATTTGTTCAAAGGATGCTGAAAAGCTATTAGGAAGAAACTTTTCTTTTCCAAAAACCGGTAAACTTAAAAATAAAAAGATTAAAAGTATTTTCATATTATTGAATCTGTACCGAGACACATTTAGATACTCCTGGCTCCTGCATGGTTATTCCATAGAGAGTATCATTTAAAGACATCGTTTTTTTATTGTGAGTAATCAAAATAAACTGAGATTGGTTAGATAGTTCCTTTAAGAGTTCATTAAATCTTCCAACATTGGCCTCATCAAGTGGAGCATCGACCTCATCTAAAAGTACAAATGGTGAAGGCTTGATTAGAAAAATTGCAAATATTAAACAAACGGCCGTGAGCGCTTTTTCTCCCCCGGACATAAGTGTAACATTTTGCATCTTCTTTCCGGGAGGTTGAGCAACAATATCTACTCCGCACTCAGGATCTTCAAAACTTCCCACAAGTCTAAGGTCAGCATTCCCCCCGCCAAAGATGATAGGAAAAATTCTTTGAAATTTCCCTTTCACTTCATCAAATGCAATTTTAAAACGTTCTTTTGATTTAAAATCAATATGTTCAATCGCTTTTTCAAGATCTTCTAAAGAGGAGATTAATTCTTGTTCTTGCTCTCTTAGAAAATCAAATCTCCTTTTTTGCTTTTCGTAATCTTTTATTGCCTGCCAGTTAATATCTCCTAGCTGGTAGAACTCTTTTTTATTTTTATTTAACTTACCTTCAAAATCCTTAACCTCACCAGGAGCACGTTTTTTAAACTCATAGGAAACTTTTTGGATCTCTTCTGGCCCAAACTCCGTCTCCATTTGAAAAATCGCTGTCATATCATGAAGCTGGCCAATATTTTTCATCTCTAGAAAGCTACCAACTGATTCTCTTAAATCAATATGATGTTTTTCAAAAATATTTTTTACGACACTTTCTTCTTCATCAATGTATTGGGTAAGTTTAACTTGAATCTGCGCCACATCTTTATCTGCCTTGGCCATTTTCTTGTCTAAAACTTTAACTTGATTATCACTTTTTGAGATTATCTTCATCACCTCTTCAAGCTCATCCTTAATCATTCCAAGAACATCTTTTTTATTATTTAAGGTATTAGCTATTTCCTTATTACTCTCACCTAAGGTTGTAATTTCTCCAGCGATATCTTCTAAGACCTCTTTTTCTTCAATGATTTTATCATTATCTTTTTCAAGTCTTACGTTAAGCCTGGTGATTTGATTATTGATATCTTCGATTTGAGAAATTAAATCTTTAGTTCGATCTTCATAAGAACTCAGTTCAAGTTTATTTTTATAAAAATCATCTCTACCTTTTTCATAGGTCATTTTTTCAAGGCCTATTTGTTCATCTTGATTTTTATAACTTGCCTTCAATTCTTCACGCTTATCTATATATTCAGCTAGCTCTTTTTGCAGTTTTTCCTCTAACTCTAAAACTGTCACTTTCTTTCCAGAGATATCGTTTTTTCTGTCCTTTAATGTTTCAAGTCTCTCGGAATTGCTCTGAATATTTTTTAAACGCATCTCAAAAGAAGAACTCTTAGCTGCATGGTCTGTTTTGGCATCAGTTAATTGGGTTCTAACTGATTCTAAAAACTTTTCATTTTCAAGTAACTCTTCTCTAGTTTTTTCAAAACCAGGAATAAACTCTCCTAATATTGTTTCTTTTTCTTTTAGTTCCGCATTTAACAGGGAAATCTTATTGTTTCTTTCAATAATTCCTTGAGAGTGATTTCGCAGAGGTCTTAAACTTAAGTAAGTCCCTTCCTCGCGATTTTTAACTAGAACTTCCCCATCTAAAGAAACTAAGGCCTTAAAGTTTGAATCTTCATTAATTTTAGAAATATTTTCAGCTGAAAGCTCTGGGACGATATAACACCCTTTAAAAAGAGGAGTTAATTGTGCTTTATATTTAGCATCAATATTTAATATATCTTCAAGAGCATAAATCTCAGAAAATCCTAAATCTGCAACGTTAGTACTACTAACTTTTATTTTTAAAAGCAGATCAAGTCCCATTGAATTGTTGTCTTTAAGCCAGGAAAAAATATTTTCAAAGGAATACTCTGTCCCCCAGACTGTTTCAGAAATCTCACAAAGAAGAGATTCAACTGCCTTAGTGTATTTATCATCACATTCAAACAAAGGTCCAAGCAGTTTTAAATCTTTTGAAAAATCAGATCTAAGAAAATGAGAGGCCCCCTCTTCTATTCCTTCAAAAGAATTATTCAAATTTTCAAGGGAACTCATATTTGAATTTATTTGGGTCAACTCTTTTTCTTGAATTCTCTTCTGCTCTTCTTGATTCGTATAAATTTTTCTATTTTTTTCTATTTTTTTGGATAAGCTTTCCTTTTGATCTTCCAGTTCATCCAAATATTTTTTGGACTTATTAACACTTTCTCTTTCCTGGCTAATTTCATCAGAAAAACCAAACGCATTTTTCTCTAGTTCTTCTATTTCCTTATCTGTTCTTTCAAGTTGAAAAAAATATTCTTCATTTAAAGAAGTATTTTTAATCAGCTCTCTTTCAACAACAGATATCTCTTCAGTTTTTTCTTTTATTTTTTCATCAAGAGTCTCAAGCTTGGCGATTTTACCATCAAGGCCTAATTTCATCTCTTCTAATTCTTTTTCCCACGTAGTGAAATCCACTCCCTCTTCTTCAAGGTTTTGAATTCGCGAGAGAGTCTCTTTAAGCTCACTTAATTTGATATTTCTCTCTTCAATAACCGGTTTAACTTCGGCAATATCATTTTCTCTAGATTTAATTTCTTTTTCTTTGGCCCCAGAGTTTTCTTTTAAAAATTTAAGTCTCTCTTCTTTTGCTGCAAGATCGCGAGAAATTTTATTGTATTCTGCCTGACCAGCATCAATTTTCTCTGTCAGTTCAGTTTTTTTAATAGCATCCTTTTGAGTTTCTAGTTCTAATTTATCTTTTTCAGTTTTCCACGTTTGAAGATCGATGATTGACTGATTTATCGTTATTTCTCCATCCTTTAAATTTTTCAAGCAATTATAAACTTTATGAGAATGAACGATTAACTCATAATTTTTAATCTTTTCTTTTAAAGTCTTGGCCCTATTGGCCTTCTCCGCCTGTTTTTGTAAAAAACTTAAATTAGATTCGATTTCTGTTTTAATATCCGCCAGACGCTTTAAATTAGTTTGAGTCTGCTCAATTTTTTTAAGGGATTCTTTTCTTCTAGCTTTAAACTTAGTAATCCCCGCCACCTCTTCAATCATCGTTCTTCGCTCAAGAGGTTTGGCCTGAATAAGTTTGTTTATCTCTCCTTGAGCAATAATAGAGTAGGATTTTGCCCCCGCCCCAGTGTCCATAAAAACTTCTTGAATATCCTTAAGCCTACAGGGCATGGAGTTGATTCTAAATTCACTCTCCCCATTTCTATAAAGTTTTCTGGTAAGTTGAATCTCTGATGGAGAGGCCACCTTTTGGCCAATATGAATATGCTTCCCTTCATGGTTATCAAGAACCAAGGTAACTTCGGCCCAAGATGCCGGTTTGTATTTTGAAGATCCTGAAAAGATAACATCTTTCATCGATGTTCCCCGCAGGTGTTTGGCCGACTGCTCCCCCATTACCCAAAAAAGGGCATCAACCACATTAGACTTTCCACATCCATTTGGTCCTACAATTCCTGTAATCCCATCTTCAAAATGGATGGTGGTTCTATCTTTAAAAGATTTAAATCCGTGAACTACCAGTCTTTTTAATTTCACTTTAATCCCTTGCGAAAGGCCTTTTAAATTGCCAATTTTCCTTAAAATATCCCATCTTAGCCCTCATTTGGCACTAATTTTTAACACACCATAAGGGCCCGTTTGGAGATACTTTACTTGCGAGAATTACCCTTCTGGAATAGAGGTCTACTTAGATCAATAATTTCAAAGGTTTAAGCTTGTTAATGTATGGCGATATGAAGCTGGAAAGTAATTGGTCTATTTTAGTGTTTATACTAATATTTCTTATCTAGAAAAAATGGTCGGAGCGAGAGGATTTGAACCTCCGACCCTCTGCTCCCAAAGCAGATGCGCTACCCCTGCGCTACGCTCCGACATATTCTTGATAGGTAAAGGAAGTTTTATTGAAAATTATAAGCTTTGGCAATCTCTTTCCCGAAAGAATTGCACCGCCGAGGCAGCGGCCTTGGCCCTATGAGAATTACTGGCCTTCCAATCAGGAATCATTGCCAGTGTATTCTGGCCCTCGGGAATAAAGACTGGGTCATAACCAAATCCTTTTTCGCCTTTAATTGCATGAGCGATAGTTCCTTTTAGGTTTCCTTCAAAGAAAAAAATCTCTTGAGGATTCAAATAAAAACACAGAACACAAGTAAAAGAGGCCTCTCTATTTTCCCCTAGTTTTGTAAGGAGAAGTTCATTTTTCTCAGCGTCAGTTAGATTCCCCCCGCCAAACCGAGAAGAGTGAATCCCTAAATCATTAGGAAGGGCCGCGACATTTAGTCCTGAATCATCAGCAAGAGCTGGCCTTTTAAAAGCTTGGTAATACTTCTCTGCTTTGAGGTGAGCATTTTCATAATAACTATTGCCCGTTTCTTCTACTGCTATTTTTTCTGGAGGAAGCTCAAGCTTAAATTGTTGTAAAGGAGCAAAGTAATTTTTTAGCTCTTCTAATTTATGAGTATTACTGGAGGCGAGAATAAAGTTCATCACTTTAAAACTCTCTCCTGTTCAGCAAAGACACTTTTAAGAGAGCTTTTGCCGGCAGTTAGTAAGGCCTCGAGTTGTTCTTGCGAGAAAGGTTCGCCTTCTGCTGTTCCTTGAATTTCGACAAATCTTCCGCTTCCCGTCATGACTAGATTTAGATCAGTTTCACAGGTGGAATCCTCTTCATAATTTAAATCAGCGATGACTTTTCCCTCTTTGGTTACACCAATAGAGATAGCTCCTAGAGAATCTTTTAAAGGCGATTCTAGGATTAGTCCCTCACTCATTAGTTTTTTAACAGCAAGAGAGAGAGCTACATAGGCCCCAGATATTGAGGCGGTTCTAGTTCCACCATCGGCGACAAGAACGTCACAATCGATCATTACAGTTCTCTCACCTAACTTTTTAAAATCAACTACTGCTCGAAGAGCTCTACCAATCAGCCTTTGAATCTCCATAGTTCTACCACCAACTTTACCCCGCTCTCTGCGATTTCTGGTGTGAGTAGAAGATGGCAGCATGGAGTACTCTGCGGTAACCCAACCAATTCCTTGATCGCGCATAAAGGAGGGAACACTTTCTTCTACAATTGCTGTTACATGAACTTTGGTATTACCAAATTCTACAATTACGGAACCATGCGCATATGGATTAATCCCTGGTGTGATAGTTATTTTTCTGGGTGTTTCCCGTTCTATGATCGTCATGAGAATCCTTTGGACATATTATGTTAAGTGTCTTAATTACCTGAATAGGAATGGAAAGACCACAGATAACACAACACATTCACTTGGCCTCAGTTGATTCTACTCAGCTCTATCTCAAAGAACATTTAGAAGATGGAAACATACTAATTTCTGCTGAGGAACAAACCCACGGAGTAGGCAGACAGAAAAAGAAATGGGTTCACCAAAAAAATTCTCTCGCCTTCTCTTTCACTTTAAAACCTTGTGAGGTTCCAACTTTAACCCCATTAGAAGTTTCAGTATTAATTGCCAAATTTATAAAAGAAAACTTCGCTTTAAAATTAAAACTCAAATGGCCTAATGATCTATTAAATGAAAAAGGTGAAAAATGTGGTGGCATTCTTATTCAAAACATTGAAGGCAGACTAATTGTCGGAGTAGGAATTAATCTTTCAATGGAGCGACCTATTGAAAAACGTGAACTCTACCCACCTGGGTACTTTAAAATTATTACACCTAATAAGGAACTCATCCGAGATATTTATTCTTTTATTTTAAATAATAGGTCGACTCCTGACGAGATCAGAGATTTATGGGAAGAGAAATGTATTCATCTAGGTAAACAAGTTGAAATTGATAACATCACTGGAGTATTTGAGGGAATTGGTGAAATCGGTGAGGCCTTAATAAGAAGTGATGGAATAATTAGAGTTTATTCAGGCCAGCTTAATCCTCTGACTTAGCAATTTCTTTTATCTCTTTTCTTATTAGATTTTCGGCCAATTCAGGAATTACTTCCCAGGCCACTTTCTCAAGAGTTTTTTCACAATATTTTTTTACTTCCATCTCAATTAAAGGCCCAATACTCTCTTTTATTTTGGCCATAATTTCATCGGAAATCTCTATAGGAGTAGTAATCGATTCCGTAACCTCTCCCTTGTCTGCCTCAATCGCTACGATCTGAGTTTCATCAGCGGCCCAAAAATCTTCCGGAGACATATCTTCGTCAATATCTTCTTCAATATTAATTTCGGGTGCGGGAATATGTGAAATTTCTCTGGTTTCTTCCACCACTGGTTCAGATACAGTAGTCATCTGTACTACTTGTTCTGGTAATTCAAGATCTTCATCACTGGGAAGAGCAATTTCATCAAGTTCATTATCTTCTTCAGGTTCAATTAAATTCATGGTTTCAATTAATTCTGCCCCTTCTTCTAAAAGGGATTCATCCATTACCATGTCCTCAACTTTATCTTCAATGACTCCTGGAATATCTATGCCCCAACTTTTTAAATCCTCTTCTGCCTGCTCTTTGGAAGGTAATTCTTCCTTCACTTGGGCCTCTAAATCAGGAGCGTTAACTGACCAATCATCTTCAGCTGCTACTTCTTCTTCAAATGATACCTGGGATAACCCTGCTTCTATCCCTACCAAATTTCTACAGGCCTTGATAAACTTTGCACTTTCAAAGGGCTTTATAATTTGAGCGCCTATTCCTGACTCTTTTAAGGAGTTATTTTCTATTACATCGAAAGTACCAAATAGACCTAAAATTTTAATATCAGGATCCACCAGCCTTAGCTCTTTCGCCAAATCATAACCTGTTTTGGAACTTGAAAGATTCATATCCAAAAATATAAGGTTGTATTCCCCTTTTTTGAATTTAGAAAAAAGTTCATCTTCGTCCTTGCAATAATCCAGTTCAAAAGGCTCTGATTCCAAAGTAAAGTTAATTACTTTTTGAACTGTTAGGCTATCCTCTGCCACAAGTACTTTTGTCGTCATTGAACGCTCCAAAAGAAGTTGGTCTGCTACTTTAAAATTCTCTCTCAAAAGGCACTAAGTGTAAATTTTAGAACTGGAGAAAGACCATTGATTGATTATCTAAGTTGCCATGGGAATTGGCCAGATCGAAGATTTGATCTATTTTTTCTGGTAAATACATATCTTGCTTTTCAATAATATACTTTAATTCTTCGTTATTAATCCGCGAATACACCCCATCTGTCATAAAAATCAATATATCTCCCTCTAATAGGCGGATTTCCTTAACTGTCAGATGGAGGTCTTCAAAAAGGCCGAAACCACTCAGAGGTGTGGTTTGCAAATATGAATTAAATTTTTCACCTGATAAAAATTCCAAACTATCAGCACCGTTAACTACCTCTAAATGCCCTTTTCGAAATAAATAAGTAAGGCAATTTCCCGTTGAGGCCATAACCATGAGGTTTTCTGTTAAGACCCCAGCAATGGCCGATGATCCTCCTCGCAATGAGATCTCCTTGAGCTTATTTTCATTTACTAAGAATTTTTGGGCATTATGCATTGAATTTATCAGAGCATTTCCCTCAAGATTATACTTATGACTATAAAAAAAAGGCATAGTTGAATCTGGATCATCGCTAAATTTAGTATAAAAAGATTTTATATTATTTTTAAGTGATTTAACTGTAGCATCCCCAATTCCTGAACCACCAAATCCATCAAATAGAAGAAACATCTTATTGATCAAATCAATATTAAAATCATCCTCATTGACCGATAAAAAAGGGCCTTGATTGGTTTTTGCCGAGTAACTCTTTAGTTTAATCATAAATCTTCCTATAAATCATAATCTGAATAATTTTTTAATTTTTCCGTGGCCTTCTTATAGTAATTTGAATCTGAAGGTGACACCTGCTGAACTTCTAAAAATTTAGTTTTAGCATCTTGAAATAAGCTAAGAGACTCCGCTATTATCGCCTCCCTGTATATCCTTCTGGCCCGAACTGTCAGACGGTTTTGAATATTTTCCATTTCCTCTAGAGGTTTTTGTTGAGAGGGATCAAAAAATAAGACCTTTTTATATTCCTCATAGGCACCTTTTAAATCTTGCCCTTCCATTAGTCCTTCGGCCTTTTCTAGTATCGGATCAACGATATTTGCCAATTGTTTTTTAGCATCCGTTAACATCTCGGTTGCTTTTGTGATTAAATCTTCATCCATGCCACCAATCTGTAAAAATTGGTTTAATCTTATTATTGCTTTATACCATTGCTTAGAAAGATAAGCTGTTTTGCCTGGAGAGAATTGTTCTACTTTTTTATCCCTATCTACTCTTCGCCTGCTTTCTTCCTCTTGCTTTCTTTGTTCTGCTTTTTCCCATGCCTCAATTTCAAGTTTTAACTGAGTCACTTCATAATTTTCAGGATCCAATTTTGAAATCTGTGAAAACAATCCCTTGGCCAACTCTATTTGCCTCTCTTTAACTGCTCCTTCAGCTTTTTTCACTAAATACTTAACTCTTTGTTCTCTTTTTTTCCTGGCAATTTCGGCCCTTCTTTTCTTCTCAATTTCCTCCATCTTGGCCAGACCACGTTTTGCCAACTCATTAATTTGTTTGGCATTTTTATAATCTGGAGTAATAGAGAAGACCTTTTGTAATTCAAAAAGTGTTTCAGCATATTTCCCCTGCTTAAACAATTCTTTGGCCAAGAGGTAAGTAGAATCTAAATAATCAAGTTGGTCTGGTTTAAATTTTGGTTTTTCTTTTTTTATTTCCTTTTTTTTCTTTTTTTCTTTTGCCAATTTAGCCGCCTGTTCTTTTTTTGTTGGCTTTTTTGGACCTGTATCAATTAGCAATAGACCTAAGACTAAAACTGCCCCAATCATAATGGCACGTTTTTTCTTTACTGGATCAGTCTTAATTTGTTCTAGTAAACTTATTTTTTTCTTTGGTTCTTTTGTTTCTTCGCCTTCTTTAATCTCACCGCCATCTTCTTCAAATGCCGTCTCAATATCTACTTCTTGCTCTACATCGATAGTTTGATTTTCCTCAACAGGCATAAGCCTACCGGACTCTTGCTCAAGAAATTTTGAATTGGCCCTTACAGAAAAAGTAGTACTACCAATAATAAATTCATCTTCATTGGCCAAAAAGCTTCTATTTACTCTTTTTCCATTTAAAATGATTCCATTTTTTGAACCTAAGTCCTCGATTTCACATTGATAGAGTTTCTTTTTTATAACTGCATGAACTGTTGAGACTTCTGAATCGTTAAGAATAATACTACATTTTTCTAAATCTCTACCAATAAAAGTCTCTTTATCTTTAATTACGAAATTTTCATAAGGAGCAAATTCACCAAAGAGAGCTAACTCAAACTCAATAAAAGGAATATCTGAAGTGACCGAATCTGAATCTTGTTCATCAAAATCGTTGCCTTCTTCTTCGCCAAATCCAGATTCATCATCAAAGTTTGCCTCTTCCTCTCCTTCTTCTCCTTCCGTTTCCATATCACCAAAGGTAGATGTCTCCGAATCTGGCGAAACTGTTTCTATCTCCTCCCCTGATTCAGAAAAGTCTAAATCCCCGATCTTTTCTTCATCGTTAGGTTCTTCACTCTCTTTCGCTTCCTCGCTGGTCTCATCCTCTTTAACAACTTCCTCATCAACCGAAGGACTTTCCACAGAGACCACAAAAATTCTATATGGGTCTAAGAAAATATTACTTCCTATTTCTAAAATTGCTTTTTGGGCCGGAAGGCCATTTATAATTAAGGGAATTGAAGGAGATAAATTTTGTATCGACCATACTCCGTCAGCAAAAGATATTTCTGCCTGCTTACGAGATATTTCTCGACCTTCAAGAATAATTTGACAATTTTTTGATCGACCCAAGTAAAAAGAAAATGGTCCCTTATCTCCCTCTTTTATAAATTGGGAGAGATCTACATCTTCTTTTTGACTATCGCCTTTCAGTACACTTAGTCGCACCTTTTTCCAATCCTAGTTTTTCTTCTAATCGTTCTATCTGTTCTTTTGCTTCTACAAATCTTTCATCAGACTCATACCCCTCAAGTAGGTTAATTACCTGGCAATAAGAAACGATTGCCCCTTGAAATTTAAGGGCGTCCGTTTCCCTTCTCGCTCTTAAAAAGTTTAGCGAAATTTCATCATCTAATGCCTGTTTTGTTTTACTGAGATAAAAACTCGCCCGGGCATGGTTCGGATATAAGATTAAGGCCATATTAAATTCTTGAATTGCCCGAAAATAATTTTTTTCTCGAAGTTCTCTAAGACCTCGATGAATGGCCCCGGCCAATTTATCTCTCACTTCTTTATCAGCAGCACTATCAGTCTTTTTAAACATGGAAGAAAAATCTTTCTCAATAGAATCATCTGCTCCTTTTTCCGTTCCTGCAGGAGATCTTTTACCCGTCGGTTTTGGTTCATCTGTATCAAATAAAAATAAAAGTGCTAAGACGCCAACACCTATTAAAAGCTTCTTGTTTAAAGGCTTTTTTTCTTTTTCCTCTGGTGTGATTTCATCTTCTTCTTCCTCTAACTCTTCTTCTTTTTTTATACCTATAATTGAGGCCAAATTTTCTTTTACATCAATCACATCATATTTATAGACCGTCTTGCCAATAACCAGTCGATCTCCCGTGACAAGATGTCTTTGTAGTATTCGTTTATCATTTACAAACACACCATTTATAGAACCAAGATCAGTAAGGATATACTCCTTATCAATTCTTTTAATCTCTGCATGATGCTTACTAGAGCCTGTATCTAGAACTGGTATATCCACTTCCTTTGCTCTTCCTAAAATAAGCCTTGACCCCTTTAAAAAATAAGACGTCCCTTTATTTTGTCCAGTTAAACAAAGGAGTCTATAATAGATTCCTGGTTGCCCTGGATTTTTAAAAGTTTTTCTTATCTGTACATTCTTCATAATCTAAGTAATGGGAATAAACGTTATATAAAATCCTTTAGGATAATTATCCTTACCTATTAAACAAGTTACATAAATCGTGGAAGGAACACCCCCAAGCTCATATTCCGCTTCTTCGCTAATCCCGTTATTTCCTCCTGAGTTATCACAAAGTTCAATTATCGTTGCTGCCAAACCTTTTTCTGGAGCACAATCAAGAAGGCTCTCTCCTTGTGAAACATTTTCTCTTATCCCTACAAGGTCCTCTCCTTGTTCATTAATAAATTTTAAATTTTTATCAGAATCTAAAATCATAGTGGAAACACCACTTCCTTTCATAAATTCCTGTAAATGGGAGAGATAAGGTCCATCGTCTTCCATTTCCTCCATTCCTCCCTCAAAATCATCTGTATCTGTAGAGAGTTCTCTATTTTTTTGTAAAATATTGTTTATGGAGTTTTTGAGTTTACCCAACTCGCCCATAAGGTATTTTCCTTCAATAGTTCTTATTTTTCCCTTTATCCCTTGATCTACTAAGTATCTGAGTTCCTCTAAAGGCCTTAAAGTTAAAAAATAGATAATGCCAAAAAATATGATTGCCACTAAAGCAGAAGTAGTAAGTGCTTCTAAATAAGCACGGGAATTTTTAGTGGCCTCCATAGCGAGTGTTCTTGGAGCAAACCTGATAGAGATAATCCCTACCGGCTCAAACGCCCCAAGCTTTGCATTATAGGCATTGATTCTCGACCCAACTCCAATCTCACCTTCTCCTAAGACTCGGACGTATTCATTCTTTCCTGACTTACTAGTTTTCGCCCAATCTCTAGTTTTTATGGAAAAAGGATCTGAAATATAATTATTTAACTTTCCAATAGGTCTTACTATTCGTCCTTCCATATCAAAAAGCTCATAGGAAGAAACTCCCTCTTCATTGTCTAAAAATGCCGTATCAACCCTATCTATATTTTTTTGTTCTAAGGCACGGGCATTCATTCTCCCAATTTCTTGGGCAAAATGAACTCCTCTTTTCGCCGATTCTACTAAAAGTATTTTTTTACTGTCCTGGAGCACTGGGAAAATCGTAAGGGTGATGGTGGTTATAACAAAAATTGCTAAAAAGATGGCAAGCATTATCCGCCATTCATATTCCTCATTCATCCCATGAATAAAAGGCATTACTTTATATTTGAATAAGTGAGTTATTTTCTGGGGCAAGGCCTTAGGCAGCGGAGGAGCTTTTTCAAAGGATTCCTCTTCTTCATCTTCCAATTGTTTCTTTACCAGAATAATATTTTCCTTAAGATAGACCACCTGAAGGATACAATCTGGGAGAATAATTTTATCTTTATCCTGTATCGTCGCTGATCTTACCAGGTTTCCATTTACTAAAGTTCCATTACTCGATCCCAAGTCTTTTAAATAGGCCGTCTCGTCAGTAACTTCTATTGAGAACTGTTTTAAGGATATTCCTGGTAGAGGAATGGATATCGTATTATCCTCATCTCGACCGATTAGGTTTTCCTCATCATTACTTAATAAAAATTCTTCCCCTCTTAAAGGACCTGCTACTACAACTAGTTTAAACATACTTCCTCGATATAATCTCCCTCAACGATCTCATCATTTAAGCTTCCGCCACTAAATTCTAAGACTTGCCAAGCGCTCCAATAAATTTTACTCATTCGCCAGGGAGGCATATTTCTAATTATCTTTACTACTTTTAAACTCTTATTTAAAAAAAGCACATCGATATTGAACTTCATAAAAAAGGTATGAATAGAATTACAAGGTCTAATTAAAAGTCCATCACCTTCTATTTTCTCATCAAACATAAGTCCTTTAACTCTAGAGAAGGTACTATCGGCCAATTTTATATCTTTCCCTAGATTTAAATTTTTATTTTTCACAACAAATTCCATCTCTATCCACCTATTAGTAGTTCGAGAACGATAGGAGCGGCCACTACAATAAAAACCGCTGGTACAATTAAAAAAAGCATAGGAAATAATATTTTAGTTGCAGCAGTGGCACCTTGTTTTTCTGCCTCTGCTGATTTTTTCTGTCTTATCTCAACTGAAAGATTTTTTAAAATTGGTCCAATATTCGCCCCGACTGAATCAGCAGCTATCAAGGTGGCGGTAAAAGAAGTGATGGGAATAAGGTCCGTCCGCCAGGCCATATTTCTCAAGGCCTCTGCTCTTGTAGCGCCAATTTTTATTTCTTTTTGAAGAATATTAAACTCATCAACGAGTGCTGAAGGTTTGGCCTTCTCAGTAACCTTTGACATCGCCGCAATAAAATCAAGACCGGCCTCAACTGATAGGGCCAACATATCTACAGCAAAAGGCATAGACATAATAATTTCTCTTTTCCTTAGATCACTTAAACCATTTGCCCAAATATTGGGATAAATAAAACCAACGCCTGCAAGAACAGGAATAAGAGTTAAAGGCCAGGTCTCTTCTAAAAACTGTCTCACTCCAATAAAAACTAAGGGAAAGGCAATGATCAAAAAGAGCTTAAAGGCGAAAAAGTCTTCTGGTGAGAGAACGTCTGTTAGTCCCGCATGGGCCAAAGGTTTCTTATATTTTTCCCTTAATTTCTTTTTCCCCTTAAGTCCTGCAACTATGGGAGTAAAATATCTAACAAAAAATGGTCTTGAATATGAGAGGATAGAACCAAATTTTCGATAATCTTGTTCGGAACCTTTATCTTCACCAATAGTTTCTGTCGCTTTAAAGGCCTCTTCTTTGGCCAAGAAAGAATTTGAAATAATAAAAAACACAAGACCAATTAAAATAATTGATCCCCAAAAAATTAACTGTGAAGATTGATCGCCCTTGAGTTTATAACAGGCCGATTCTACATCGCCCTTACAGGCCCTTTGCATCAGACTGTTAGCTTGCTCCTCTTTACCTGAACCCTCATAAAGCATCCCTAAATTAAAACAACCAGAATAAGACTTCTCACGACATTCTCGAATATAACGAAAAGATTTTCTTCTCTTGGCCCCACTAAAACTTGAAATATCAAAAACTTCTTTTGGCCCATAAGTTAATTTTTCACAGGCCTTTTCTATTCCTTTGGGATTAAATCTAGAACAGGCCTTTTTATAGATGTTGATGGCCCGTTTATAAGCACCTTTTCTTTCATAGTACTCTCCAACTTCGTAACATTTCTCCTGGTCACCTGCGCGACACTCCTGAAAAGTCTTTTTCAGTTTTGCCTTTTTATCTTCAACACTCTCCGCTCCCAAATTAGAAGAATTTAAAAACAAAGTGAGGGCCAAAAGACTAAGGCCTATATTGATGGTTTTACTAAAAAATTTCACTATTTATAGGATATCAAAGATAGGCGCTAGAGATATCTCGATGGAAATATTCGCCCACCTAAATTGAGGTATCTCTGCTTGTTTTAGTCGGCCAATTTTTGCTTAAGATCGCTTGCAAATTTTTTAGCAAAATCAGAAGCAAGATTTCCTCGAAGATCTCGAGTTAATTTAAGTCTTTGCTTTTTAAAATTGGAGATCTTGGCCAACTTCATCGATATTAAATCAGTGGATATTTCTCTGTTTGCGATTGATCTTTTTAGTTCTTCCAGGCACTTACGGGTGTATGCCATATCTCTATACTCAACTACATCCGTGCCGGCCTTTAAAGACAAGATCAACGCCAGGCCTGCAGTATACTTTTTAGTAATGGCCTCCATTTGAAAATCATCTGAGATAATCAGTCCATTAAAATTGAGGCCCTTAATAAGCAGCTCATGAGCTTTTGGGCTCAAGGACGCAGGAAAATCCGGGTCTATGGCATCAACTAGGAGATGTCCCATCATTACAAAATCGACCCCTGAATCGATGGCACATTTAAAGGGTAATAATTCTCTTTCTTTTAACGTCTTAAGTGGTGTTTTTAAAACAGGTAAATCAAAGTGAGAATCTTCAAAAGAATCTCCATGACCTGGAAAATGTTTGGCACAAGTTAGTACATGAGATTCTTTAAGTCCTTTGATAAATGAGGGGATCAGTTTGTTTATTGTAATATGATCACGACCAAAGGATCGATCTCCAATAACTTCATTTTTAGGATTGGTAAAAATATCACAGACGGGAGAAAAATTTAAATTAATCCCACAAGAGGATAATTCTTCACCCATTATTTTTGCTACTTGAAAGTAGGTTTCGGGACAGCTTAAATTGCCTATCGACAGCATCGATGGAAATTGGGTAAAGAATTTTTTAAAACGAATAATCCTCCCACCTTCATGATCTACACTGATAAAAAAAGGGTCTTCTTTTTTTAAGGATTGAATCTCTCTGGTTAATTCACAAAGTTGTTGGGGTGATTCAAAATTTTTAGAAAACAAGATGACGCCACCGATCATTTCATCTTTTAAAAACTTCTTTTCATCAAGAGTTAGAGTTGTGCCTGATATACCTGTTATAAAAAGCTGTCCCGGATTTTTCATTTTGAAATCCTTTCATTATTTTTTGGGTCCATATAATCTCGTAGCCCATCTCCTAAAAGATTTAATCCCATAATAAGACCTGCAAGAGATAAACTAAAAAATATCGTAATATGAGGCGCCTCTAAAAGCACTGATTTCGCACTAGATAGTCCCGCGCCAAAGCTAAATTCAGAACCTCCTAAACCGAGAAACCCTAGTGAGGCCTCAGAGATAATAACACCACTCATCCCCAAAAAGAGATGAACTAAAAGCACTGGAAGAACCGCGGGAATTATAATACGAAAAAATAATCCCCAATGAGAAATGCCTGATGCTCTTGAGCATTCTACATAGGATAGATTTTTTATTCTTAAGACTTCTGTACGAATAATTTTTGCATAGGCAGGCCACCCCGTAAAAGAGAGGACAAAGACTAATCCCCAAAAGGATTGTCCTACAACTGACATAAACAATATTGCTATAAGGATACTGGGAAAAACAAATATTAGATTGGTAAGCATATCGCTGGGAATTTTAATAAAATACTTATCTCCAGCAGATAACTGTCCAATAAAAAGGCCTATCATACCAGCAAAAAAACTTACCAAGAGAGAAACTCCAAAGGAATATAAAAGACCGGCAGAAAGAATTTCCACAAGAGATCTACCGTAAATATCAGTACCCAGTAAAAACCCATCACTCATCGGCGCTAGGAGTTCCGTTTTTAAATTAGGCAGGGGATTATAAGGGGTGGTTAAACTTCCCTTTATAAAATGAGAATAAAAAAACCATCCCAAGGCCCAAAAAAGATAAAAGAAGACGATGCCCCCTCCCAACTTAATCTCGAATCCTTTAATTTTATGTTTCATCATTTCAACCAATTCTAGGGTCCATTTTTTCGTTTAAATAATCCACGGTAAAATAGATGGCCATATAAATTATTGTTGAATAGACAATAATTCCTTGAACCACAGGGTAATCTCTATTTTGAATCGATTCAAAAAGAAGCATCCCCATTCCGGGTATATCAAATATGGTTTCCGTAATCATTGTTCCTGCAAGTACCACTGACATCTGAATACCAACAATATTTAAAATAGTAGGCATACAGACTTTAAGTACACGAAGGTTTATTCCATTGTTATCCATTCCTTTAGCGCGTAAAAAATCGACCCAGGGCACTTTCGCCTCTTCTAGAAATTTATTCCTGGTAACCTTAGTAATTATTGCTCCTAGAGGAATTACTAAAGTTAAAATGGGAAGAATTGCATGCTTTAAATCACCCCACTCTGAAACCGGCAATAATTTTAACTTAATGGCCATTAAATAAACAAGGACTGGCCCAAGGGAAAAAATAGGAAAAGAAAGAGCAGTGATGGCCAAGGCCCGTGCCAGGTGATCAAAAAATTTCGATTTATAAATTCCTGATAGCATGCCAAAGATTACGCCGAATATAAAAGCAAATAAAATTGAAAAGAAGGCAATAGTGAAGGTGGGAATAAAATGTTCCCCCATTAATCTAGTTATTTTTTTCTTACTATAAAGTGAATTACCAAGATCTCCCTTAAATATTCCAGTTAAATAATCAATATATTGCACGTGAGTAGCTTTAGTGAGTCCAAGTTGCTCTCTATAACTAATAATTTCTTCCATCTTAGCATTAGGCCCTAAAATTCTGGCAACCGGGTCTCCCGGTGCCAAGCGAATCAGAAAAAAAATCAAGGTTAATGATAAAAAAATGGTAACTAAAAAATATGATAATTTATTTAAAAAAAGTGACATGATTTTACTTAAGTCTTTCGATTGCGAGACCTTTAGCTATCCAATACTGGCCCATTAATTGATTTGTCTTATCTACAAAATAAAAGATTGCATTTCCTTCAACCTTAAGAGAGAAGCGTTTTTGTCGTCGTCTATTCCTTCCATCGTATTCTAAAACAGCAGGACTTGTTACGTGGGTATTAAAATTTTCAAATTGTTGCTGAAAGAAAGGATGGCCATCCCAAACAATTTGCATCCTTAGCTGTCCACCTTCATTCTTCGTTGCTTTTTTAAGAAAACCTTGTTGTCTGGCACATTCTATAACCTGAGTAAAAAAACAAAAGATTATTTTATCATTTTTAATGGGAAAATATTTTATTCCATTAAATTTAGGATCTGGACTATCCCAAGTTACTTTTATTTGCTTTTCCTTCAAGTCCATCTCTATTTGAGAAAAATGTCTATGCTTGTTGTACCAAACACTGAACTGGGAAATTTTGGGAATAAGTTCGCCCTCTATCTTTGAAGAAATCGAGATACTTTTTTCCAGTGTCTTCCTATTTTTATTTCCCAGGGTTTCAATTGTTCTTTTAACCACATAAGTTTTATCGCCTTTTCCTGGACCGGCCTCAACTAGAAGCGAATATTCTCCTGATCCATCTTTTAACTTAAATTTATTCTTAACCTTAGGAGCGATTTCATCAGGAGCAGTGGATACTTTATTAAAAAAAGCACATGAGGATAAACATAGACTAAATATAATAAATTTTAGACCAGTTTTTATCATCTCAAGAAAGAGTTGTTACCTGCTTTAGAAGATTAATTGACTCTAAGGCCTTTCCACATCCTCTAACAACACTAGTTAAGGGATCTTCTGCAAGAGATACTGGAAGCCCTGTTTTTTCTTTAATTAGTACATCTAAGTTTTTAAGTAGAGATCCACCACCGGCCAAAATGATTCCATTATCAACAATATCAGCGGCAAGTTCTGGTGGCGTCTTTTCCAGTGAAACTTTTATCGCCTCAATAACTTCAGATACAGGATCAGCGAGAGCATCTCTAATTTCATCACTGGTTACTTCAATTATTTTTGGAGCACCGGCCAGAAGATCTCGCCCTTTTACTTCATATGTTTTTACTTCATCTTCAAAAGGATAAGCATTTCCTATAGCAATTTTTATTGCTTCAGCAGTTCTCTCGCCAATTAAAAGAGAATATTTTTTCTTTATATAAGATATTATGGCCTCATCGAATTTATCACCGGCCACTCTAACTGATTTTGAATAAACAATTCCACCAAGAGAGATCACCGCCACTTCAGTAGTTCCACCACCAATATCAACAATCATATTTCCCGATGGCTCTGTTATAGGTAGTCCTGCTCCTATGGCCGCGGCCATAGGCTCTTCAATTAGATAAACCTCTCTGGCACCGGCCTGTTCTGCCGATTCCTTCACTGCTCTTTTTTCCACTTGAGTAATTCCAAAAGGGATACAAATGATAATTCTAGGTCTTATAAGCTTTGAGCCTAAAAAAGATTTTTGAATAAAATAACGAAGCATCGCCTGAGTTACTTCAAAATCAGCAATAACTCCATCTTTCATGGGCCTGATGGCCCTAATAGATCCAGGAGTTCTACCAAGCATCTCCTTGGCCTCTTTCCCTACTGCTAAAACCTTATTGATTCCTTTCATTCCCTGATGAACAGCAACCACCGATGGTTCATTTACAATAATTCCTCTATCTTTTGCATAAACTAAAGTATTTGCAGTTCCAAGATCAATCGCTAAATCATTTGAAAACCAATCTAAAATTTTACTTAGCATTTTTTTACCACCTATAATGACGAATTTTTTCGCCTTCTTTTTGAATACTTCTCATGGCCTCAATACCCACTTCGATGTGTTTATCGGTATATTTTTGAAACACGGCCCGGGCAGATCTCTTTGTTTTAATGCCACCTTTTTTCATTGGACAGTCCGAGACTAAAAGTAAGGCCCCAACATTAACTTTGCTGACAAAACTTGAAATGAAAAGTCCTGCCGTTTCCATTTCCACCGCAAGTACTCTCTCTTCTATCAAATTTCTTTTAAATTTGGCATCGAATTCCCAAAATCTATAACCGGTGCAATGTATTGTTCCAGTTCTGTAATCGAGTCCCTTATTGACAAGGATCTGACTTACAAATTTTTGCACTTTAAATGTAGGAAGAGCTGGGACTTGGGGCGGCAAGAAATGACCTGACACCCCCTCACCTCGTATAGCAGCAATGGGTAAAATAAAATCGCCAATCTCTAAAGAAGAATGAACCGCACCACATAATCCTAAAAATAAAACTGCTTTTGGTCTTATAATGGCCACTAACTCACCAACTAAGGCCGCCATGGCCGGCCCTACACCAAATTCGATAATAGTTACTTTAGATTTTTTAGAAGATGAGGCCTGGAAACTCGCCCCTCTAGTGGTTTTAGCATCACCCGTTATGGCATTAAATCTTTCAACGTAATAATGAAAGTTGGTTAAGATAATCTGTTTTTGAAAGTCTTTAACCTTATGCCCGGTATAACGCTCTAGCATATCTCGAGCAATTTTTTGCTTCTCAACGTTCGTGTGAATGCGATTTTTTTGTAAATGGGTCAAGAGAGGGTCGTTATTTACAGATTTTTCAAAATCCAAATTATTATTGGCCATAAATTTCTCAGTCCTTGGAAATTATATAAAAATCTACCTTTTACCCTATATTATGACAACCTCGATAGAGTATTTTCAATGACTTATCATCAAGATAAGCACTTTCCAAATGGTGATTTGCAAATTATACTGCGCAGACAATTTTTTAACTAACAAGGAATTAAAAATGGGCAGAGGCAGAAAAAAGGCCGAAAAAAAAATGAGACAGAAGAAGAATCAAAGCAAGTTAAAGCTAAGGATTAAAAAGAGAATCCAAGCTGCTCAAAAGAAGAAATAGTCTTAAATATTTTGCATCTCAGGAACCGATTTCGCCTCTGGCGTACTTAGTTCCTTTTCCTCAAACATTTGTACGATACTCCCTCTCGTAAGTTCGAAAGAGGCCATATCCTTTAACCAAACTCCATCTTCTAAAGACCAGATACCTGTTATTCCCTGAAAAGATCCCTTCTCAAGAATAACTCTGTCTAATTCCGGTCTACTCGTTAATTCGCCCTTAGATACAAGAGAGTTAAAAATCTCAACAGCATCAAAAGATCTCATCTCAATTAACTTAGGTGCCTTTTTATGAAGCAGTCTGAATTTTTCATTAAATGCCTGAACTGAAGGATTAATATTATCTCCTACAAAATAAAGTCTACCCAGTCTTCGACTCTCTTTCATAATAGATCTTGATCTCCAACTAGGGCCGCCAATAATATTTAATTTACTGGCATCGAGATAGGCAAAGGTGGGAACGATCTGCAAGGTATCCCTTGGTAAGCTAGGGATAAATATCCAGTCAAAATCAATTTGTGGTTTAAGCGTTTGAATCCGCCTTGTAGATATATATTTTTCAAGTTTATAAAGATCAGAAAAAAGCTCTAGTTCCTCTTGCCTCTCTCTTTTAAATTTTAGTCCTAAAAGATTTTTTAAGTTGCTCAAGTAGTCATTTTGGTCTTCAAAAGATTGAACACCTGTGACTGAAATAGCGTTGAGTTTTGCCTTTCGCCAGAACTCATTTACATAGGCCTCTCCTCGAGGGCCACTAGGATAAAAGAGGGCCGCCTTAGATCCAAACTTATCCAACATCTTGGGGGTAAAGACTTGGTGAACTTGAGACTCAATAGAGCCTGGAATCTCTATTAGAAGATGAGTTTTTTCTTCCTTAGGAAGATAGATTTGTGAAAGGGAGATAAATAGTACCCCTCTTTTTTTTGCCTCAAGATATTCTTTTGTCGCCTCATCAGAAAAAAGACCACCAATAATTGCTGCACATTTTTCTTTTTCTACTAAGTCCTTAACTCGCATTCCACCAATAGATCCGCTGCCCTCTGAGTCTTCAATATGAAGAGTAATAGAATCTTCTCCAAATTTATCTCTTAAAGCGGTGTCAATTCCTAGTAAGACTCTTTTTCCAAATGCTGCTTTTTTACCTGTAAGGGGTAAAACGAGCCCTAGAGATCTAGGATTCATATCGGTTGAAAGAGCAATTTTAGTAGAAAACCCTTGAGTCAAGTGTACTAATTCTGGATTATCACCATATTTATCTTGAATCCACTCAAGCAATTCTTCTCCATCTGCTTTATCAGTCCCATAAAATAATTTTTCTGCAACTAAGACGCCAAGATATCCCACTGCCAAGTACTGCTCATCAGAAAATTCTTCAACAAAGCGTATCTGAGTTCCTTTTCCCCATTTAAAAAATTCTTCCTTTAAACGGTGAAAATAGGGATTATTTCGAAGATCAAAAAGGTTTTTTTCATCCTTAATAATATTGACCAAGGAAACCATTGCTTCACGATTCTCTCCTTGATCCTTAGACACTTGATATCTTAGCTTGTGATAATTTAAGGCCTCACGAGAAGTTAATTTACCAGAGTCACAGTTGCTTAAATAATAATAGGCCTTCTCCATAAACCCTAATTTAAAGTAGCTACTCCCTAAATTGAGATTTACTTGGGCGTTAAGATTATAATCTAAACCTGAATTGGCCAGCGCCAGTTCAAAATTATAAATGGCCTGCTCATAATTTCCTTGATCGAAAAATAACACACCTGCTAAATTTCGCTTCATGCCTTTTTCTGCCGGCAAAAGAGTTTGATCATCTATCGCCTTTAATTTAGCAGAGGCCGCGTTTAAATCACCTTGTCTATAGGTCATCTTAACCTGCTCTACCTTTTGCATGAAATCTTCTCGATAAAGATCTTTCGGATCTTTAGATATTATAGAAATACCCGAACACGAGATGAAAATTTGGGAGAAAATTAAAAAAGAAATAATATTTTTAAACATAAAAATCACCCACTCCAATATGTTGGGTATTTTATCTTCTTAAGGAGGGGAAGTAAAAATATGCGCCGCAATATCTTTAAAATAAATCCTTAAATTTATTAAAAAAACCTTCTCTCATAGGATTTGACTTGGTTTTATCAAAATTGGCCAAATCTTTTAAAAGTTTTTTCTGCTCAGCATTTAGTTTAGTTGGAGTCTCTACATGGACGGAGATAATTTGATCTCCCTTGCCATGCCCACCTAATCTTTGAATACCTTTGCCTTTAAGTCTCATCTTTTTCCCCGATTGAGTACCGGCCGGAATAGTCACGGCCACTTTTCCCTCTAATGTGGGAACTTCAAGCTCAAAGCCTAAGGCCGCTTGAGAAAAACTAATAGGGACTATGCAAAGAACATCAAAACCAGATCTTTCAAAAATATTATGCTCTTCTACCTCAATACTTAAATAGAGATCTCCATGAGGGCCACCTTGAGTTCCAGCAGCACCTTCTCCAGAAAGTTTTAGTTTCTGGCCATCATCAATACCGGCAGGAATAGATACCTCGAGATCAACTTTTTTCTTTTTCCTACCTTCTCCATGACATTTAAGACAGGGATTAGAGACCATCTGGCCCGTACCGTGGCACTGGGGACAGGTTGAGGCCACAGTAAAAAAGCCTTGTTGCCTTCTCACTTCCCCATAACCATTACACTGATTACAAGTTATAGGTTCAGCTCCGTCTCGACCGCCACTTCCATGACAATCTTCACAAACAACTTTTCTATTAAGAGCAATATTCTTTTTTATTCCAAAGGCAGCTTCTTTAAACGAGAGGTTAACAGACATCTGAAGATCTTCGCCGGGAAAACCTCTAGAACGTCTTCTTCCGCCTCTTCTGCCGCCACCGCCAAAAAAATCACCAAAGATATCGCCGAAAATATCACCTAGGTCACCAAAATCACCGCCTTGGCCAAAGCCAGCCTGGCCATCAACTCCTGCGTGTCCAAACTGATCATATTTTTGCCGTTTTTCCTCATTTAATAAAGCATCAGCAGCAACTGAAGCTTCCTTAAATTTGGCCTCGGCCTCTGCATTTCCAGGATTTTTATCAGGATGATATTTAATTGCCAGTTTTCTATAGGCCTTTTTTATCTCGTCCTTAGGGGCACCTCTATCTACCCCTAAAATCTCGTAGTAATCTCTTTTACTCATAACAATTTACCATTAAAAATAGGGGGCCATGCCCCCTATTTACCTTATACTTCTTTAAAATCCGCATCTACAACATCTTCATCATCTTTTTTATCGGATTTTGGTTCTTCACCGGCCGCTCCAGGACCAGCTCCCCCATCAGGGCCGCTGCCTTCTTGGTAGAGTTCTTGAGCAACTTTGTGAGAAACTGCTTGAAGCTTTTCTATGGCACCTTTTAGCTCATCGGCAGATTGGCTTTCAAGATGGGTCTTGGCCTCAGTACAAGCATCTTCTAATTCTTTTTTAGAGGCATCAGAGATTTTTTCTTTACCTTCTTTAACCATTTTTTCGGTAGCAAGAATTAATCCATCAAGTTCATTTTTCTTGTCGATTACTTCTCTTCTCTTTTTATCTTCTTCTCGGTGTTCGTCAGCGTCTCTTACCATCTTTTCGATTTCTTCTTCGCTAAGACCGGAACCCGCTGTAATTTTAATTTCTTGAGATTTTCCTGTTGCTTTATCAGCAGCATGAACATGAACAATACCGTTAGCATCAATATCAAAGGTTACCTCGATTTGTGGAACGCCTCTTGGAGCAGGTGCAATATCTGCAAGATCAAATTTTCCTAGAGTTTTGTTATCTCCAGAAAACTCTCTCTCTCCTTGAAGAACGTGAATGTTAACTGCTGGTTGATTATCTTGAGCAGTAGAAAAAGTTTGCGATTTTTTAGTTGGTATAGTTGTATTTTTCTCGATGATCTTAGTCATTACTCCACCTAGGGTCTCAATACCAAGAGATAAAGGAGTTACATCAAGAAGTAGAACATCTTTTACATCTCCTGCAAGAACTCCACCTTGAATGGCGGCACCGGCAGCAACAACTTCATCTGGGTTAACCCCTTTAGAAGGATCTTTTCCAAAGATCTCTTTAACTTTAGCAACAACTGCTGGCATTCTAGTGGATCCACCGACTAAGATAATTTCATCGATTTCACTTTTTGAAAGTCCCGAATCCTTAATACAGGTTTCACAAGGAATAGATAATTTATCAATATCCTTTTGAATAAGTGATTCAAACTTAGATCTTGTAAGTTTAACATTTAAGTGCTTCGGCCCCGATGCATCCGCTGTAATAAAGGGAAGGTTAATATCTGTTTCATTCACAGTTGAGAGTTCGTGTTTGGCCTTTTCTGCCCCTTCTTTAAGTCTTTGAAGGGCCATTTGATCGCCTCTAACGTCAATTCCTGATTCCTTTTTAAACTCATCAGCTAAATAGTGAATCAGATCTTCATCAAAGTTTTCTCCACCAAGATAGGTATCTCCGTTTGTGGCCTTAACTTCAAAAACCCCATCACTTGTGATTTCAAGAATTGAGATATCAAAAGTACCACCACCTAAATCGAAAACTGCGATATTTTTATCATGTTTTGAATCAAGTCCATAGGCCAGAGCAGCAGCAGTAGGCTCATTAATAATTCTTTTAACTTCAAGCCCCGCAATCCTGCCGGCATCTTTTGTCGCTTGTCTTTGGGCATCGTTAAAATATGCCGGAACGGTAATAACCGCTTCCGTCACTGTTTCTCCTAGATACTCTTCAGCAGAATGCTTCATCTTGCCTAAAACTTTGGCAGAAATTTCTTGTGGTGGAAGTTCTTTGCCATCTACTTTGGTCCAAGCATCACCGTTTTTATTGGCAAAGATTTCAAAAGGTGCCACTCCGGCAAACTTTTTCGCTTCTCCAGCATTTGCTTTTCTTCCAATTAATCTTTTAATCCCATAAAGGGTCCTGCCTGGATTGGTAACAGCTTGTCTTTTGGCCACCTGTCCAACAAGCGTTTCATTGTTATCTGTATAAGCAACTACGGAAGGAGTCGTATTATTTCCCTCAGCGTTTGGAATAATTTTATATTTTCCATTTTCTAATACTGCTACACAAGAATTTGTTGTTCCAAGGTCAATTCCAATAATCTTTCCCATATTTATCTCCTTAAATTAATTTTTTACTACTACTACTTTCGCAGGCCGAATTAGCCTTCCGTTTAATATGTATCCTTTTTGAAATTCTGTTATTATTTCTCCGTCCTTCTTCCCTTCTGCCGGTTGTTGGGCCATGGCCTCATGAAAATTTGGATCAAATTCCTTACCGATTGATTCTACTGATTTCACTCCATTTTTTAGTAAGACTTCTAAAAAATTTGTTCTCACCATCTCAAGTCCTAGGATTAGATCTTTAAAGTTCTCATCCTCTTTTTGGGCATGCTCCAGTGATCTATCGAGATCATCTAAAATCGAAACAAGTGAGGAGATAATTCTCTCATTCCCAAATTTAATCAGGTTTTCCCTCTCTCTTTCATGCCGCCTTTTCATGTTTTCCATCTCTGCGGCCAAATAGAAGAATTTACTTTTAAAGTCCTCTTCTTCTTTTACCTCTTCCTCGCGAGGAGATTCTTCAATCTTCTCTTCTTCTTTTGCTTCACTCTCTACTTGTTCTTTCTCTTCTGTCATATCTCAATATCCCTTTAAATTTAAAAGCTTTTACAACACTAAGATGGGACCAAACCCGCTAGTGTCAATGGTAAGAAATTAATATTTCCAGGCCTTTACCCTAAGCCCCCATAATTACAGGGCATTTGTGATTAAAAAAACATCCTCCATAAGAGAATCCATCATCAAATACCCCTTGGGGGTGAGGGTCATACGAGGTTTTAAGGAATTGATATACCCTGAGTTCTCCCATTTTTCCTCCAATTTTTTCCACTCATTTTCCGAAAAATACTCCTCCGGATTTAGTCCTTCATGAGTTCTAAGAGCAGTATAAAACTTTTCTAATTTAAATTTATCAGGAGTGATCTCTTCCACAGTAAGTTCATTAGTTTTATTTTTCCACTTATAACGAAGCCCCTTATCACCTTGAGACAAAAAGCCTGTGGCCGAAGGCCCTAATGCGGCAACTGATTCGGCCTTCCAATATTTTAGGTTGTGCTTAGATTCTTTTCCGGGAAGCGAATAATTTGAAACTTCATAGTGAAGATAACCCTCATTTCTTAAATATTTAGCGACTTGAAGGTACTCTCTCTCAACCCATTCCTCATCAGGAATTAGGTCATAATATTTATAATTATCCTTGATGGTTAGGATATAGAGACTAATATGGTCCGGCCTATACCTTAAGACCTCTTTTAGCTCCCCTATAACATCACGATTATATTTTTCCGATTGAGGTATCCCCAGCATAAAATCTACAGAAAAATTTATTCCCTGATTTTTAAAATGAGAGAGAGTTTCAATGGTATCTTTTATGGAGTGAACCCTATCAAGATAAGTTAATAAGTCTTGGTTTAGCGTTTGTATCCCCAGAGAAAACCTATTAACCCCGGCACTTTTCCATTCGTGTAAAATATCCTTCGTCCATGTACCCGGATTTACCTCTAAAGTGAATTCACAATCTTTATCTAATTTAAGTCCTAATGCTTTAAAATAGCTGGCACCTTTCACCCCCCAAAGCGAAGGAGTCCCCCCTCCAATATAAACAGTTTCAAGAGGGCCGAGAGAAAATCCATTTTGCGCAAGAAACTCTTTATTGATAGCAAAAGATTTAGTGAGAGACTCCTGGTAACGATTTATATCACTAATCCCTTCAGGGATATTTTTATAAAAGTCACAGTAGTTACAAAGATGTCTACAAAATGGGAAATGAATGTATAATGAGTTAACTTTAATGCTGGCTTCCTATTAAAAGGGCCGATGGTAAAAAGGTTTACAGAGATATGCAACACCAACAGATAAAATTACAAAATAATTTAGAAACTCTTTTTATAAACTCCCCTGGAAGCACAGCGGCAAGTATCCAAATCTGGTTTCGTGCTGGTTCAGCGCTAGAAACGGGGAAAGATAAAGGAATTGCCCATTTTCTAGAGCATATGTTTTTCAAAGGAACACCCACAAGACCTGGTGCTGCGATTGCTCATGAAGTAGAGTCTCTAGGTGGAGAGATGAATGCCTTCACCTCTTTTGATTACACTTGTTACTATATCAACTCACCAAATGAGCATCTGCCAAAAATG
>Ga0164315_10000130_pt1 | contig 43780 bp, 37 predicted proteins | sample GuaBasSedimGuay6_FD_113737 | JGI IMG/M metagenome (GOLD analysis project Ga0164315, IMG submission 113737) | Subseafloor sediment microbial communities from Guaymas Basin, Gulf of California, Mexico - Guay6, Core 4569-2, 0-3 cm | ecosystem: Environmental > Aquatic > Marine > Hydrothermal vents... | reverse complement strand
CCAATGTCAGCGAACGCACACTGGAATATGCATTTCGTGAACACCTTGGACAGTCGCCCAAAACATTCACATTAACTTACCGCCTCAATAAAGTCAGAAAAATGCTCAGGCACGCTGATCCTGATACCGACAGAATCCATAAAATCGCGGGATATCATGGGTTCTTTCACGCAGGGCAGTTTGCTTCTGATTACAACCGCCTGTTTGGAGAGCTGCCATCAGAAACCCTGAGGAGATCGTAAAACCAGAAAAACCAGAGGGTCGGGTCTAGATTCAATGCCTCTCTGCTCATCAACTCAACCCGTGCCCAAAATGCCAGACCATGTTAGCTGTTCGTTACTGGCTGAGTGGCCTTCAAAAAATCCGGCCGAGGTTAGCAGAATTGAGACCGTCGTAATTCAACCCGGTAAAGTAGTTCAGCCGGGTAAAAATGTTTATTTTAAATTCGCTACAGAAGCACAACTGCCAGTAAACTGTGGCAGATAAACAGGAACAGTAAAAAGCACCTTTATGTCTGAAACGACTTTAATGGCGGAAGCCGAAGAAAGCACTCCGCTGCGAGACTATGCCGAGAAGGCCTACCTCGATTATTCGATGTATGTCATTCTCGATCGTGCCTTGCCCCACATAAGTGACGGCCTCAAGCCCGTGCAGCGGCGCATCATCTACGCCATGAGTGAGCTGGGGCTAAAAGCACCGGCCAAGCACAAAAAATCGGCACGCACAGTGGGTGATGTCATTGGTAAATTCCATCCCCATGGCGATACCGCCGCTTACGAAGCCATGGTCTTGATGGCTCAGCCCTTCTCCTATCGTTATCCATTGGTCGATGGGCAGGGCAACTGGGGTTCTCCGGATGATCCCAAGTCCTTCGCAGCCATGCGCTATACCGAATCCCGGCTGACGCCGTTCGCCAATTTATTGTTGACCGAGCTGGGTCAGGGCACCGTGGACTGGCAGCCCAACTTTGATGGCTCTCTGGACGAACCTACCATGTTGCCCGCCCAGGTGCCCCATGTGCTGCTCAATGGCACCACCGGCATTGCTGTGGGTATGGCGACAGATATTCCACCCCATAATTTACGGGAGGTGATTCAGGCCTGCGTTCATTTGCTGGATAAGCCCAAAGCCAGTGTTGCTGAGCTGAGTGAATTTATTCCGGGACCCGATTTCCCCACCGATGCGGAAATTATTTCGACCCCTGAAGATTTACTTAACGCCTACACTACTGGTCGTGGCTCGGTACGCATGCGCGCTCTGTGGTTGCGAGAAGATGGTGATATTGTCATTACCGCCTTGCCTCACCAGGCTTCGCCGGCCAAAATCATTGAGCAGATTGCCACGCAAATGATGGCTAAAAAGCTACCCATGGTGGCTGACCTGCGCGACGAGTCAGATCATGAGAATCCGACTCGCCTGGTCATCGTGCCGCGCTCTAATCGTGTCGATTTAGAGGTTCTCATGAGCCATCTGTTTGCATCGACTGACCTTGAGCGCTCAGTGCGGGTCAACCTCAATATCATCGGCATGGACGGTCGGCCCGGCGTCAAGGCGCTTAATCGAATTCTTGTCGAATGGTTAGAGTTCCGCAAGGCCACCGTGCGCAGGCGTCTGGAGTATCGTCTTGAGCGGGTATTGGCCCGTTTACATATTCTGGATGGCTTGTTGGCTGCATTTCTCAATATTGACGAAGTCATCGCCATTGTTCGCCAGGAGGATGATCCGAAAGCTGAACTCATGAGTCGCTTTGAGCTGTCGGACCTGCAGGCCGAGGCCATATTGAATTTGCGTTTACGTCAGCTGGCAAAGCTGGAAGAAATAAAAATTCGTGGCGAGCAGGATGAACTAAGTGCCGAACGGAATGAGCTGCAAAAAATCCTCGGCTCAAAACAACGATTGAAAACCCTGGTGCGCAAAGAGCTGGAAAGTATTGCCGATGAATTTGGCGATGATCGTCGCTCGCCCATTGTGCAGCGTGACGAGGCTCAGGCCTATAGTGAAGCAGACCTGCTGACCTCTGAACCCGTCACGGTAGTGTTGTCAGAGAAAGGCTGGATTCGAGCCGCCAAAGGCCATGATGTCGATGCCGAGGGATTAAGCTATAAAGCCGGTGACAGGTTTCTCTCTGCTGCCCAGGGTCGTAGTAGTCAGCAGGCTATTTTGCTGGATTCAACCGGGCGAACCTATGCTATGCCAACCCATACCTTGCCATCAGCGCGGGGACAGGGGGAGCCGGCTACCGGGCGCCTGAATGCTCCTTCCGGGGCAACGTTTTGTGGTGTATTGCTGGGTGATGACAACCAACGTGTGTTGATGGCCACCGATGCCGGCTACGGTTTTATCGCGAAACTGGCAGACTTGTTCACTAAGAATCGCGCTGGCAAATCATCCATTAGTGTTCCGAAGGGGGGCAAAGTATTACCCCCGATACTCATTACTCCGTCAGATGATGATCAGCGTGAGAGCCTGGTGGTGGCGATCAGTAACGAAGGCCGTATGCTGGCTTTTTCGATCGACGATTTACCGGAACTGGCCCGCGGCAAGGGTAATAAAATCATTAATATTCCTACTTCACGATTGCAGGCACGAGAAGAGTGGATGATGGCCGTTGCCGTGGTGTCCCCAGGGCAGCAACTGATGGTTTATTCCGGTAAACGTCATCATGCCCTCAAGTTTGGTGATCTAGAACACTACCGAGGCGAGCGCGGCCGTCGAGGCAACAAATTACCCAGAGGGTTTCAGAAAGTAGACAGGGTTGAGGTCAAATAAGGGCCTGTTAACAGATCCTCGTCGAAATCTCTTTCATTGTGAGAGTAATATAGGCAAACAGGGCCACTCTGGGCCTTACCGGAATGTCGATCAGCCACGATCTTAATGCCATTGGTGCTATTTTCTGTGGTGGGTTTATTGTGTACCCGCGGGTCAAAAATCGTCGGTTTACCGCTTAAGTCCCATCCATTATAGTGGGTCGGCTCTGTGGCTCATTACCGCTAGTTAATCGTCTGTGCCGGTAAAAACGCAATTAAAAAGTGATCAGTAAATATCTGTAAATTAGAGGTGCATTCATGGCGGATCTAGAAACATTCAGAACAGAAACCCGTGCCTGGCTGGAGGCAAACTGCCCGCAGTCGCAGCGCACACCGTCTGAGGAATTCGAAGATATCTGTTGGGGCGGCACCAAGTGGCGCTTTGTTAACGAAGAACAAAGGACCTGGCTTGAGGTGATGGCAGAACGCGGCTGGACCGCGCCGGACTGGCCTGCCGAATACGGCGGTGGTGGCCTGGACCGAGAACATACGAAAGTGTTGCGCCAGGAAATGGCTCGCATCGGTGCTCGACAACCATTGTTCAGCATGGGCTTGTCAATGATTGGCCCGGCTTTGCTCAAGTACGGTACCGAAGCGCAGAAGCAACAGCATATTCCCAATATTATCGCCGGTAAGATCTGGTGGTGTCAGGGTTATAGCGAACCTAACTTTGGCTCCGACCTCGCGGGCTTGCAAACCCGTTGTGAAGATAAAGGTGATCATTATCTGGTTAACGGCCAGAAAGTGTGGACCAGCTACGCCAATATGGCGGACTGGATGTTTTGTCTTGTGCGCACTGATCCGGATGCTGTTAAACATGCAGGTATCAGCCTGGTGTTATTTGACGTCAACCAGCCCGGTGTCACCATTAAGCCCATCCGTCTTATCTCCGGAAAGTCACCGTTTTGTGAAACATTTCTTGATGATGTCATTGTTGAGAAAGGGCAGTTGGTGGGCGAAATAAATAAGGGCTGGGAACTGGCCAGCTATCTGCTCACTCATGAACGCGAAATGATAGGTAGCATGGGGCAGGGTAATACCCACGAGAAATCGCTACCTGAACATGCCATCGAACAGGTTGGCCTGAGCAACGGCATACTTGCTGACAGCAAGTTGCGGACTGATATCGCCTGCTGGGAAATTGACAATATGGCCTATCAGTTCACTGCCGAACGAATCGGTGATGAGGCTAAATCCGGCCAGGGTGTCGGCGCGGCATCCTCAATGCTGAAATATGCGGGCACTGAACTCAACAAGCGTCGCCATGAACTTAACCTCGGCATACAGGGAACTCAGGCCCTGGTCTGGGAGGGTGAGGCGTATAAGGATGGCCTGGTAGCTAGCCAGTGGTTGCGTACCAAGGGCAACTCTATTGAAGGTGGCACATCGGAGATTCAGCTCAATATCATCAGCAAACGCATTCTTGGTCTTGGCGCCAGTAAATAGTACGGAGTCTATGGTATGGCATTGGTATTAAATGAAGAGCAGGGCATGCTCAAAGAATCCGCGAAAGGATTTTTGCAGGAGAACGCCCCGGTAGGAGCGTTGCGAACCCTTCGTGACGAACGTGACGAAGAGGGTTTTTCACGGGATTTGTGGCGACAAATGGCCGCAATGGGCTGGGCGGGCATTCTCATTGACGAAGCCCACGGTGGGCTTGCTTTTGGTCATGTGGGCATGGGCCAGGTGATGGAAGAGAACGGTCGAACACTGACTGCCTCGCCGCTGTTATCGACGGCAATACTGGGCGTATCAGCCATTTCCATCGCCGGAAGCGCGGACCAGAAAAGTGAGCTGCTACCAGTAATTGCCGAAGGCAAACTGCTGATGACCCTGGCGGTCGATGGTGGTTCTCGACACAACCCGCTGAACGTGGGCGTCACCGCTACCGCCAGTGGCTCAGGTTTTTCCTTAAGTGGTGAAAAGCAGTTTGTTATCGACGGTCACGTGGCCGATAAAATAATTGTTTCGGCACGCACCAGTGGTTCCGAGGGTGATAGCGATGGCATTACTCTCTTTGTGGTTGATGCAGATGCCCAGGGTGTTGAGATCGATCGAATTATCATGGCCGATAGCATTAATTCTTCGATGGTTCGCTTTGTCGACGTGGCTGTGGGGGCAGATAGTGTTCTCGGTGAGCCTGGCAAGGGCGCTGCCGTATTACAGCAGGTGCTCGATATTGGTAATGCACACCTTAGTGCTGAGTTGGTGGGTTTATCTCTGGAGGTGCTTGAGCGCACGGTGGCATACATGAATGAACGCAAGCAATATGGCGTATTGATCGGTTCTTATCAGGGCTTGCAGCACCGCGCCGCACATTTATTTAGCGAAATTGAACTGGCTAAATCGGTGGTGATTAAAGTGCTCCAGGCGCTGGATGAAGGCGACGATGATGTGTCTATGCTGGCTAGTCTGGCCAAGGCCAAAGTGAGCGAAGTGGCTACCCTGGCGACCAACGAAGGCGTGCAGTTACATGGCGGCATTGGCATGACCGACGAGCTGGAAATTGGTTTCTTTATGAAAAGGGCGCGTGTTGCCGAACAGTTGTTGGGTGACCAGCGTTTTCACATTAGTCGTTTTGCTGCGCTTAACGGTTACTAAGCTCCACACCTTTATTATTGACCGAGAACTCACCCACACGAACAAATTATTTCAGGAGAAAAATATGGCACTTAAGATCGATACCAGTGATTTACAATCCAATGTTGGCAAAGAATGCGGCACCTCAGACTGGCTGGAAATAGACCAGAAGCGCATCAATGATTTTGCCGATGTCACCCTGGACCACCAGTTTATTCACGTTGATCCAGAGCGCGCTAAAGACACGCCTTTTGGTGGCACTATCGCCCACGGTTATCTGACCCTGTCGCTACTGGCTTATTTTATGCAGTCCGGTGGTGTCGGCATCGATGTGCCCAACAGAACCATGGGTGTGAACTATGGTCTGGACAAATTACGCTTCCTGCAGCCGGTGCCGTCAGGTTCTCGGGTACGTGCCCACGCCAAATTGACTGAGGCCACCGAAAAGGCACCGGGGCAGTATCTGTTTAAACTCGAAGTCACCATGGAAATCGACGGCCAGAATAAGCCGGCCTTAATAGCAGAAACCTTAACGATGGTCTTTACGGGCTAGTACTGGCTGAAATTTATTAGAGATATATTTTTTTGGAGATAAAACAATGACGGTTAGATTTGATGGCAAAGTAGCAATCGTTACCGGTGCGGGCAATGGCCTGGGTCGTTCCCACGCGCTGGCATTTGCGGCACGGGGCGCAAAAGTGGTGGTTAATGATCTGGGTGGTGCTCGCGATGGTACCGGTAGCTCCAGCGAAGCGGCTCAGGCAGTCGTGGCAGAAATTAAGGCCAATGGCGGCGAAGCCATTGCCAACGGTGCCAATGTGGCGGATTTTGAACAGGTGCAAGCTATGGTTGAAGAAGCCATGGACGCCTGGGGCCGGGTTGATATTCTGGTCAATAACGCCGGTATTCTGCGCGATAAGTCTTTTTCAAAAATGTCTATGGAAGACTTCCGTCTGGTCGTCGATGTACATTTGATGGGTGCAGCGTATTGCTCGAAAGCGGTATGGGAAATCATGAAAGAACAGAACTATGGCCGCATCGTCATGACCTCTTCTTCCAGTGGTCTGTACGGTAATTTTGGTCAATCGAACTATGCTGCGGCCAAACTGGCGGTAGTGGGTTTGATGAATTCGCTAGCCCAGGAAGGTGAAAAATACAATATTCACGTTAACTCCCTGGCCCCTGCAGCATTGACCCGCATGACTGAAGATATTATTCCTGACCCACGCGCAGCGGCTGCATTGGTGCCCGAGCCGGTTAGCGCCGGGGTATTGGCATTGTGTAGTGAAGATGCCCCCAACAAGTTCATTTTATGTGCTGGTGCCGGTGGCTACGCCAGTTCACACCTGTATGAAACTAAAGGTATATATTTGACTGCTGAAGATCAGACGCCAGAGAAGATACTTGAAAACTGGGCTGCTCTGGACGACGACACAGACGAAGAGAGAATCACTCAGGCTCTACAGCAGACCGGAAAATTCATCAAAGCAGCATTGGCCGACCTGGACAGCAAAACTTAAGTTCAGGTAACTAATTTTACAAACATAGAGGATATTGATTATGAGAGAAGCACTGGTAGTTTCATCAGCAAGAACCCCTATCGGCAAAGCCTATCGTGGTCTTTGGAACGATACCGAAGCGCCGACTATGGCAGGAATCTCGGTTAAGGCCGCCATCGAGCGGGCCGGTGTTGATCCGGCAGAAATCGAAGATGTAGTCATGGGTTGTGCCCTGAGTCAGGGCACGGGTGGTTACAATATCGGTCGTCTGGCCGCTTTGTCGGCGGGTTGCCCGGTCACTGTTAGTGGTATGACCATGGATCGACAGTGTTCGTCTGGTCTTATGTCTATCGCCACTGCGGCCAAGCAGATTGTCCATGACGGTATGAACATTGCCGTAGGTGCCGGTGTTGAGCATATCAGTCTGGTGCAAAACGAACATCAGAATGCTTACCGCGCCCAGGATCCCCGCTTGATCAAAATGCATAAAGATATTTATATCTCTATGCTGCAAACCGCTGAGATTGTCGCCAAGCGTTACAACATCGACCGCGATGTTCAGGATGAATACGGTCTGCAATCTCAGCAGCGTACTGCCGCTGCCCAGGAAGCCGGTTTGTTTGACGATGAGATTGTCGAAGTTACTACGATGATGAAACACGTCGATAAAGCCAGTGGCAAAGAAGCACTGGAGGAAAAAACCCTCAAACTGGATGAAGGCAACCGACCCAGCACGACTCTTGAAGGTTTGGTATCACTGAAGCCCGTATTTGAGGGTGGGTGCATTACCGCTGGTAACGCCAGCCAGCTCTCTGACGGCTCTGCTGCCTGTGTGCTGATGGATTCAAAAACTGCTGAGCAACGTAATATCGAGCCACTGGGTATTTATCGTGGTATCGCCGTCGCCGGTTGTGAACCTGACGAAATGGGTATCGGTCCCGTATTCGCCATTCCTAAATTACTCAAGCAGCATAATCTTACTGTCGACGATATCGGTGTTTGGGAATTGAATGAAGCTTTTGCCGTACAGGTGATTTACTGCCGTGATCAGTTGGGTATTCCCAATGAAAAACTCAATATCAACGGTGGTGCCATCGCCATTGGTCATCCTTATGGTATGAGTGGTGCGCGCATGGTTGGTCATGCGTTGCGCGAAGGTAAGCGCCGCGGTGAAAAGTACGTCGTTATCACCATGTGTGTTGGTGGTGGTATGGGTGCTGCCGGGCTGTTTGAAGTCGCCTGATCGTGGATGTATCGCATCGCCATTTGTGGCGGTAACTCTGATGGTAAATAAGGGGCTGTGATAAAAATCACAGCCCCTTATTTTGTTTATGGAGATAACAATGGAACAGATGACTTCTTTGCTTGAAACTTCGATTGGCTGGGCGACTTTGTATAGTGTGAAACTCATTGTTGCCCTGCTGATATTTTTTGTTGGCCGGTTGGTTGCTCGAAAGATGCGTGTTGTGGTTCAGAAACTCATGGTTGCCCGTGAGGTGGATGAGGGATTAGTAAAATTTGGTGCCAGTCTTGTCTATTATGCGCTGCTGGCATTTGTGGTTATCGCAGCATTGGGTCAGGTTGGTATTCAAACCGCCTCTTTTGTGGCCATTGTCGGTGCCGCCGGCCTGGCTGTCGGCCTGGCTATGCAGGGTTCGTTGTCAAATTTTGCGGCTGGCGTGCTGATTATCCTTTTCAAGCCGTTTCGGATTGGTGATTTTGTTGAGGTGGCGGATACATCAGGAGTGGTGGAAAGCATTATGATTTTCACTACTGAACTTAAAACCGGCGATAACAAAAAAGTTATCGTGCCGAATTCGTCAGTGCTGAGTGGTGTGATCACCAATTACTCTGCTAACGACACCCGACGTGTCGATCTGGTTATGGGTATTGGCTATGACGACGATATCGACAAAGCCAAAGCCGTACTGGCTGAGTTAATGGCCGCTGATGAACGTATTCTGAACGACCCAGCGCCAGCGGTGGCGATGATTGAGCTGGCTGACAGCAGCGTCAATTTTAATGTGCGTCCCTGGGTGAAAACAGCTGATTACTGGGGTGTGTATAGTGATTTGACTGAAGCGATTAAGAAGCGCTTCGATCAGGAAGATATTTCAATTCCTTATCCCCAGCGGGATGTGCATGTTCATCAAATACAAAGTTAAGGAGTTATAAATTTGGGAATTATATCGTGGTTAATTTCAGGCCTGGTGGCAGGTGCGCTGGCTAAATGGATTATGCCCGGTGATGATCCGAGTGGACTCTGGGCCACCATTTTGATTGGCATAGTCGGTGCTTTTGTCGGTGGTTTTATTGGCTCATTGGTGGGGCTTGGTACTACCGGTGGCTTGAGTGTCGGCAGTATTTTAACGGCGGTAGGCGGAGCACTGGTGTTGTTGTTTATCTACCGAAAAGTAAAAAGTTGATTAGAGACCTTTGCACGCAAGCTTAAATTATAAAAAGGGCCTCGCCTCAAAGCGCCTACTTTTGGTGCCTGAAAGCACCTGCCTTTGGCGCCAGAAAGCAAAATCATCTCTGGTGCAAAGGTCTCGATTAATCTTAATTAAGGAACCTCTAATCAAAAAGGCCGGTTTTGCCGGCCTCTTTGATTTTCTGTTTTCGTAGGCTAGTTATCCTGCCATAGAGATCCCGCCACTCACTGACAGAGTCTGCCCAGTGACGTAGGCGGCACCTTCCGATGCCAGATAAGCAACGGCATTGGCAATATCTTCCGGCTGGCCCATGCGCTTTAGTGGAACATTTTTTTCAATGGAGGCAATACCTCGACCGGCTAATTCATTGTTTGCGGTAATTTCCTGAATCAACGGGGTGTTGGTAATACCGGGGCATACGGTGTTGACGGTAATCTGGTTGCGCGCAAACTCTCGCGCCAGGGTTTTAGAAAAGGCGATCAGGCCGCCTTTGGTACCGGAATAAATGGCTTCAAGTGCAGATCCGATACGTCCCGCATCAGAGGCAATATTGACAATGCGGCCACCGCCCGCTTCGATCATGCCAGGCAAAAATGCGCGGCATACCCTGACCGGGCCGGTGTAATTAATAGCGATGACTTTATCCTGGAAGGCTTCGTCAGTTTCCAGAAAGGGCATCAGGTTATCCCAGCCGGCATTATTGACCAGGATGGTGGGGACGCCCACTTCCTGATTTATTTTTTCAGCGGCATTGTTGACGGATTCAGCATTGGTGACGTCCATTTCATAGGCATGGCCATCTAATTGTTTTGCTAGATCCTGAGCCCCCTGCACAGAAATATCAGTCACGATTATCCTGTGCCCGGCTTTTGCCAGCACCCGGCAGATCGCCTCGCCAATGCCACGAGCGCCACCGGTTACCAGTGCTATTTGTTGTGTATTTGCCATTATTTAATCTCCTGTTGTCTATATGTATCAATAATTGGTGTGAAAGTTTATGCCATGTTATATCTTTTCAAAGTTTCAGACAGCTCTCATATCGAGCCTGAAGCGACACTTTTTGCGCTAAAGGGATATTTCTACAATGATGCTTTTCCGGAATGGCTTTTGTTCTAGACGACTGATTAAGCAAGTCTAAAAAATTGCCCTGACACCCGTAACCAGGTGCTTCTGCCATGACGCGGACTGAATTATCGTGTACCGAACGGTTATATGCCGAACTATTGTATGCCGACTATTGTGTACCAGTAATAGTGCGGTCCTGGGTGACTACAGGTTGAGTTTTTTGCGCAGTGTTTGAAGTTGTTGCTGCCGTTCAGTTTTGCTCAGAGTACTTTTTTCTGGTTCAGGGAGGTCAATCGTTGACTCTATTTGCAGAGACTCCCCCTGCAGGGCTTTGCGCTTATATTCTTCGTAGTTGCGCTTAAAGTTTGGCCACGATACATACTCTGCCTGGTTCTCCAGATCATACCAGCCAGTTCGAGCACCAGCGTGATAGACCGCCGGGTGGGACCACGGGTATTGTGCCTTGGGGTGGGATGCCAGACAGGCCTCCAGGTAGGCGTCGCGTACCGTGGGTAAGCCCGTTTCGTCGCTCTGCTGATCACAGGCTTCAATCATTTTGTGCAGTGTTGGCAGGTATTCAGATTGCTCGATGATCTGACGCGCAGCTTTTAACAGGCATTCGACAGGATATTGGCGCAAGGACTCCAGCCAAAGCCGTTTTGCCTGTTTGAGTAGTTGGACATCGTTGAAAGCGGCGTAGAACTGGTTGTGAAAATTTATGCGAAACAGGGCGAAGACCTGATTGATGGCGTCAACTACTGCCGGAGTATCAGTTTGCCCAGCTGCGGTCGCTGAGTTCTGCGGCGATATCCTGATATCTTGTACCGCTTTGTCGACCAGATCTTTGCTGCGTTTCATACTGGGTATTCATCTTGTTATCGGAAGAGTCACTACGAGATTCGTTGCGTAAATAGGCCCACTGGCGCTTGGCATACTGCAGAAATTTTGTGTTCCACGAACTTAAGGCCTGGCCGTCATCCTGCCAGTAAAGGACAAACTCAGCGACGATTCCATCGGCAAATTCCCGGTCAATATTTGCCATTGCCAAAATATCGAAAACTGCTGGATCCGGCTGCCAGTCATCGCTAATGGGGCGAGGTTCAATATCTGATTTTAGCGTATTGGTAAATCGCGCCCACTGACGTTTAACATGCTGGATAAAACGAGAATTCCAGGTGCTAGATGTAGTACCCCGTTCCTGCCAGTAAAGAATGAATTCGGCAATGGCATCCTCAACAAAATTCGCGTTGATCCCTGCCTGAACGGTAAGGATTTCGAGGGCTTCTGATGATGGGCGCCAATTGCCGGTGACCGCGACCTCCTTGCTCTGGATAGCCTGCTGGGTTTGTTGTTCCCGCCAGAGTCGCAGTACATGTTTCAGATATTTTGATGCCCAACTGTGTTTTGGCTCATTGCGTTCCGACCAGTAAGTGACAAATTCACCCACCTGCTCAAAGGCAAAAGTCTGAGGTATCCCGTACTGGTTAAGCTGTGCTAGCAGGTCTGAGTCTGGTTGCCACCCCGTTGGAATGGGGTTGGAGTGTTTATACTGCTTGCCAGGTTGGGGCTGGCCTTGATGGCTCTGGTGACCAGGAGGTTGGCCCTGATGGCTGGAGGGTTGATCCTGACAATTAGCCGGTTGATCCTGATGACCAGGCGAGTAATTCGACTGCTCGTGTGTATGAATTTGGGTTTGAGCTGATGTTGTTTCCAGTCGCTCATTAATAGCAAAACGAAAGGGCTGATTATGGTGGAAAGCCGCACCGCCGATCAGCAGGATGCCTTGATCATGTAATTGCTGGGTGATCCGTTGGATATCGCTTTCTGTCCAGAATGCCAGCGTATCGGATAGCCTTTCGCCGCTGACATTGACCCACAGGAAACCGTTGTTTATCTCGCCAGGCCCGTGGTCGATAAGATCCTTGAGGACTTGTACCATTACCGCCTCTTCCAGGCCCAGGGCAACAGCGAGTTGCGGGTAAAACAGTAGTGGTTTTTCCGGGATCAAAGACATCTCGTCACTCTAACAGATTCACTCTGGCTTGCTAAGCGGAATAGCTTAGAATAAATTTAATTTGCGACTTGCTCCGCCGGCCTGGTGTATAGAGTGGGTAGTGATGAATGTTTGAGACCTGTCGAGTACCGAGGTAGGATGCGGCGCTGCGATAAGTTTGCTAACTTCAGTTATCCACTCTAGCCGAGGGTATCCCGTGGTAAAAAAATCATCGTCCGCTTTTGTGTGCCGTGAGTGCGGTGCGGATTACACCAAGTGGCAGGGTCAATGCACCGAATGTGGTGAATGGAATTCACTGGCCGAAATGCGTATGCCCTCTGTGTCTCGCGGTGGTTTGTCTTCGAGCATGGGTGCTAGCAAGCGCAAGGGTTTTGCGGGTGCCGCCGATAGCGATATTCGGCTTTTATCTGATATCGATCTGGATGAATTACCCCGTATCGCCACCGGCACTGGCGAGTTTGATCTGGTGCTTGGCGGTGGCCTGGTGCCCGGTTCCTGCATTCTTATCGGCGGCGAGCCAGGGGCTGGCAAGAGTACCCTGTTGCTGCAAACCCTGTGTTACCTGGCTAACCATCATGCGGCTTTGTACGTCACCGGCGAGGAGTCCCCCCAGCAGATCGCCATGCGCGCCAAACGCCTTGAGTTGCCCACTGAAAAACTCAGTATTATGGCCGAAACCTCGGTCGAAACTATTTTGGCAGCAGCCGATAAAACCCGACCTAAAATTCTTGTGGTTGACTCCATTCAGGTAGTTCACTGCGAAGACATCGCCTCGGCACCGGGCAGTGTTTCCCAGGTGCGGGAAAGCGCAGCACTGCTGGTTCGCTATGCCAAACAGACCGGCACGGTCTTGTTGCTGGTCGGTCATGTCACCAAAGAGGGCTCGCTTGCGGGGCCAAAAGTGCTGGAACATATGATCGATTGCTCGCTCATGCTCGAAGGCTCCGGCGACCGCCGTTTTCGCACCCTGCGCAGCAATAAAAATCGCTTTGGTGCGGTCAATGAGCTAGGCGTGTTTGCCATGACCGAACAGGGCTTGCGCGAAGTCGCCAATCCCTCATCGATTTTCCTGCAACGGGGCGAGGAAGTAGCCTCTGGCAGTGTTGTTATGGTGGTCTGGGAAGGTACTCGACCGCTGTTAGTCGAGCTGCAGGCCCTGGTCGATGACAGCCACCTGGGCAATCCACGCCGGGTCACCGTGGGCATGGAACATAACCGGCTGGCCATGCTGCTGGCAGTCTTGCACAGACATGGCGGCGTGATGGTGGGCGATCAGGATGTCTATGTAAATGTTGTCGGTGGTGTCAAAGTGCTGGAGACCAGTGCTGACCTAGCGGTGCTGCTAGCCGTGGTGTCTAGCTTCCGTGATCGCTCATTACCCGATGATATGGTGGCCTTTGGTGAGGTGGGCTTGGCCGGTGAAATCCGCCCAGTGCCCAACGGCCAGGAGCGTATTCGCGAAGCCGCCAAACATGGCTTTAAGCGGGCTATTGTGCCAGCGGCCAATGTGCCCAGGCAAAAAATAAAGGGTATGGAAATCGTTGCTGTGCGAAAGATTACTGAGGCGCTGGAAGCGCTTATCTGATTTTGTTTGGAATATAACGCTTCAAACTGTGGCCCACAGCGTCCGACAACCTTGACTTGTTATGCTGCCGATTCAGCGTGGGTATCCCAGCCTGGAAATACCAGCACTGCTGGATGGCACTTGAGCGCTCTGGCCAGCACCTTGGCACGCTCCACCCCGAGATTTACTCGTTCCCGTTCAATGGCAGAGATTGTGGATTGAGGAATACCAGCTGCTTCTGCCAGTTGATTTTGGCTGAATTCTTGCAGTTCACGCATAATGCGAACCGATTCTCCGGGAGAAATCCGGACGCGGGCTTTTGCTTTTCGAAATTCGCTCATCAGCATTTCCTCCTATCGTCATGAGGTGTGATCTCTACCACATAAACTTTCAGTCGATCTCCTTTGGCCTGATAAATCACCCGATACTGTTGATTCAGTCGGGAAGAACGAAAGCCCTTCCATTCGCCTCGAAGCGCCTCGTCTCGGAAACCTCTGACGAGCTTTAGCCCAGCAGGGCCAGATATCTCTACGACATCCTTCCATTTTTCGTAGCGCTTCTGGACTTCCATTGGCGCCTTGGCCAGTTGCTTGTCCAGTCGCCGGTGTTCAAATATCGACCACATACTATAAAGAGAATATATACCATATTTAGTATGTCAATGCTCAGGCAGTATAACGTTCGTGCGGACGTAGATCTGAGCCCGCATTTGCAAATTCAATTCATGCGGATTTAGTTGTGGTTGTAGTTTAGGGGGCTTTATTTCTAGCCCTGACCCTGCTTCGAACTTTTCTAGTCCTGGCCGGCTTCGAACTAAAAAATGCAGATGAAGGGCTTGTGTTTAATCACAGTCGCTTGTTAACTCTGCCACTCTTCACAATCTGGATACTGCTCCGGATTAACCCCTGTAGACTCAATAAGTACTGGATATTTCTTTTGCTGTTCTTCTGTTTTTTTCTTTCTTGATTTTTTAATTTGAAAGAGCCAGCTATCACCAAAATCAAACAAATAATATAGCTTATAGCCAGTCATTGGATATATTTCATTGAGCTTTGTTTTTTCCGGAACTGTTTGGGCCTTATTTCTATGATTTTTACCAATAAAATATTCATACAAATGGTCATCATCAAATTCCACAATCTTTTGGATATATTTGTGTAACTTTTGAAGAGTGAAATCTTCCTTTACTTCAATTACCTTTGTCCAAGGTTCGTCTTCATTATCATACGGAAATGAAATAGTTAATGTGTATATTTCCATTTGCTCCTCGACTTACAGGCAAAAAATGTCTTATTGACAGCATTGTTATAGCTTTTCATTTGATCTTTTTTCATGAGGTAAGAAACGTATTCTGCGCGCGAACTACCTTTTACGGAGACACCTTTTTCATTACACCACAGCAATAATTCTTCTAAATTGATTTTTACTTTTTTAATTTCTTTACCTGCAGATTGGAACTCGCTTAATGCTGAATTAGCATTTGTCCTCCACTCGTCGTAGGTATCTTCTAAGTCATCTCTATCATCAGATATTTCTCTTAATCGTTCCCATTGCTCTGGTTGATACCAGCAGAAGCCAAATACTAAATTTTCATCATTCATTGTGTTTTCTCTGCTTGGCTATAACAGTGAATTATAAAGCCACTGGCTCTATATCACTTTGGCACCCTATCCCAGGACATGCAGCAAAGCTGATTGAGTTTATTGCCTTTAAAATTAATAGGTTGTCAGTTTACGGATAATTAACGAACTGACATATAGGGCCATCCTTTGCTGTGTTCAAGTTTTCCCCTGGCTACTTATCATATTCGAGTATCGCGAAAAATCAATGAGTTACTGATTATATTCCTGTGATATAGAGCCAGTGGCTCGTGATCTTGGGTGTTAATAAAGCAATGGCTGATTGTCCAGGCGCTTGATGTGATTGGCTGCTGGTGCTGTCAAAGGTGTCAACGTACAATGCCGCCTGCCATGGTCCCGCAAGGGCCAGAGGGAATTCAAAGTAGCCTGATTTCGGCTACCAACTGAAGCTGTCCCCGCAACTGTATCCGGTGAGAATCACTTAGTACGCCACTCACCTTTTAGGGGTTGGGAAGGCAGGTGAATTCGACGACCCGGGAGCCAGGAGACCTGCTATGGCGGCGTTGTATACCGATAGTCGGGTGAACTGTTGGAGCAAGCCGCTGCAATTTCTTAAGGTAAGTTGATTAGAGCTTCCTTAAAAAGTGGTCTGTATTGACAACGTGCCAGGTTGAAGCCGCGTTGTCGAAAATGCCCACTGATTTTCTTTGACCGGCTTCTGTGTATCGTTAATTTGCAGAGGCATAACCATGTTAATCAGCTATTCCCTTCCGTATCGGGCCTTAATTGCCTGTATCGTCGTGTGCGTGTTCGCATGTGCGTCAGTACAGGCAGCTACAGTTCAGCAAGCAGATACTGGCCAGATAATTGCAGCGAATAAAGCACGTGAGATTAGTGAAGAGATCGTCGTAACCGGCACGCGCTCCCCTTACAGCATCGCACAGGTGGCCGCCACTGTGCGTATTATTGACAGCGAAACCATTGCCCGCAGTGGCGCACGCAATGTGACCGAATTGTTGCGCAATTATGGTTCTGTGCAGGTGCGCGACAGCATGGGTAATGGCCGTGATACACAGCTGGGACTGCGCGGTTACAGTGGAAGTTCTAATGCGCTGGTGCTGGTGGATGGCCGTAAACTCAATAATTCTGATCTGGGTAGTCAGGATCTAACGGCGGTCACTATTGGCGAGATCGAGCGTGTTGAAATTCTTGAGGGTGGCGCAGGCGCTTTATATGGTGATCAGGCGGTTGGCGGCGTCATTAACATTATTACCAAAGGGCGTGCTACTAAAGGTGGTTATGTGTTGGCGGGTGCTGGCAGTTACGATAATGAAAATTACGCGGCCAGCTACAGCAATCAGCTGGACAACGGATGGTTTTATCATGTCAATGGCGAGTATGAAAAGGGCGATGGCTATCGCGATGATACCAATACTGACTACAAAAACTATAACGGCAAACTGGGTTATGCCTATGGCAGTGGCTCTGGCTCTGGCTCTGGCACTGGCACTGGCTCTGATTCTGATAAAGGTGAAGGTGAAGGTAACGGTAATGGCGCTGGGGCTGTGTTTATTGAGGCAAGGGAGAACGACAACGATTATCGTTTGACCGGTGCCTTGCTGGCTGCACAGGTGGATGAAGATCGTCGTCAGGCAGGATCGAGTTTTAATGATTATAAGATTGACACCAGCACCGTCCGGTTTGGTATTGATCACCGCTTTAACGATGTGCTGCAGCTTCTTACTACTTACAGTGATCGTGACGAAGATGTCACTATTAAAGCTGCTTCCAGTTTTGGCGACTCAAAAACCAAACAAAGCCGTCGTGTAAAAACCGTTGATCCACGTTTAATTTTTTCCCTCGACCGTTGGCGCCTGACAGTGGGTGTTGATGTCGAGCACGTTGATTACGATTTTGATATCGACTTCGGTTTCGGTTCTTCACGCAGCGCCCATGAAAACCGCAAGACTAGTGAATACGCGCAATTGTTCTACTCGCTATCGGAGCAGCTTGTCGTGCAGGCTGGTATTCGCCACGCTAAACTGGATAGCGACGTCGATCCCTTTGATATCGACTACGATCAGAGCCGCACGGTTCACCAGTTAGGTGCTATCTGGACGGCTGATAACTGGCGAGTTTTTTTGAACTGGGATGAAATGTTTCGCTTTCCTCTGGTCGATGAAAATATCGATTTTTTTGGTACCGTCAATATGCTCGATGTGCAACATGGTGAATCATGGGAGTTAGGTGGTGAACGACAGTGGCGGCAATTGTCTGCCCGGCTTAGTCTATTTCAGCAGGATAATCACGATGAAATCGGCTTTGATCCTGCATTGGGTTTCTTTGGTGCCAATACCAATTTTGATGATACACGCCGTCGCGGTGGCACCATGGATGTCGACTGGGAAATCGATGAACAGTGGTCGATCAGGGCGTTGTACACATATATTGATGCCCGCTTTACTCAGGGGCCCTACAAAGATAATCGCCTGCCCAATGTGGCGAGGGAACTGGTTAAAGCGCAGGTAAATTACCAGCCATTAAGTGAGTTGGGTCTGGTGGTCGAATGGGTCTATACTGGTTCACAGACGCTCGATTTATCTAATAGTGCCGGTAGTCTGGGTGGTTACACAGTGACTAACCTGATAGCCAGTTATCAGCTGCAGAACTGGACCTTGAGAGCGAGGTTGAATAATATAACCGACAAGAAATATACTGAATTTGTTACGTTTTTTGGCGCCATGGCACTGTACCCTTCCCCCGAACGCAACCTGATGGCAACGTTGAGTTATAGTTTCTAACAGTTGGTTTCTAACAGTCTGCCAAAGACAATGCTTTTTGAAAATAGCTCATAAAAACCTGACTCATTTATAAAGAGGCACAGCAATGAAAACTCAAACACCATGGATTCTGATTGCGACGATTGCCGTTGTCGCATTAACGCGATTGCTACCGCATCCGCCAAACTTCTCTTCCGTAGTGGCTATGGCCCTGTTTGGCGGCGCTGCTCTCAGTGATCGAAAGATGGCATTTGTTGTGCCATTGGCGGCTATGTTTATCGCTGACCTTTTTATTGGTTTTCACAATACCATGGTGTTTGTCTATTTAGGTATGGCCCTGGTTGTTGCATTTGGTCTGGTCCTGGCGAGGCATCGTAAGCCTGCAGTTCTTGTTGGTGGAGCAGTGGTGGGTTCAGCGATATTTTTCCTGGTCAGTAATACCGGCATGTGGTGGCTGAGTGGTATCTATCAACACAATATTGATGGCTTGTTGATGTGCTACGTGGCGGCTTTACCGTTTTTCCACAATACTTTGATGGCTACGTTGCTTTATTCTGGGTTGCTGTTCGGTGTTGAGTACTGGACGAAGCGGCATTCTTCAGGAGAGAAAATAATTGTTAACTAACGTCCTTTAGTATATTCCGGCTGTGTTTCAAGAAAGTGTTTCAAGAATAAAAAACCGGCCATGGCCGGTTTTTTTATTACTGCTGACAGGGAAAGCTGTCTTTATAAATAGCCTTTTTATAAATAGCTTCCTTATAGATCATAACCTCGTTCATCGTGCTGGGAAATATCCAGTCCCATGGTTTCGTCTTCGTCATCCACACGCAGACCCATAACCGCTTTGAGTATCTTTAATAACACGAAGGTCATTACCGCGGTGTATGCGAAGGTAGCGACTACGCCGATAACCTGAACAACCATTTGGTGGCCCATGGTTACCCCTTCTGCATAACCCTGACCACTAAATATGCCTAGCTGGCTGGATGCAAAAAAACCTGCCAGCAAGGTGCCGAGAATGCCGCCTACGCCGTGTACGGGGAATACATCCAGTGAGTCATCTATTTTGAATTTTTGCTTAATGGCCTGGGTGGCAAAGTAGCAAATAATGCCCGCACTAAAGCCGATAATCAGCGCCCCGCCGGGACCTACATAGCCTGAGGCTGGCGTAATCGTACCCAGGCCCGCGACCATGCCGGTGACGATACCCAGTACCGATGGTTTACCGTGCCTTACCCATTCCATCATCATCCACGCCAGCGAACCTGCCGAGGCGGAAATATGGGTAACTAGCATGGCCATACCGGCATCACCGTTAGCTGCCAGCGCAGAACCTGCATTAAAACCAAACCAGCCCACCCACAGCATACCGGCCCCGGCGACACTGAGTGTCAGGTTATGAGGTGGCATGGCCTGGGTGCCAAAGTTCTTCCTGTTACCCATAACCAGGGCGGCAGTGAGTGCCCCGACCCCCGCAGTGATATGGACAACCGTACCGCCGGCAAAATCCAGCAGCCCCATTTCACCCAACCAGCCGCCACCCCAAACCCAATGAGTAACGGGCACATAGACAACTAACAGCCAGATCATGCTGAAGATAAACATGGTGGCGAAGCGCATGCGTTCGGCAAAGGCGCCGACGATAAGTGCCGGTGTGATGATGGCAAAGGTCATCTGGAACATGGCAAAAACGCTTTCTGGAATATCGCCAACGAGAGAGTCTTTCGTCATTGCGGCAAACATGAAATTATCAGTATTGCCGATAAAAGCGTTGAGTTCTCCGCCATTGCCAAAAGCCAGACTGTAACCGAAGGCCATCCATAAAACCGATGCGCCACAGGTGATGGCGAAACACTGCATCACTACCGACAGGACATTCTTGGAGCGAACCAGCCCGGCGTAAAACAGGGATAGCCCAGGGATGGTCATAAATAATACCAGTGCAGTGGCAGTGAGTATCCACGCAGTATTGGCGCCATTGAGTTCGTCGGCGTAGCCGGTAAGTGGGCCACATAAAAGGCCAAAGAGCATAATCTTTGGCCACTGACTGGATGATGGCGAAGGCATGAGTTTTCCCCTAAGTAGATTGAGTAACAAGTGCGGGCTCGTTTTTGTTTGTGTTGTCCTCGAGACTAGCGAGGATATACGGGACTATTTATATTTTCTAGAAGTAATCCATCTTTTTTGCGGTCTTTCCTGGCACATAGGTATGATTGAAATATGGCACATTGGTATCGAGCGTCGGAACAGAGCATCTGAACAATGTGTCCAGACCGGATATCTGGCGGTATACTCTTCAAATGTTAACTGAGAAGGTTTATGTAAATGGCAAATGAAGAATTACTCGCGCATATCGAGCGGGTTCGCACAGAGTTGGTTGCCGCAAAAAATATATCTCCCGAAGACAGGGATCTGGTCGGAATCTTAATGACAGATATTGTCGCTCACCTGACTGAAGAAGAAAGCGATGAACAAGCGCGGGGAAATTTGAGTGATCGGCTCAGGAAGCAGGTAACCAATCTGGAGGTTGATCATCCTAAATTGGCAGGTGCATTTGAGCGTATGATCAATATGCTCGCCAGTTTGGGTATTTAGCGGCTATTTTTTGCCCGGCGGATCATCCTGCAGATTTTTCGACGTGTGCTTATCGTGAGCCGGATATTTGTTGATGGCCCACTAAAACCCCCGCGCGCTGAGATACCAGGATGCCGCCGCACCAATAACAAGAAAGCCTGCACCGCAGGCAGAAGCTTTCAATCGATAACGCTTACTTAGAGTGCCCTGCTCTTCACTTCCGATCAGAAATGGCAGGCCGTTTTCAACTGGTTTGCCAATCTGGTGGAGGGCGGGTTGGGTTGCTCCCGTTCGCTGCTGGTCCAATGCAGCTTTTTTAGCCATCTTCTGCACTGCCTGCCATTCGGCTATATCCAGTTGCCCATCGTCATTGTGATCATACTCTTCCAGTAATTTGGCGAAATCCTGTTTCCAGGACCGCAAAATATTACCGGCCAGTTTCTCCACAGTTATTGTTCGCTGCCCGCTGCTGTCAGATTCAAAATGTCCGAGCACATATAGTGGGTCGCCTTCTTTTAACAGATGTTCGGTATATCGATAGCGCTTGCCGATACTAATATCCATGGTTAATAGCGCGGCCAGGGAGCGTTTTTGTTCTTGCTTTGGTGCGGATGATGGGCGTCGATGCCGACCCTGCCAGCGGTATTTATGCCGCGTAGTAATATCTGCGGCGCTGGGCAGTACCTGGCACAGGCCTGTACCGTCCTGGATGTGAAAAGGGGCATCACTGGTTCCGGATTCAATGGTGACCCAATTGCTGGATTTGCCTGAACTTTGGTATTTTTCGATTGAGTAATTCCACCACAGGCACGGTGTGCCGGTTAATGGCCCGATCTGCATTTCATTGTTTACCCTCGCTACACCCACCAGCTCAGTAAAACCCTGACTGGCAGAACGAATCAGTGAAGTAGGCATATCCTCAATCATGCGGGCTTTTTTAAAACTGCGGTAAGTCAGGTGCAGGCAGTAGAGCGTGGCGAAGATTAGGCCGGCCGCCCAAAGCAAAAAACTGAACAATGGCTCAGCGGCGATACATTCTCGGCAGAAAAAGTTTTGCACGTATCGTGAGCTGCCGTTAGCAGGCGAGCCGGCGATTATTATCGAACAGGGATAGCAAAACGATTACGGATAATGGCTTCATGAGTTGAATAATGCCTTTACGTTGACATCAGCGATTTCAGTCTCGGTAAACTCTAGTAAATCATGTGCTTTGAAATTAAACCAATTGGCGATAACGACATCCGGGAACTGCTCAATGCGGATATTGTTAAGGTTTACGGCATCATTATAGAGCTCGCGACGGTCGGCTATACCACTTTCCAGGTTTGAAATGCGGCTTTGTAAATGCCGGAACGATTCGTCGGCCTTTAAATCAGGGTAGTTTTCAGCGAGGGCAAACAGACGGCCCAGGCCTCCACGTAGCTGCGTTTCGGCAGCGCCCAACGCACTCATGTCCTGTTGTTCTCGAGCGTTGGCAACAGAACTGCGGGCCGTAATGACCAGCTCTAATGTATCCTGCTCATAGGACATATATTGCTTGCAGGTTTCGATAAGCTTGGGTAATTCATCGTGTCGCTGCTTTAACAATACGTCGATATTTGCCCACGCTTTGGCAACGCGATGCTTGAGCGCCACCAGGTTGTTGTAAAGCACCACCAGGTAGCCCGCAATGAGCACCATTACGCCCAGGAAAATAAATGTCGTGATAGCCAAACTATTTCTCCCTTGCAAGTTTGAGAGGAAGAATAAGGGGTTTGACCTGGCCGGGCAACTGCAAGTCGATCCATAATGCTGCAACCTGCACTCAAATTGTGACAGCATGCAGATAAAACGGCTTGAGCTAATAAGTGAAGCACTGGTGTTGCCGTGAATGGAGTAATTGCCCGTCATGGTGTGTTTGCCCCTGTCCGCGCCACCACTTCCTTTATTCTAAGAATCTGTTATCGTTGCCCGGTGTCAGGGATCTGTAGCTCACGGTATTTTTTGAACTACTCTTCTCTGACATAAAATACAGCAAAGAATCTGGATAACTTTAGCGGCGCACTTGCGCGCCTGAGTACTGTTGTCTTAGTACTAATTTGTTGTTAATCATGTTTGTTGTTTGTGCTAGTTTTAAAAAAGGGGGCTCCATGCTTATCAAGCACATTTACAAAGGTGTCGCAGCGTTATTGGCGGTGCTATTGCTATCATCCTGTGCAATAACTACGGCGCCGACCAAAGCCACCTCGGAGTCGATTGGCAAGACTTCAGAAGCGTCGTCAGATTTAACTTCCAGCACGAGTCCTGGCGATGACGATGACGATAAAAAAGAAGAAGATGTCGAAGTAAAGGAGTTTGTTGAAGCTAATTTTAGCCGCTTACGGTCCAACATGGCAGTTGGAGATGGCGAGTACCTGACTACTTTGGCTGTCCTTCTCGATATTGACGATGCTAATAAAGATCAATTTTATGTATTAACAAAAAATAACTTTGATCAATTATTTGTTTCATCAGATACAACTGCGGAAGAGTTGGTAGTTAAATTACGCAGAGAAGTAGATTTGGCTCGAATTTAAGCCTGGTAGATTTCCACGCGCAAGCGTGGAAATCTTATCCCCAGTATTTTGTTTCATCGAAAAATAAACCCTCCCGCAATATTCTTGTTCCCCTTTCTTCTGCGATCTTTACATTATCGAGTGTTGGTCAGGAGCCTGTTGGTATCCTTTTTATTACCGGTATCTGCCAATGCAGCTGTTGTAGGACAACAGGTCTACCTTGATCAACTGATAGCCAGAGCCAGGGCCGAAAAAATCTGGACGCGGCGAGAATGGCAGGTTTTGATGCACTACAGTCCGACGCTAACTGGCACAGGCGTGGTCAGCTTAGTGGATGACGAGGAATTTTTCCTCAGTGACCAGGGTAAGGTGTCTCCTCAGGCGGAGCTGGAAACTACACTAACGCATTTTTTTTCATCTTCACCAGATGACGATGAAGCTATCGCCTGTCGCTTTCCGGCCAGGCTTGCCTGGTTGACCAGCGCGCTTCATATAAACAAAAATATGCTTCCTGCTTACCAGTGCACCCATCTACATAGTTGGTTAACGCACCTGGATGCAGATGGTCTGACGCTGATTTTCCCGGTATCGGTATTAAATAGTCCAGGCTCCATGTTTGGGCATACATTTCTCCGCTTTGATCGGAAGCAGGAAAACAAGCCTGATTTGCTGGCCTGGACCGTCGGTTATGCAGCACATTCGGAGGGAGAAGATGGGCTTAGTTTTGCATTAAACGGTTTGTTAGGAGGGTATCCAGGAAGGTTCACTTTGTCGCGTTACCACGCACGGGTTAAAGCATATAGCGACATCGAAAATCGAGATTTGTGGGAATATGAGCTCGATTACACTCGCGCAGAAATCCATGCGTTGTTACTGCATTTATGGGAGTTATTGCCCGTTTATTTTGATTATTATTTTATAGATGAAAATTGTGCTTATCAGTTGCTGGCAGTTATGGAAGCGGCCAGACCAGAATTGGCGCTCACCCAACAGTTTTATGCGGATGCCACGCCGGCCGAAACAGTTCGGGTTGTCACCAATACACCTGGGTTGTTGAAAAATGCATATTACCGCCCTTCTCATCGACAGATCATCTGGGCTCGCGCCGAAACATTAGCCAGGCCAGACCAGGAATTAGCGCGGGCGCTGGCTTTGGGCGAAATTACCCTGGATGATGAGCAGCTCAATATCAGCGATGACTATATTCGCGCAGAAATTTTGGAGTTGGCCGCCGATTATGTTGTTTACCTGGAGGCGTTAGAAACAAATAAGAAAGATTTTTTCGAGATGAAGATTCCAGACCACCAGATTGCTGATAATGTCGCCCCGGATGACGTTCCTTATGGTGACGGTTCCGGTGGACTTGCCGGTGATCTTGCTGGTGAAGAAAGCGCCGATGACGAAAATAACCGTAACCGACTGGATCAGCAAGTATTGTTACACCAATTGCTAGCAGCGCGCAGTAAGGTAGAAGTGGAATCTCAACTACCCGAAATTCCGGCGCCACGCTATCGACCTGACCAGGGGCATCGCGGACGCCGGATTGGTTTACGCTACGGTTACGAAGATCCCGATCAATTTCTGCAAGTGGATTTTCGATGGGCATATCACGACTTATACGATCCATCCAGAGGCTATGTGCAAGGAGCACAGTTAGAGTTTTTACAGCCGGCTTTTCGCTATTATCCTGAAGGAAATCATTTTAAGTTCGAGTCTATTGATTTTGTCAACATTATCTCCGCGCCGGTACGAAACTATTTTATCCGACCATATTCGTGGGAGGCATCAGCTTCACTAAAACGTTACCGTTTCAATGAAAATGACCGCCCTTTAATGGGTGACGTCAGGGCAGGGATTGGCGTCAGCTATCAACTAACAGAGGGGAGTGCGGCATCGATATTTGCCAATGGTGCAATAAATATTAGCGATAAATTCGATCAGGATGTTGCCCTGGCAGCAGGAGGTAGAGCGGAAGTGATGTCTACCATTACAGATTCCTGGCAAGTAGGCCTGTATGCCCATGCTATGCAGTATTTTGAAGGGGAAACCCAAACATCATACCGTTATGGTGGCACGCTGAGGTATAGTCTGGGGCAGAATAATGCCATGGTTGTAGATGTTGGAGAGGATAAAGAATTCGGTGATTCTTTTTTTAGTACACAACTTTCATGGCAGTTTTATTTTTGAGTTGTGTGCAGGCAAGCCGAGAAAAATTAATGTTTCAGCGGTTTATATTTTAGCCGGTGTGGTTGCGCGTTCTGCCCTTCACGAACAATAAAGTCATCGTGGTAATCGCTGTAATTACCTTCGAAAAAAACAATTTCGCTATTGCCCTCAAAGGCGAGAATGTGGGTGGCAATTCTATCCAGAAACCAGCGATCGTGAGAGATAACTAACACGCAACCCGGAAAAGCCAGGATCGCGTCTTCTAATGCGCGCAGGGTTTCGATATCCAGATCGTTTGAGGGCTCATCAAGCAACAATACATTGGCACCCTGTTTTAGTGTATTGGCCAGATGCAGTCGTCCCCGCTCGCCACCAGATAAATCGCCGACACGTTTTTGCTGGTCAGAGCCTTTAAAATTAAAGCGTCCCACGTACGACCGTGAGCTGACTTCATAATCGCCAATTTTGAGTATGTCGTGACCGGCAGAAATGGCTTCCCACACAGTTTTGTCATCCTCAAGACTTTCCCTGCTCTGTTCCACAAAAGCTAAATTCACTGTCTCGCCCAGCGTAATACTGCCGCCATCGGGCTGTTCTGTACCGGAGATCATCCTGAACAGTGTTGATTTGCCCGCACCATTACCTCCAACAATGCCGACGATAGCGCCTTTAGGAATGCTTAATGAGAAATCGTCAATCAATAGCTGGTCGCCAAACCCCTTGCTGATGTGCTCGATCTCGATCACCTTGTCGCCCAGGCGTGGCCCCGGTGGGATATAGATCTCGTTAGTCTCATTGCGGGTTTGAAATTCCTTGCTGTTCATTTCGTCAAAGCGCTGTAGTCGAGCTTTGTTCTTTGCTTGCCGAGCCTTTGGGTTTTTACGCACCCATTCCAGTTCCTGTTTGATAGCTTTCTGATGAGCTGCTTCAGTTTTTTGTTCAAGCGCCAGGCGCTCCTCTTTGGTTTCGAGCCAGGTCGTGTAGTTACCTTCATAGGGAATGCCGTGGCCCCGATCCAGCTCCAGAATCCAGCCGGCAACATTGTCCAAAAAGTAGCGGTCATGAGTTACTGCCACCACAGTGCCATCGAAATTGTGCAAAAACTGCTCTAGCCAGAAGACCGACTCTGCATCAAGGTGGTTAGTGGGTTCGTCCAGCAGAATCATGTCGGGGCGGGACAACAACAGTCGGCACAGAGCCACGCGCCGTTTTTCACCGCCAGAGAGATTTTCAATGCTCGCATCCCAGGGTGGCAGACGCAGGGCATCGGCGGCGACATCGAGTTTGTGCTCAAGGTTGTGGGCATCCCAGGCCTGAATAATATCTTCCAGTTCACCCTGACGTTTTGCCAGCGCATCAAAGTCGGCATCCGCTTCAGCGTAAGCGGCAAAGACGGCATCGAGTTCCTTGAGGGCGTCAACAGCTTCCTTTACACCATCCTCCACATTGCCACGCACATCTTTTTCCGGATCAAGCTGCGGTTCCTGGGGCAGATAGCCCACTTTGATACCTGGCATTGGGCGGGCTTCACCGACAATATCGGTATCCTGACCGGCCATTATTTTCAATAACGTTGATTTGCCTGAACCATTTAAACCGAGCACACCAATTTTCGCTCCCGGGAAAAACGACAGAGAAATATCCTTAAGAATTTCACGCTTCGGGGGGACGATTTTGCCGACGTGGTTCATGGTGTAAACGTATTGGGCCATGGTGCTCTTTGTGCTTGTTATCGAGGCGGAGATTGTAGCGAAAAAAAGTGCAGAGCGCGGTAGTTTGTCGTGCCTGCATACTGTGCGAGAGCAGCATTTTTAATGCTCAGGCAGCAAGCCCCATACCTGGAATGAACCTGGCCGAGACATGTTTTGCTCGTTTTGGCTAAGGCAGACTTGCCTGTTTGTTACGTCAGTGGCCAGATAAAAAGGATGACAGAGATGGATACGATACCGATAAGCACGTTCATCGGCGCACCAACCTTGATGAAATCGCTAAAGCGGTAGCCACCAGGGCCAAATACCATAAGGTTGGTCTGATAGCCAATCGGTGTGGCAAAGCTGGCTGAGGCGGCCATCATAACGGCAAATACAAATGGCTCTGCAGGCAAGCCCGCCTTCGCGCTGATTTCCAGAACGATGGGCAGCATAAGGATAGCCGCCGCGTTGTTATTGATCAGCTCGGTGAGTAGCGAAACGGTGAAATAGGCTAGCACCAGCGCCAGCCAGGCTTCACCGACACTCATAGTGATGATTAAGTCGGCTATATTTCCCGCTACGCCGGTTTTGGCGAGAGCCACGCCGAGGGCGAAAGAGGAGCCAATGGTGACTAGCACATTCATATCGAGGCTTTTGTGGGCCTGATTTAATGAACAACAGCCAGTGGCGAGCATGGCTCCGGCGCCAAGCAGTGCGGCGTTAAGCATGGTAGTTATTTCGGTGGTAGCAGCGATGACCACAGCAAGGAGAATGGCCCAGGCCAGATAGGCTCGATGGTGGCGGGGTTGTTCCTGCTCCAGATCATTGATGATTAAAAAGTCTTTGTTATAGCGCTGGCGAGTAACGAATGCGGGCCGGGCCTCCAGTAACAGTGTGTCACCGGCGTGCAGGCGTATGGTGCCCTGGTTGCCAGAAACTCGTTCACCATGTCGGGCGACTGCCAGAATGACCGCGCCATAGCGGTCGCGAAAGCGTGAGTCGCGGATGGTTTGTCCAACACAGCCTGAATGAGGGGAAAGCGCTGCCTCTACCAGGCGACGTTCTTCCCGCGCCTGACTAAGGGCGGGACGTTCTGTTTCACTGGCCGGTACTATGCCTCTGATTCGTAACAAATCCGATATAGCTTCAGTGTTGCCTGCAAATACCAGCCTGTCGCCACCGTGAAGATGTTCCTCAGAAGACACCGCAGTAATGACACTATCTTTGCGAATAATTTCGACCAGATAAATTTTCACCAACTGGCGAAGGCCGGCTTGCTCGACAGTTTGGCCGACCAATGGCCCATCGTGGGCCACAGCGACTTCCAGCGTGAATTCGCGCACGTCGCCAAATAATCCTTCATCCCCTCGGTCTGGTAGCCATCTGGGGAAAAACCACAGCATATAGGTCAGTCCCACCAGGCAAGCGGGCAGACCGATCATGCCGATAGCAAATAATGGAAACCCCGGTTGCCCGGTTAACTGCTGATACTGGCTATTAACAATCAGGTTGGTGCTGGTGCCGATAAGCGTGAGTGTACCGCCGAGGATGGCGGCATAGCTGAGCGGGATCATCAATTTTGATGGTGGGATACTCAGTTTTCTGCCCCAGGCGCTGATCGCCGGGATCAAGGTCGCTACGACCGGTGTATTATTCAGAAAACCGCTGAGCAATATCACTGGCGCACAGAGCCTAAGTTGAGCGCCCCGCGTCGTTTTTGGTTGCCCCAGCAAATGATTAACTAACAGGTCGATGCCGCCGGTTGCATGTATGCCAGTGGCAACCATAAACATAGCGGCGACAGTCACCAGCCCTGGATTACTGAACCCGCTTAGTGCTTCTGAAGCAGTCAGTACGCCGCTGGCACTTAGTAAGGCCATGGCTCCAGTCATGACAATATGTGGGCTGATGCGGGTAAATATCAAAGTCGCCAGAGTGGCGAATGTCAGCGCTATGGAAAAGTATCCCTGCCATTCCATCAACGGGTTTCCTGTAAAACGAGGGAATATAGCATAGGCCCTCATCTACCCACTATAGCACCGGCCTTTCAGCAGACCGGCTTCAATGTAGAGGGGCAGATGGCTAATGTTTTCGGACGTGTAGTTTACTTCGCTTGCCAGCTGAATGTTAACGCTATCGATGAATAGCCACGGCATTACCCACAAAAATTTCGCCTATAAGACTTTGTCTTGTAAAAGGCCTTATAAAAGGCCCTATAAAGCCATTTCCTGTTAAAGTTTTATCGCTGGCTCACTGTTGCCGGTTGGCAACAGCCGAATCCTTTTGGCTTCACTCCTGAGCTTTGCTTCACTCCTGGGCTTTGTTTCACTCCTGGGTAAGGGCAGCCCATTGTTCCCACACCTTCATAGGACCTGTTTGAGGGCCGGTTGTCTTGCGGAAGTTCGGGCTTTTACGATTATTGCACCAACCGAGACTGTCAATGCTAACCGACTTCCCATCTTCTGATACCCGGCGCTGGGCACCCCAGTACTGGCAGGTGCCGCAGACATTTGGCGTCATACTATTCATTACAAAGGATGGGTCGCTATTGTCGACAACCGGGGATGCGTCACCGGCATCATCCACAACCGGCGCAGGGTCGCTGGCGATGCTCGAAATCGCGCTAGTTGCGAGAACCGTACCCGCTACAGCCTGGGTGGTACGAAAAATAAACTTACGGCGATCGATTGTCATATTTGCATCTTTTGAATTTTCCATACTGTGCCTCCAGGCGAAAAGCTTTGATAGAATCGAACGAGGTCATCGTAGACTAAAGGGTATTATAGACGTTAATTAAAATGATTTATTGCCAGGGTTGGTGTAGCTCCCGGAACTATAACCCAGCTTTGACAAATATTTTTTAGTGAGCATTTTCCTAATTGACGTTCTTAATGGACTTTCCTCTTAATGGACTATGTCGATATGCCCGCCATCGATACGAATGTTCTGACCATTAATAAATGCGGCGCGTGCACTGGCGATAAAACACACCAGGTCGGCGACTTCCTCCCGGGTGGCGATTCGGCCTACCGGGTTGGGAAAACGCCTGGCAACAATACGGGCTTCGATGGTTTCCCAGTCATCATCCCAGCCTTCACGTTTGGCTTTGGCTCGGAAGGCGGCCTCGACTTCCGGCGTTTTAATATAACCGGGTGAAATGGTGTTAACGGTAATCCCCGTATTAGCCACTTCCTTGGCTAGCCCGACCGCTATGTTGGCTAAGGCGCCTTTGGCGGCATAATAATGGGGGCGCAGGGCATTGGGCTGAGTGGAGCCAATGGTGCCGAGCTGGATGATTCGGCCCCAGCCCAGTTCACGCATTTGCGGTACCAACAGGCGAATCATGCGGGCTGCGGACAGCACATTAACCTGATACATGTGCAACCAGTCATCGGTATCCGCAGTCAGCCAGTTTTTCTCGTCAGCGGTGCCGTAATTGTTGATCAGAATATCGATCCGTCCAGCTTTGTTGAGCGCCTGCTCGACGGCTTGTTCGGCACCGGCATCAGTGAGAATATCGCCCCACACGGCATATTCCACCGCTGAACTGTCAGGAACATGGTCGGCGCTATTCGATTTCAGACCATGGGCGATAACCGTGGCACCTTCGTCTGCCAGCCTTTTAGCGATAATTTCGCCCGTGCCTCGGTGGCTGCCGGTAACCAGCGCGACTTTATTTTTGAGTTCGAGTTTCATTTGAGTACCTGTATTTAAGTGCCTGTATTTGAGTGCCTGTATTAATTAGCTTTTAAACAACCGGCTAGAACATCCAGCTAGCAGGATCTGGATGGGCCTCTTTTCTACCCAGCGTTTGCAAGCCTTTGATGCAGCGGATAACTAGCCATACCAGTGCGAACATAAGCACTATCCAGCCAATTAATACCACCGTTAAAATCATCCCAATGGTGCCGTAGAGCAGGCCAATCCAGAAGGTGCGAATTTGAAACTGGTAATGGCTCTGTAACCATTCCGGCGCTTCGTCTTTATTAATATAGGCCATGATCACGCCAATAATACTGGTGACCCCAAATACCACGCTAACCAGATATAAGATATAGACCAGCTTTGCTGAGCCGGCGTCTTCGGCATTAATCGATATTTCATTCATTAATCCACTCCTGTACTTACTAAATTGTTCGTTGTTCGGGCCCTTATTACCCTGGTTGTCATTATCAACGCTAGGGCGACTCAATTAACAGTTGTTATCATCAAGGAAAGTGCCACAATTCACATCCGCTGACAATTGTAATCAACAGTGGTGGTGGGGTGGTGAGCACGTGATGGCTGCGAAAAGTGCTTCGCAAAATGGCAAATCTTAATAGGCGAAATTGCCGAAGTGGAATAGAATGCGCGGCGTCTGATCATTAATATCAGGCGGGCTTCATCAGGCAAATCGTATCTTGCTCTAACCCGGCTTTTTTAGTCTAGACAGTTAATTCAGACAAGCAGAGGTAGCTAATGGCATTTCCAAAAACTGTACCCTTATTTATTGGTGGCGAATGGGTGCAAAGTACCAGTACGCAAACCACTCCGGTCATCAATCCGGCCACTCAGGAAGTGCTCTCCCAGGTGCCGGCCGCGACCGATGCGGAAATGGAACAAGCCATTGCCTCCGCCAAGGCCACTTTTCAGACCTGGAAAGAAGTCCCCGTCCCGCAGCGGGCGCGGATCATGCTCAATTATCAGCATCTGCTGAAAAAGCATCACGATGAACTTGCAGAAATCATCAGCCAGGAACTGGGTAAGACCTTTGAAGATGCCAAGGGCGATGTCTGGCGCGGTATCGAAGTGGTCGAACACGCTGCCAATGTCGCCACCCTGATGATGGGTGAAACCGTTGAGAACGTTGCGGGCAGCATCGATACCTATTCTTTTATTCAGCCCATCGGCGTATGCATGGGTATTACACCGTTTAATTTCCCAGCGATGATTCCGCTGTGGATGTTCCCGCTGGCCATTGCCTGCGGTAATACCTTTATTCTTAAGCCATCCGAGCGTGACCCATTAACTCCGACTCGCCTCGTTGAATTGTTTGAAGAAGCCGGTGCGCCGAAGGGTGTGATGCAGATTATTCACGGTGGCGCTCATCAGGTGGACTATTTGCTGGAGCACCAGGACATTTGTGCCGGTTCATTTGTCGGTTCGGTGCCCGTGGGCAAGCATATCTACCAAAAAGGTACGGCAAACCTCAAGCGCATGCAGTGCATGACCGGGGCTAACAATCACATGGTGGTGATGCCTGATGCTAATAGAAGTCAGGTTGTTAACAATATTATTGGCTCCGCCTTCGGGGCAGCGGGGCAGCGTTGCATGGCAATTCCCAATGTGATTCTGGTGGGTGATGCAGCGGAGTGGGCGGGCGATATCGCTGCCGCCGCAGAAAAAATCCGGCCTGGCATCTGGTCAGACAAAGATGCTGCCTACGGCCCACAAACCAATGCCGCTGCCAAAGTAAAAATTACTGCCGCGATTGCTAAAGCCAAAGAGGAAGGCGCGACCTGCCTGCTCGATGGCTCCGATTGCAAGGTCGAAGGTTATCCCGACGGCAACTGGATTGGCCCGACCATCTTTACCGATGTCACTCGCGACATGTCCATTTACAAAGACGAGGTCTTTGGTCCGGTGCTGTGTTTGCTTACCGTTGATACTCTGGACGAGGCGATTGCTGCAATCAATGAAGACTTCCGTGGTAACGGCACCTCCATCTTTACCTCTTCCGGTGGTGCGGCGCGAAAATACCAGCATGAGATTCTGGTCGGTCAGGTGGGTATTAATGTGCCTATCCCTGTGCCACTACCGTTTTTCTCTTTCACAGGCTGGCGCGGTTCTTTCCACGGCGATCTGCATGCTTACGGCAAACAGGCCGTGCGTTTCTACACCGAGACAAAAACCATTACCGCTCGCTGGTTTGATGATGAAGTCGCGGGCGGACCAAATATGTCCATTAATTTGAAATAAAGAGACTTAAAATAAAGAGCTCTGAAGTAAGTGACTTCAAATAGCGGGTAGCACGTTATGGACTTTAATCTCAGCGAAGAACAGCGCGCCTTTCAGGATGCCGCCCGGGCCTTTGCTCAGGGCGAAATGGCCGATCAGGCCGCTGAGTGGGATGAAAACAAAATTTTCCCCCGCGAGACTATTGCCGCAGCGGGTGAGATGGGTTTCTGCGGCATGTACAGCCCCGAAGCCCTGGGCGGCATGGGTATGACCCGACTCGATGCCTCGATTATTCTTGAGGAGCTGGCCGCTGCCTGTAGCTCTACCGCAGCGTTTATATCCATACACAATATGGCGACCTGGATGGCCTGCACCTGGGGCACCGAGACCGTACACAATGAGTTTTGTGAGCAATTGGTAAGCGGACAAAAGCTGTCTTCCTACTGCCTCACCGAGCCCAATGCCGGTAGTGATGCTGCATCTATCCGCACCAAAGCCGTTCGTGATAATGATAGCGACGACTACATTCTTAATGGCGGCAAAAGTTTTATCAGCGGTGCCGGTAGTACCGATGTGCTGGTGCTGATGACACGCACTGGGTCAGCTGATTCCGGTGCGGCAGGCATTACCGCCTTTGCCATACCTGCCGACTTGCCGGGCATAGACTACGGTAAAAATGAAATAAAAATGGGCTGGAACAGCCAGCCAACCCGCACTATTAGCTTTGAGGACGTGCGTGTACCAGCCCACTATCGGCTGGGCGAAGAAGGTGAAGGTTTTAAAATCGCCATGAAAGGTCTTGATGGCGGTCGCATTAATATTGCTACCTGCTCCATTGGCGCTGCCCAAACTACGTTGGCCCATGCTCAGCAGTATATTCAGGAAAGAAAACAGTTTGGTAAGCCACTGGCAGCCTTTCAGGCTTTGCAATTTAAGCTCGCCGATATGGTCACCGAATTAGTGGCAGCGAGGCAGATGGTTCGGTTAGCGGCTAGCAAGCTGGATCAGAATGACCCGGATAAAAGCACTTACTGTGCGATGGCCAAGCGCTTCGCCACCGACGTCGGTTTTCAGGTCTGTAACGAAGCCCTGCAGCTGCACGGTGGCTACGGTTATTTGCGCGAGTATCCCATCGAACGTTTTGTGCGCGATACACGGGTGCATCAAATTTTGGAAGGTACTAACGAAATCATGCGCGTGATTATTGCGCGTCGTATTCTTGAAGAAGGAGCTACTGAGCTTATAAGATGACTAACCTTACAAACTAATCTCATAAGAGAAGGCGATTGAAATGAGTGACTTGTTAAAAGTAGAAAAGCGCGGCTCAGTCGCGATCTTGACCATGAACAACCCACCGGCCAACACCTGGACGCCGGACAGCCTGGCCTTTTTAGAGCAGACCATTGACGAGTTAAATGCAGATAAAGACAACTACTCGCTGATTCTCGCCAGCGAAAGCGAAAAGTTCTACAGCGCCGGTGCCGAACTCACCCGTTTTAACCACGACAATGGCGGCGAAGCCTACGATTTCATTAAAGCCTTCGGTATCGCCTTCGGTGCACTGACCAATTACCAGGGTGTGTCCTTTGCGGCCATCACTGGCTTTGCCATGGGCGGCGGCCTGGAATGTGCCCTGGCCTGTGATATTCGTATTGCCGAAGAGCATTCGCGCATGGCCTTACCCGAATGCACCGTGGGCTTGTTACCCGGTGGTCTGGGCACTCAACATCTGCCCTGGTTAATTGGTGAAGGCTGGGCCAAGCGCATGATTCTGTTGGGCGAACATGTAAAGGCTGATAAAGCTGAGCAAATTGGCCTGGTGCAGGAAGTCGTGCCTACAGGTAAAGCGCTGGAAAAAGCTCTGGAGCTGGCGGGCAAAGTCGATAAACAAAGCCCCACCTCAGTACGCCTGTGTAAAGCCTTAACCATGTCAGCTCGCCATCGGCCACTCGATAGTGGTTTTAAATTCGAACGTGATGCCTTTATGGACTTATGGGGTAGCCAGGATCAAAAAGAAGGTGTGGCAGCCTTTGTTGAAAAGCGTTCACCTGAGTGGAAAAACGCCTGAGTTAAGCCCAGGGAAGCTTTAAGCAGAGCTAAGCCTATTTCAATAGGAGAAAAGCGTGTCAGAGCAGCCGGTATTATTTAGCGAGAAACTTTGCGTTGGTGGGGACGGTAGCGATGGTAAAAAAATTGTTATCGCCACCTTAAATGCGGAAAAAGCCCTCAACTCCCTCAGCCTGGAGATGGTCGATCTCATCACCGCTGAGGCTGACAAGTGGGAAGCTGACGACAGCATCGTCGCTATCCTGCTCGATAGCGCGGGTGACCGAGCACTGGCCGCCGGTGGCGATATTCGTATGCTCTACGAGTCCATGGTCGAATGCGGCGAGGACTACAATGCTTATGCCACCGACTTTTTCTCTCGTGAATACCGTTTGAACCACCGCATGCATAACTTCCCCAAACCCATCATTGTCTGGGGCAATGGCATTGTTATGGGCGGCGGTATGGGCTTGCTGGAGGGAGGCGACTTTCGTGTCGTCACTGAAAGCACTCGCATTGCCATGCCCGAAGTCACCATCGGTTTACTACCCGACGTTGGCGGCACCTGGTTTTTAAATCAGGCTCGCGGCAACAGTGGTTTATTTCTAGCTTTAACCGGTGCCCAGATCAACGCTACAGATGCGCTGTTTATTGGCCTTGCTGATGTGTTTATTCCCCATGCTGAAAAGGTCGTTATGCTCGATGAGCTAGCGGCACTGAGCTGGACAACGAGCGCTGATGAAAATCGAGCACAAATGAGCACAGTGCTAAATGCCCTGCAAGCCCAGCATCAGGCCATGCTCCCCGAAGGCCAGATTGAAACTCATATGCCCTGGGTAGAAGAAGTCACCTCAGGTAACACCCTTGAAGAAGTCGTTGCGGCTATCACTGCTTACGAGGGCGATAATAAATGGCAGAGTCGAGCCGTGGCGACCCTTAAACGAGGTTGCCCCGCATCGGTGTTCCTCTCTTACGAACTCAACCAGCGCGGCCGGGACTTACCTTTAAATGAATGCCTTAAGCTGGAACTAATTGGCACAGTGAATTGCGCAAAATACGGTGTTTTTCGCGAAGGCATTCGCGCGCAGATTATTGAAAAGGACAATACGCCCAACTTTCAGCCTGCCACCCTGGCGGAGCTGACCAGTGAGATGCGCGAACAATATCTCACCTGGCCCTGGGCCGACAGGCCGAATCCTCTCGCAGATTTGTAAAGAGGCGGTTTCTATAGAGACACAGCGAACAAACATATAAGGATTACATCTCATGGCAAAGAAAGTCGCATTTTTCGGTTTAGGCAATATGGGTGGCCCTATGGCGGCTAATCTAATAAAAGCAGGTTTTGAAGTCTGCGCCTTTGACCTCGTGCCCGCCTCCGTGGCAAAAGCGGTGGAAGATGGCTGTAGCGCAGCGGCTAATGAGAAGGAAGCCGTCGCCGGTGCAGACTTTGTGATCTCCATGTTGCCTAACGGCGCTATTGCCGAAGCGCTGTATATAGATGGCGCAGGTCTGCTCGATTTAGTCGAACCCTCGGCTCTATTGGTCGACTGCTCCACCATTGCCGCATCCAGCTCCCGGCGCATTGGCGAAGAAGCAAAAACCCGTAATATTCGCGCCATCGACGCCCCGGTATCTGGAGGTGTCGGTGGAGCAGAAGGTGCAACGCTAGCCTTTATGTGCGGCGGCGAAGCCGCCGACGTAGAAGCCGCCAAAGAAGTTCTAAACCACATGGGTGCCAATATCTTCCACGCCGGGCCAGCTGGCGCAGGTCAGGTCGCCAAAGCCTGTAACAATATGCTGCTCGCCGTACACATGATCGGCACCGCCGAAGCCCTGCAATTGGGTGTAGATAACGGCCTCGATCCCAAGGCGCTTTCCGAAATTATGCTCAAAAGCTCCGGCTGCAACTGGTCGCTGGAAAAGTACAACCCCTACCCCGGTGTCATGGAAGGCGTCCCCGCCAGCCGCGACTATACCGGCGGCTTTATGGTCAAACTTATGCAAAAAGATCTCGGCCTGGCCATGGAAGCCGCGCTGGCCAGCAAGTCAGCTACACCCATGGGCGCGCTTGCGAATAATTTATACAATCTCTATGCGACCATGAGTGATGAAGATAATGCCGACCTGGATTTTTCGAGTATTCAGCGGTTTTTTGGGGAGAACTAACAACACTGGAACGCGCAGAGGTATCGTCTAGGTGGGAGTCTCACATGATCGTAAAAAGATCTGAAAGGGAAAAATCGCTAACTGAATTTAACCTGACAGACACCGTCTTAAAAGCCGGGTTACTGTCAGATTAGACTTGAGCTACTAAACTTTAAGTTGATGTAGTCTAAGGTGCATCAAATAATTTTCCGATTCGTTCTTGAATAGAAATAGCTGCCTCTTTTGGCGTATTAAATCCGCAGTGATCTTTGATGGGTCTTCCTACTACAATGTAATCAGCACCATTTAAAAAAGCCTGTTCAACATCAACAGTTCTTTTTTGATCGTCGGTATTTTTAAGAGGTCTAATACCGGGCGTGACTATAATAAACTTGGCCCCCAATTTATCGCGTAACTCTGGTGCTTCAAGTCCTGATGAAATTACACCGTCACAGCCAATTTCTAAAGCCCTTTTAGCCCTCGATAAAACTATCTCTTTAATGTTAACTTTAAATCCTAAATCTTTTACATCTCCGTCATCTAAGCTAGTAAGCATTGTTACAGCTAAAACTTTCATATCCCCTTTTTGTTCAGCTGCGGCTTTCATAATCTCATCATTGCCATGTATCGTCGCAAAAGAAGCGCCATACTGTCTAAGTTGTTTTATTGCTGATCCTACAGTTTGGGGAACGTCAAAAAACTTTAAGTCAACGAACACTTTCTTATCTTTCTTTTTCAGCCAACCAACAAAGTCAAGATAGTTGCCTGACATAAATAATTCTAACCCAATCTTATAAAAGCTGATGGCATCTCCAAGATCGTTAACTAATCTCTTAGCTTCTTTAATGCTCGGTACATCCAGGGCAAATATAAGTCTCTCTTGCGATGGAATATCTTTACTCGACAATAAGGATGGGGGTTTCGTTTCACTTAAAACTGTCATGATGAACCCTTCAGTAGGTCGGCTTGAAGGCTAGGTTTATTGAACGAATTAGAGTATTTCTTTATTGCATCTACATCGTTCGGAGAGTATATCCGCCAGTTATTGCTTTGCTGGCGTGTAGAAGCAGGAATTTTGTTTGTGTCTTCCCACCTTTTAATCGTTTGAGTTGATCTGCCAATTAATTTGGAGACCTCGCCGATTGTTAGGTAGATCGTATCATCTATTGTTACAGCCAAAATAATTCCCTAGAGCAGGTATATACAAATAGAGTATATACCTGCTTGATAGGTATTTAAAGTCTCTATAACTACATTAAAGTATCTATAACTATATCAAACTATATTTGAGTGGCCACTGACTGATTGGTTGAATAAATAGTCGCATGGCTTAGTTACGTTCGCTCGAAGCGCGCATAATATAGAAACGCAAGCGGAACACAATTAATATCTTCGACAGAGGAGTGAAAATAAATGTTCGTGAAGTAAAGCTGTGGTCGTTCTCCCTTCTATCTTACAGATTAGGCGTCAAATTCTTTTCCTTTCGTGCACGGGTTCCACTGGCTCATGCACGGTCGCCAAAGCCTGCAACAACATGCTTCTTGCCGTGCATAGGATCGGCACCGCTGAAGCCTTGCAACTGGGAGTAGATAATGGCCTTGCCCCGCCACCCTGTCAGAAATAATGCTCAAAAGTTCCGGCTGTAACTGGTCGCTGGAAAAATACAACCCCTACCCCGGCGTTATGGAAGGCGTCCCCGCCAGTCGCGACTACAGCGGCGGCTTTATGGTCAAACTTATGCAAAAAGATCTCGGTCTGGCCATGGAAGCCGCGCTGGCCAGCAAGTCAGCTACACCCATGGGGCATTAGCGAATAATTTATACAATCTCTATGCGACCATGAGCGATGAGGATAATGCCGATCTGGATTTCTCGAGTATTCAGCGCTTCTTTGATTAGAAGGTATGATTAGCAGTGGATAGCACCTGATAAAAATATTGGGGTTTCAGTGTAGAGGTCAAAGGGCTGCCGGCTAATAGCTTATGCCCTCAGATCCCGTTCACGAAGAGGCTATCCGCTGTTCTAAATCTTCAGGCACAACAAAATAGTAACGCTTGCCCCGACGAGTTTTCACCAATAAATTAAGCTGATCAGCCATTTCCAGCAAATCCTTGCGCGCCACATCGTAAGAAATCCCGTGTGAGTGCTGGTGCTCATTCACCACATAACTGAAACGTGGATGTTGTAGTGCGTGGCGCAGTAAGGCCAACTGGCGAAAATTCAATTTACCCTGCAGTCGTACGTTGTTCTGCAACAGCCACCGCGCCTCCTGTATGCCTTGTACTTTTGCGTCGAGAAACTTATGCAGCGCGTCAATTGCTTGATGAATGACCTCAAGCTGGTGGATCAAAAAATAAGTTAGGTCGTTCTGATCGGTTTCGGTGTGTAAAAATGCTTTGCCGTACTGCACAGGAGCCTGCTTAATGACTTTCGAAATCGAGACAAACTCCATCAACCAATAGCCCTGCCGTGCCATCGCCCAGTAATACAAGGCTCTGGCGGTACGGCCATTACCGTCACAAAATGGGTGGTCATAGGCCAACATAAAATGCAAGGTGATGGCCCTGATCACCGGGTGGGTAAAGCTTCGTTCGGCGCCGTCCTCCGGCCCGTTAGCAAAATCGCACAAAGCCTGTAGCCGCTGCGCTAACTCCTCTGCCGCAGGCGGTGTGTGTAGATAGGTCTGAGTGGCGTTATCAATCACATGAATATCGTCAGCAGCAGTTCGAAATCGCCCAACTGTGACCTCATCCATAGTTTCACGAGTTAGCAGGCGATGCAGTTCAAACACGATTGAAGGCGTTAACCGCTCATCTTTTATCTCCCGAATAAACTGCATTGCCAGGTAATTATTCAGGATCATCTGCTCGCTCCTGTCTCGCGGGTCACGATCCTGGCGGATCATCTCCTTAGCAACATCCCGTGTTGTCGAGGCCCCTTCCAGCTGACTGGAATTAATAGCCTCTTCTATGAGTGATCGGATTAAATAGGTATCACGTGTCTGGGGGTTGGTGATCGCGTCGTTACTCTGAATGCTGCCCGCTGCGAAGCGGTCGAGCCAGTGCAGTTCTCGCTGTATTACATCTGGTGTAGCAAATTGAAAGGGTTGTTCTAGTTTATCTAGCAGGGGCAATTTTCGATATGCAGCCTGGCGGGCCATCTTGACCCCTGCCCACCATTGTTCACTGGATATGCCCTCTGGCGAAGATAGATGGCGTAATTTGTCCCAATGCAGATATCGCCCTTTACTGTCCACCAGGCCAATCGTCATCAGGTGCTCTAGTATCGTATTGTCTACTGCAAATGAGGATTGCAAAATAGCGGTAATGTTGGGAGGTGTTACAGGTGTTTTCATGGTTAATTAGTATTTAAATACAGCTACTTAGGAGGTAGCACCAGCATTTCATACTTGGTTTTTAAAAACAAGTATTAAATACTGGTAGTTTGGCCCTTTCGTCGCGGGTCGAGTAATTGGCCATGGAAGCCGCGCTGGCCAGCAAGTCAGCTACACCCATGGGGGCATTAGCGAATAATTTATACAATCTTTATGCGACCATGAGCGATGAAGACAACACCGACCTTGATTTTTCTAGTATTCAGCGCTTTTTTGAGTAAGGCCGGTAACAACCTGATAATAATTATTGGCCTTACTAAGAGATAGTCAAACAAGATTGCTGGCGCGCAATAAATTGGTATGAGTAGTACCGATTAGCCACTGTGCGTTCTTTGCATGCCATTCTTTGTCAGGTCAATAAATTTGTCATATGACCAATATAATATATAGTAGTCATCTTAATATGACTATATTGAGGTTGTCATGAAAATAGCAGTGAGTGAGTTCAAGGCTAAATGCCTAAAACTGATCGACCAGCTGAGTCAGACCAGAGACCCGATTGTATTGACCAAGCGCGGTAAGCCGGTGGCAAAACTTGTGCCAGTAGATAGTGATGCAAGCGATAGTGCACTGTTTGGTTACATGGCGGGTTCGGCTACCATCTCAGGAGATATTGTGTCGCCCGTTGAACAATCCTGGAAAGGTGTTGGTGATGACGAGGATCAGCTATTTGCCGAGTTTTCGGGCAGCTCAGGTGTGGAGCGAGGCAAAGATCGAAACGAGAACCACTGATGAGCAAAGCGCTTCTCATGGATACTCATATCTGGCTTTGGTTTGCTCTCGGTGTACAGCAAAAACTGAATGATAAAGCGGTAGCTATTATAGAGGCTGCTGCCTTAGAGGGGCGTCTATACGTGTCCGTGATAAGTGTTTGGGAAATCAGCCTGTTGGTTGCAAAAGGCCGTATCCACCTCGGTCAGCCCACAAGCGCCTGGATCACACGAGCACTGGCTTTGAGGGGTTTAAAGCTGGTGCCGTTGGAACCTGAGTTTGCCATAGAGAGTAATCAACTACCCGGCGAGTTTCATCAAGACCCGGTAGATAGAATGCTAGTAGCAACTGCCCGCTGCCGAGATTTAACGCTGATAACACGAGATCAAAAAATTCTGCATTATGCAGAACAGGGTTATGTCGTTGCGATAGATATCCAGCAGGAGTAGCAAAAAAACCTCGATTTCCATTTATGTAACTGGTCGCTGGAAAAATACAATCCCTACCCCGGCGTGATGGAAAGCGTCCCCGCCAGCCGCGACTATAGTGGTGGCTTTATGGTCAAACTCATGCAAAAAGATTTGGGTTTGGCTATGGAAGCGGCACTGGCCAGCAAGTCAGCCACACCCATGGGTGCCCTGGCGAATAATTTATACAATCTGTATGCGACCATGAGTGATGAAGATAACACCGACCTGGATTTCTCCAGCATTCAGCGCTTCTTGGATTAAAAAGTATGCTTACCGATGTATTAAGTAGCATATAAAAGGGGCTTCGACTCTTTATTGCTGATAGCAAGTTATCAATCGCGGGTAGTATTCGATATAAAAATTCTGTTATATCGAAAACATTGCCTGTTTTTGACATAACGAGAATCTCACCATCCCTTAAGCAAAGAACAGCAAGACCTCAAAGAACTAGCGGCGCAACTACTCTTACAGAATTAGCACCACGTGCCAGCGAAACAGACAAGACCGGTAGGTTTCCTCGCGCCTCACTGGATGGATCAAAAGCAAGCAGCTGATGGGTCTGACAAACAATGAAGCCTATCAGACTAACTACGGTATGCTATTTCCTAAAAAACGGAGTTATTGTATGAGGCAAGGCTGAAAAGAGCTTCGAGTCCCTATACGAAAGAAGAGCTTTACATCCCTTAACTCGGAATTGGAATGGGATATTGGAAAACGGATGGGTCTCGATATTTAAGATGCTAGAAAATTATTTCGCACTGTAAGATGAACTTGGCGTGTTATCGCCTTTAACTTCAATATGCAGGAACAATTTTTATGCTCAGAGAATTATTTTCGGAGATACTAAATGGTTGGGTTTCAGCCACTCATGAAGCTTTTGCAAATCATCCAATAACAAGAAAATTAAGGGAGGATTTGGTGCAAGTATTTAGGGACTCATTGAAATATAGAGATGAAAATTATCAAATTAAAGCAAGCGCAGGTGCTGGGAATTGGGCTAATGTTCCGTGGCTTTCCATTCTCAATACTAAGATCACTAATTCTACACAAGAGGGTGTTTATCCGGTTTATTTATTTAGAGCTGATGGTACCGGTTTTTATCTATCTTTAGGGTTTGGCGCGACAAAATTAAAGGAACTTCATGGAAACGAAGGCGCCAAAGAGGAGGCTACAAAAGTAGCTGTAAAAATACATGAGATTGCTCCTGAAATCATTGATTGGGGGCAGGACAAAATTGATTTACGGGCGACGACGGCTCTAGGTAAGTCATATGAATGGGCTTCGGCTGGCTCAAAATTTTATCCAGCAGAATCCTTACCAATAGATGACGTAATCCATGAAGATTTGAATGATCTGTTAAATATTTATAAAAAACTGCCTGCAGATTTTATGGAGAGAGAGGCTTCTGGCACAAATACGATTAACCGGCAAGCTAATACTGTGCCACTCCCGAAACCTTTTATTCTACTAGCGGGTATATCAGGCACAGGTAAAACACGCTTTGTCAGAGAGCAGGCGCAAGCGCATAGCATTGGAAATAAGAATTTTTGTCAAATTCCAGTTCGGCCGGATTGGCATGAACCATCTGATTTACTCGGATATATTTCTAGGATTTCCGGCACAAAATATATCGCCACCAAAGCACTGCTGTTTATGATTGATGCGTGGCGTGTTGTAGCACCCAATGCTAATACATCGGGCTTGGGTGATCTTGATCTTTCGGTTCCCCCCTATTGGTTGTGTCTTGATGAAATGAATCTGGCGCCAGTAGAACAGTATTTTGCTGATTATT
>Ga0164315_10000129_pt1 | contig 43799 bp, 43 predicted proteins | sample GuaBasSedimGuay6_FD_113737 | JGI IMG/M metagenome (GOLD analysis project Ga0164315, IMG submission 113737) | Subseafloor sediment microbial communities from Guaymas Basin, Gulf of California, Mexico - Guay6, Core 4569-2, 0-3 cm | ecosystem: Environmental > Aquatic > Marine > Hydrothermal vents... | reverse complement strand
CTGCGCCTCTGCGGCACTCAGCCAGGCCAGGGTCTTTTTGGCCCCGCGCAGGTTGAAAAACAGCTTGCGCTGGGCCTTGGTGGTGGCCACTTTCACGATACGCCAGTTGCGCAGGATGAACTCGTGCATCTCAGCCTTGATCCAGTGCACAGCAAAGGACACCAGGCGGACACCTTTTTCCGGGTTGTAGCGCTTGGCCGCCTTCATCAGGCCAACATTGCCTTCCTGTATCAGGTCGGCTTCGGCCAGGCCATAGCCGGAATAGCTGCGTGCAATATGCACCACAAAGCGCAGGTGGGACATAACCAACTCCCGCGCCGCCTGCAGGTTTTCGTTGTAGTAAAGATCTTCAGCCAACTCCCGCTCGCGCTCGACACTGAGCACAGGGATACTACTAACCGCTTGCACATATGCCCCGAGATTAGCTCCCGGTACCATCTGATCCACTGGCTGTAAACTCTTACCCATAGTTGATTCTCCATGTCGCAGGGGCGCCGATTTTAGCACTCTTTGAATTAGAGTGCTAATTGCAGAAAAGTTCCCTCACAGGCTGAAAAATATAAAATTATTTCTTTATAATCAAAAAGTTACAGGCATGACACAGGAGGAGCGCTGGGCCTCAACGCGGCTCGATGCGGGATAAGTGCCGGCTAACTGCCAACCAGGCACCGCTCAAACCGAGCAGGCCGCCCAGTATAATCAGGTTTAGCCCCCCCATAATACCCAACCCGCGCAGCTCAAAGGTGCTCTCATAGAGCTGTGCGAGGCGGCTTATCGGCTCCTGTAGAAACCACAGGGCGCTCGCCACCAGAATCGCGGCGAACAGGCCACCGCCCACGCCGTACCAGAGGCCGGTGTACAGAAAAGGGCGGCGTACGAAAGCATTGCTGCCGCCCACCAGCTTGACGATCACAATTTCTTCCCGGCGATTTTCAATCGCGAGACGAATTGTATTACCCAGGATCAGCACCACACCCAGCACCAATAAGCCCCCCACCGCCAGCACCAGGCGGCGACTGAGTTCCATCAGGCTGTTAAGTCGCGCCAGCCACGCCATATCCAGTACCGCCTCACCCACTTCCGGGTAGCCCTGTAAATCCAGCCGCAGTGTCGCGACGGCATCTCCCCCTAAACTACCTGCGGGAGAGACCAGTATCAGGTGGGGCAGGGGATTTTCCTCCAGGCTGGCCAACACATCCGCAAAACCGGACAGGGCACTGAATTCCTGCAGAGCCTCGTCGCGGGAAACGAAATGCGTCTCAGCCACATCCACCCGCTCTGCCAGCTCTATTTCCAGTTGTCTGGCTTTATCGGTGGATATATCGTCGTGCAGGAACAGGGATATCCGGGCGGGGCTGTCCCAGTTCGCACTGAGCTGGCTGACATTATCCAGGGCCACATTCAATCCCACCGGCAGGGCCAAAGCGATACCTATCACCAACCAGGTAAGTACACTGGAACCCGGGCTATCCAGCACCCGGTGCAGGCTGTCCGCCGCCGACAGGCGGTGGTGGCGCAGCCAGGCCTGGTATTGATCGCGTAGATCGGCGCGACTTTGGCTGGCCCCTTCACGACGTCCAACGGCGCGGCGTCCCATTATTGTCCGGTCCCGGAGATCAGCCGGCCCTGATCCAGGGTGATAATACGGTGGTGCAGTCTGGAAATCAGGACCAGATCGTGGCTGGCTATCAGTACCGTGACACCGACCTGGTTAAATTCTTCAAACAGCTGCATGATTTCCGCCGACAGGGCGGGGTCGAGGTTGCCGGTGGGCTCATCCGCCAGTAGAATTTTGGGTTTGGCAACCACGGCCCGGGCGATACCGACCCGCTGCTGCTCGCCGCCAGAAAGGGTAACGGGCAGGGCCCGCTCACGGTTGAGCAGGCCCACCTTGTCCAGCGCCGCACGCACTCGCCGGGCCACTTCCCGGTGATCATAGCCCGCTATGATCAGGGGCAGGGCCACGTTGTCGAATACGGAGCGGTCGAACAGCAGCTGGTGATTCTGAAATACCACGCCGATATTGCGGCGGTGCCGCGGAACCCCGCGGGAACTCACTGCCGCCAGGTCCTGGCCATCGACAATCAGCTGACCGCGAGTGGGACGATCCATCAGCATAATCAGACGCAGCATAGTGCTCTTGCCTGCGCCGGAGTGTCCGGTGAGAAAAACCAGTTCGTCCCGGTCGATGCACACGCTGATTTCACGCAGGGCATCATGCCCCTCTTCGTAGCGCTTGCTGACCCGGTCAAAAGTGATCATGCAGCCGCATCATCCCCGGCGAACAGGGCTTCGATAAACTGCTCCGCCTGAAAAGGATGCAAATCCTCGACGGCCTCCCCAACACCGATAAAACGGATGGGCAGACCCAGCTTTTTCGCTATGGCGAAAATGACGCCGCCCTTGGCGGTACCGTCGAGCTTGGTCAGGCTGATACCGGAAACGCCCACCCATTGCCGGAAGTGGTCGGCCTGGGCCAGGGCATTCTGGCCAGTGCCGGCATCCAGCACCAGCATGACCTCATGGGGAGCCGCCGGGTCAATCTTGCCCATGACCCGCACCACCTTCTTCAACTCCTCCATGAGGTGCTCCTTGTTGTGCAGGCGACCGGCGGTATCGGCTATCAGCACATCCACATTGCGGGCCTGCGCCGCCTGCAACGCGTCAAAAATGACTGAGGCGCTGTCGGCCCCGGTGTGCTGCGCCACCACCGGCACGCCGTTACGCTCACCCCACACTTGCAACTGCTCTACCGCCGCGGCCCGGAAAGTATCACCTGCGGCCAGCATCACAGAATGACCCTCACTTATATAGCGCCTGGCAAGTTTGCCTATGGTGGTGGTTTTGCCCACCCCGTTCACGCCCACCATCAGAATCACATAGGGTTTGTGGCCCTGCACCTGAAGCGGCTGCTCACAGGGCTTGAGCAGGGTCAATAACTCCTCTTTCAAAGCTGCCTGCAGCGCTTCCGGGTGAGTCAGTTCCTTGCGCGATACCCGCTGGCTGAGCCGGCCGATAATCTCCAGGGTGGCATCCACCCCCACATCCGCGAGCAACAGTCGCGATTCCAGCTCCTCCAGCAGTTCGGCATCAATTTCCTTGCGCCCCAGAAACAGGGTTCCCATGCCCTGCACCAGGTTGTCACTGGTGCGACCCAAACCCTGCCGCAGGCGGGAGAAGAAGCCCGCTTTACTGGCAGTATCCGCACCGCTATCGGTTGTGGCTACCTCCGCTGTCTCCCCGGGAGGTGCCACCGGGGGCTCTTCAGGCGGCGCGGTCACCTGCTCTGGCACCTGTTCCGGCACTGCAGGTATGGAGGCCTCCTTCTCAGGGGGGGGGCCGGGGATCGGCAGGCGCGATTGCACTACCTCACCGGCTGACAATGCCTGCTGCGCTGCGCTGGCCTGTTCAGCAGCGGGCGTTGTTGCGGATGGAGCCGGTTGGACATCCGTCTTTTCTTTGCGTTTGAAAAATTTCATATTTGTCGTGTCGGTGACGAGGTAAACTAACTAAAGTATGCAGGCGAGCGCCCGCGACGGCGCCTATCGTACCACCGTTGCACGAAGCGAAGAAATGGCAAGATCAGGGAAAGGCGCAGGAAAACAGAGCCAGCTGCGCATCATCGGTGGGCAGTGGCGCGGCCGCAAACTCACCTTCACACCGGCAGAGGGATTACGGCCCACCAGCGACCGGGTACGCGAGACCCTGTTCAATTGGCTGGCCCCCTATATTCACGGCGCCAGGTGCGCAGACCTTTTTGCCGGCAGCGGTGTCCTGGGCCTGGAAGCGTTGTCCCGGGGTGCCTCTCATTGCGACTTCGTTGACACCTCGGGGGTGGCACTGGCGCAGATCGGCAATCACCTGGCAACACTGGGCGCCACCGCCGTCGGGCGGTGCCACCCATCGTCGGCGCTGCAATTCCTGCAGGCGACCAGCGAGCCCTATGACCTGGTATTTATCGACCCGCCCTTCTCCGGGCAACTGGTCGATGCAACCTGCACAGTACTGGCCGCAAAGAAATTACTGCTCCCCGGGGCGCTGGCCTACGTGGAAACGGCGGCCTCAGAGCCACCGCCCATGGCCCCGCCCGGGTGGTCCCTGCACCGGGACAAGACCACTGGCGGGGTGGCCTACCGGTTGTTCCTGGTCGATTGAGCAACGGTCCACCGGTTACAGCCACCGGCCACGGCCGGATAACGCCTGCCGCATTGTCGCAACAGGGTAAATTGTTTAACATTCGTAGCACCTGTCACCACTTCAGACGAGTATCATGAAAACCCACACCGTTATCTACCCGGGCACCTTCGACCCGATCACCAATGGGCACGTAGATTTGACCGAACGCGCCGCACGCCTGTTTGATCGGGTGGTCGTGGCCATTGCCCACAGTGAAAAAAAGACCCCACTGTTCAATCTGCAGGAACGGATAGCCTTGTGTCAGTCTGCCCTGGGACATCTGGATAATGTGGAGGTGGTGGGCTTCAGTAACCTGTTAACGGATTTCGCTAAGAGCCAGAATTCCCGCTGCGTGCTGCGCGGCCTGCGGGCGGTGGCGGATTTTGAATACGAGTTTCAACTGGCTAATATGAACCGGGCAATGTACCCGGAGTTCGAGAGCGTATTTCTCACACCAACGGAGCAGCTGTCCTATATTTCCTCCTCCCTGGTCAGGGAGATAGCTGCACTGGGCGGCGACATCAGCCCGTTCGTACCGCAGCAGGTGGCTGCGGCACTAAAGACGCGATTTGCGCACTAAACGCCGCTAAGGCGCGATAAACTCAGGGAAGAACACTCACCACCTCCGGGTGCTCTTCTTCTTCCGCTTTGTTCTTTTCGTTCTGCGCGGTATCTTTACCGGTGTAGCCATTCTTACGGCAGCCCAGGCAGCGCATGAATGTGGCCTCTGCCGGCCCCCCCATAAGAGCCCCGGCCGCTTCACTGGCATTCCCCGCCAACAGGGTGAAGGGCAGGCTGACCACCCACACCGCGACACCGCCTACCGTCATCACCACACCAATGGGTCTTGCCACAACCAGGTCGCCCACCATGATAAGTGCATTGGGGTCCTCATCCACTGCATTCTGGGCCCAAAGAGCCTGTGGCAGCATCAGACAACCGATCATCAAAGCTATAGCGGCGCGCCGTGCGCTTGGTTTTATTTTCATAGTCCTCTTCCCCTTCCCCTTATTTTCCTACAGTGTAGCCTGTTCAGCGCTGACAGGCCACGCAGTAGACGCTGCTGCGCTGGCCCAGGCGCAACTCCCGCAAAGCGGTACCACAGGACTTACAGGGCTGCCCTGCCCGGCCATAAACAAGCAGCTGCCGGGCGAAGTAACCCGGCTTGCCATCCCCTCCCACAAAATCTTTCAGCGTTGTTCCACCCTGCTCTATAGCCGAAGTAAGCACTTGCTTTATATTTTCTGCCAAGCTCTGGTAGCGGCAGTGTGAAATACGCCCGGCGCGCCGATCAGGACGAATACCCGACAGGAACAGAGCCTCGTTAGCGTAAATATTACCAACACCAACCACCACTTTTCCGTCCATTATGAAATTCTTTACCGGGCCGCCACGGCCCCGGGAACGCCGATAGAGCGTCTCGCCGTCGAATTCGGCAGACAGCGGCTCAGGCCCCAGGTTGCTGAGCAGCGGGTGCTGCCGCCCCGGTTCCACCCACAGAAAACAACCGAAACGCCGCGGGTCGTTATAGCGCAGACAGTGCCCTCCTTCGAACAGCAGGTCAATGTGATCGTGCCGCCCCGGGGCCTCAGTGGGAGACGCCACCCGCAACGAACCGGACATGCCCAGATGTACTATCAGAGAGCCGGCAGCTGTTCTGAACAACAGGTATTTTGCGCGCCGCTCAACCGCGACAATTGTCTGGCCACACAGTAATGCGGCCAGATCATCCGGCACCGGCCAGCGCAACCGGGGCTCGCGTACCACAAGCTGTCGTACCACCGAGCCGCGACTGTAGGGCTCGACACCCCGTCGCGTGGTTTCAACTTCAGGTAGTTCAGGCATTAGTGCTGAGCGTAACAGGCCCTATCGCGGCGATCCATAGCGAGTCGCTACCGCTATACCCGATAAAGCGGGGCAGGCTCTCCCTGGCTCCCGCGACATGCCGTACATCCTGTACATAAAAACCCCGGCATTGGCCGGGGTTTCATAGGGATCATTGGAGGACAGGCAACTATTTGATTTTGCCTTCCTTGTACATCACATGCTTACGCACTACTGGATCGTACTTTTTCATCTCCAGCTTGTCCGGAGTGGTACGCTTGTTCTTATCAGTGGTATAGAAGTGTCCTGTACCGGCTGAAGAATTCATTCTGACTTTTTCTCTCATCGATCTTCTCCCTTAAACCTTTTCACCGCGAGCACGAAGATCACCCAAGACCTGCTCAATACCCTTCTTGTCGATGATACGCATGCCCTTACTTGAGACACGTAAGCTCACAAAGCGCTTCTCGGAATCAACCCAGAAGCGGTGTTTGTGTAAATTAGGCAAAAAACGGCGGCGGGTGCGGTTTTTTGCGTGTGATACGTTGTTTCCGGATACCGGGCGTTTGCCGGTAACTTGACATACTCTTGCCATGATCTTCACTCTCCCAAAAGACGTGGGAATCTCTAATAAAAAGGTGCGACTGTCACGACCCAAACAGGGTCCCAGCCGCGCGGAGCGCGACTTTATACCAGAACACCCGGGGCATGGCAAGCGAAAGGTGGGCTGGCTGTCGGCCTGATGACGCGGTTACAGCAGGCCCTCTTCCGCAAATGAAAACTCCGTGCCGCGGCCGATAATGATGTGATCCAGTACACGGATATCCAGCAGAGCCAGGGAGGAACACAGACGCTCCGTAATACGCCGGTCAGCGCTGCTCGGCTCTGCCACCCCCGAGGGATGATTATGCGCAAAAATCACTGCGGCGGCATGGTACTGCAGAGCCCGCACGGCCACCTCCCGCGGGTACACCGCCGCTCCGTCCAGGGTTCCGAAAAACAGATCCTCACAGCGCAACACCCGGTGCTGGCTGTCCAGGAAGAGGCAACTGAACACCTCCCTGGTATGTGTCCCCAGATGATATTGCAGGAAACGCCTGGTCTCCCTCGGGCTGCACAGCACATCACCATCACTGATGGTCTGCAGCGCCTGCCGCCGGGTGAGCTCCTGTGCCGCCTGCAACTGGGCATACTTCCCTGGCCCCACCCCGCGGCAGGCCAGCAGGCTAGCCTGTGCGGCCTGCATTACCCCACTCAGGCCGGCGAATTCCATGAGCAGGTTGCGCGCCAGATCCAACGCGCCGCAGTCGCGGTAACCGGTGTGCAGCAGTACCGCCAGTAACTCCGCATCCGACAGGGCTTGAGCGCCCCGCTCCAATAACTTGTCCCGGGGTCCCTCTCCCGGCATCCACCTGGTCGTACTCATAGCGCTCCTCCCTGAGCTGCCGCCTCAGCACGGTGTCAAATACCGTGGTGGGGTGGTATCTTTCCATGCAGGGGGCTGTCGGACTTATCCGTTGGTTAAATCCGACAGCCTCCAAACAGCTATCTTCCCAATTTGGGCGGCCAAATGGCACATCTTTTCAATCGCAATGTACTGCTGGGCGTCAGTGGGGGCATCGCGGCTTACAAATCAGCGGAACTGGTCAGGCAATTGCAGGAGCGGGGCGCGAGTGTGCGCGTCATCATGACCCGCGGAGCCCGGGAGTTTATCACCCCACTCACGCTGCAGGCCCTGTCGGGTAACCCGGTACACACTGAGCTGCTGGATACCGGGGCAGAACAGGGCATGGGCCATATTGAGCTGGCTCGTTGGGCCGATCTACTATTGATCGCACCGGCCACCGCCGACCTGATCGCACGACTGAGCGCGGGCCGGGCTGATGATCTGCTTACCACAGCAGCACTGGCTACGCCGGCGCCGCTAATGCTGGCCCCGGCCATGAACCAGCAGATGTGGAAAGATCCCGCCACAATCGCCAATATCAGCCAACTGTCAGAAAGAGGTGTGCACCTGGTCGGCCCCGCCGCGGGGCAGCAGGCCTGTGGTGACGTCGGTCCCGGGCGCATGGAAGCTCCACCCGTTATCGCCGAGGCAGCCGCCAGGCTGTTCGAAAACGGCTTGTTGGCCGGGACCAGGATAATCATTACAGCCGGCCCCACACGCGAGGCGCTGGACCCGGTGCGCTATCTGTCCAATCACAGCTCGGGCAAGATGGGCTACGCCCTGGCGCAAGCGGCGGTGGATGCCGGCGCAACAACCACCCTGGTAAGTGGCCCGGTTAGTTTGACGCCACCAGAGCATGTGCGATGCCTCCGGGTGGAGAGCGCCGGGGAAATGCTGGAAAAATGCCTTGAACTGGTGCCCGAATGCGACATTTTTATCGCCTGCGCCGCGGTGGCGGATTACCGCCCTGCGGCAATAGAACAGCAAAAAATCAAGAAAGGCCCGGAGCAGGTCACCCTGCACCTGGTCCGCAACTCCGACATCGTGGCGGTAGTGGCTGCCGGTGACAACAGTCCCTTTACCGTCGGCTTCGCCGCAGAAACCAATGATGTGCTGAACTATGCCAGAGACAAAATGCAGCGCAAGGGTTTGGATATGATCGTCGCTAACGACGTTTCAGACCCGTCCATCGGTTTCAATAGCGACCACAATGAAGCCACCGTGCTGTGGCGCGACGGTGAACAGGTGCTGGCACGTTCGAGCAAAAGCACCATCGCGCGGCAAATCGTAGAGCTGATCGCCGTTGCAAATAAAGGAGGTATGTGCGTTTAAGTCAATGGCGCGACGTAATATCATTGATTAACTCACTAGCAAACTGATTGTTCGGATGCTGAAACTGAAAAAAAATAAAAAAGCTGCCCCCGAAACGGACAAGAAACACACGCCCGTCAGAACTCCCCGGGGCATCACTGCCAAGGGCAATGCCCTGCAAAAGCTTGTTGGCGTGGCACTGCTGGTTGTCCTGGTTCCCATCACACTGGGGTTCAGTTACCTGATCGTGCTGCACGAACCGGCCGTGCAGAGCCAGCAAATCGATCGTGTGGCCTCTGCCTTCGCCACTCAGCAAGCGACCAATATGCACCGGTTATTCTCCCGCCTGAAAGATCGCTTACAAGGTGCTGCCCAGTCACCCCTAGCCCTGTCGGCGATCGCCAGTCAATCTAAAGATGATATCGGTCTGGTGGAACAGGCCATGCTTGACCACTTCCCCGAGGTGATCAGCCTGAGAATCCTCCCCATAGGCGATATGGGCACCGCGAACTTTGAGGGGGGCAACCAGGGCTTGCGCAATCACATTGAAGTGGATCTGGTGCGCCGCACCGGCGCCGGGGAGCAACCCCAGCCCGAGGCCTACAAGTTCGAGAATCAATGGCTGACCTCCATGGCGGAGCGGGTAGATCACCCGCGAATCGCTGATCGGCTGGCGGTCATCATCGTAACAATCGACAACGAGCAAATATCAAAGCAGCTCAAATCACTGGATACCGGGACCGGCAAATTCGCCCTGGAGCAACAGTACACCAGCTCCACTGGCGTTGGTCGCACGGATGTTGTCGCTTTTAGCGGCAGCGGCGATGCCGCGCTGTTCACCCGCTACGCTGACATCCCGGACACCCCCTGGCGCGTCTCCTTCACCCCCTCCCGGGCACTTTTGAGTAAGCTTACCACCAGTCACTTACCGCTGTTCGTGGTGATGGCGCTGTCTGTCCTGGCGGCGATCGTCGCGGCGGCCATCATATTAATCCTGTTTCCGCAGAGGCTGGATTCTGAGATAAAAAAGGTCATCTCAGCGGCGAATCACAAATCCTCGCAGGAGCTGGCCATTCCCGAACTGGTCGCCATCGCCAAACAGCTACGCCGTGCCACCCTGCGCACTCTGCGCCAGAGCGATGCAAGCCCGACGGAAATACCTCAGGCCGAGGTAGAAGTGCTCGAGTCACAGGGCACCGACCTGACCAATCCGATGTTCCAGTCAGGGAGCATTCTCGATATCGAGGAAGAGGTGTTGGAGTTGGATCTCGCGGCGGCGGACGACCATGCCGCATCGGATTCGGCTGGTGTAGAGGGGTTTCCGGAACATATCTTTCGCGCCTATGACATTCGCGGTAATGCGCAGACCGAGCTTTCCGACGAGTTGGTAAGCGGCATCGCCCGGGCCATCGGCTCGATCGCAGGGGAGATGGATGAACAGACACTGATCGTAGGTTGTGACGGCAGGACCTCCAGCCCCCGTATCAGGTCAGCATTGATCAGGGGGTTGATGGAGACCGGCAGGGATGTGATCGACATCGGTATGGTACCCACCCCCCTGCTCTACTTCGCCACCCGACACCTGAGCTGCAAATCCGGTGTCATGATTACCGGCAGCCACAATCCCCCCCATGACAATGGCCTGAAGATCGTGCTGAACCAGCAGACTATCGCTGCCGGGGGTATTCAGCAGGTCCGCGAGCGGATGATAGACGGCGAGTTCAGCACGGGTAACGGGCGGATGATTCGCGAGGATATCGTGCCCGCCTACATGGAAGAGGTGTTGCACGATATCGCCATCGCAATCCCCCTGAAAATTGTAATCGACGCCGCTAACGGTGCCACCGGCGGAATCGCTCCCCGCTTGTTTGAAGAGCTCGGCTGCGAGGTCGTGCCCCTGTACTGTGACGTGGACGGCACCTTCCCCAACCACCCACCGGATACCAGCAACGAGGACAACCTGGCGGACCTGATTCGTGTGGTGCAGGAGCAGGAAGCCGATTTCGGTGTCGCCTTCGATGGCGACGGTGACCGGCTGGCCGTGGTTACCTCCAATGGCCATATCGTGCGCTCGGACGTACTACTGATGATCTACGCCCAGGATGTGGTAGCGCGCAACCCTGGCGCGGACGTGGTGTTTGACGTTAAGTGCAGCCGCAACCTGACCGAGCTGATTACCCGGCACGGCGGCCGCCCTGTGTTGTGGAAAACGGGCCACGCCTTTATGAAGGAGAAAATGGCAGAAACCGGCGCGCTGCTCGGTGGCGAGTTCTCAGGCCACATGTTCTTCGGCGAGCGCTGGTACAGTTTTGACGATGGCATGTATGCCGCGGCCCGCCTGGCTGAAATCCTCAGTACCCACGGCGACAGTCTCGATGACGCCATTGCCGATTTGCCCACCAGCATCAACACGCCGGAAATTATTATCCCGGTGGCAGAACAGGATAAATTTGACCTGATCGAAAAAATAGTCAACAACGTCGACTTTCCCTCCGGTAAGGTAAACACCATGGACGGTATAAGAGTAGACTTCTCCGATGGTTGGGGCCTGATCAGGGCGTCCAATACGAGCGCGGCGCTAACCGCGCGCTTTGAAGCTGACACCGAGGAACACCTCGAGCTCATCAAAGCAGAATTCCGCGCCCAGATAGCGTTGGTTAAACCCGACCTTGAACTGAATTTTTAGGTTATAGCTATGTCTCTAGATCGCGAAGCAGCCCTCAATATCGCCCAGGTTCTGACGGAGGCCCTGCCCTATATTCAGCGCTTCACCGGCAAAACCATTGTGGTGAAGTTTGGCGGCAATGCCATGGTTGACCCGCTACTGCACGAGAGCTTCGCCAGGGATGTGGTGCTGATGAAACTGGTGGGAATGAACCCTGTGGTGGTGCATGGCGGCGGACCACAGATTGGCGCTCTATTGGAAAAACTCAACATTCAAACCGAGTTTGTCAACGGTATGCGCGTAACTGATGCCCAGACCATGGATGTGGTCGAGATGGTGCTGGGCGGCAGCGTCAATAAGGGAATTGTGGCGTCCATCAATCGCAATGGCGGTAAGGCGATAGGCGTGACAGGAAAGGACGGTCAGCTAATCAGGGCACATAAGCTCAAGGTGAGCCGTTACAGCCCCGAGCTCGATGCCCCTGAAATTGTAGATATCGGACACGTGGGTGAAGTCGACCAGATCGATACCGAGGTGCTTGATGTCATTCTGGGGAGTCATTTCATACCCGTTATCGCACCCATTGGGGTGGGTAAAGACGGCAGTACTTACAACATCAACGCTGACCTGGTGGCCGGCAAACTGGCCCAGGTCATGCGAGCAGAGAAGTTGATGTTGCTGACCAATGTCGCCGGGCTGCTGGACAAGAACGGGGAGATTCTCACCGGCCTGAGCACCGGCCAGGTTGATGCGCTAATTGCAGACGGAACCATCAGCGGAGGCATGCTGCCGAAAATCGATTGTGCCCTCGATGCGGTAAAATCCGGCGTGGCCAGCGCGCACATCATCGACGGCAGGGTGCCCCATGCGGTACTGCTGGAAACATTCACGGATGAGGGTATGGGCACTCTTATCACCAACAAACGCAGTTAATGTGCCTCGTCACCAGTGGCAGGGTACATTAACTGGCAATAAAACGAAAAAAAGCGGCCCAGAGCGGCTAGACTTATTGCAGGCACGACAGGTAATCGCTAGCATTACCGGTAACGCGACTCGATATGGACCGCCATGCCTCCCAGAAAATCCCAACGGCGCCAGCAGATCCTGGAAGCCCTGGCTCAAATGCTGGAGGCCGGTCCCGGCAACCGTATCACCACGGCCGGCCTTGCCAGGCAGGTAGGTGTATCTGAAGCGGCGCTGTATCGCCATTTTCCCAGCAAGGCGAAAATGTTCGAAGGTCTCATCGAGTTCATCGAAGACACGCTGTTCACCCGCATCAATATCATCCTGACCGAGGAACAAACTGCCGCTCAACGCTGCGAAAAAATGTTGGTGCTGCTGCTGGCCTTCGCCGAACGCAACCCCGGAATTACCCGCATACTGACCGGCGATGCCCTGGCCGGAGAATCAGAACGCCTGCACCAGCGCGTTGCGCAACTATTTGACCGCTTCGAAACCCAGCTGAAGCAGGTCATCAGGGAAGCCGAAATGCGTGAAGGGCTCAGGCCGGTGATCGCCCTGCCGGCGGCTGCCAACCTGTTGATGTCTGCGGCGGAGGGACGTATTTCCCAATATGTGCGCAGCGAGTTCCAGCGTTCGCCTACTACGGACTGGGCGCAGCAGTGGGATCTTTTGATAAGCGGGTTTTTTCGAGATGCGGTTGCCCGACCTGTACCCGGGCAGGCCGGCACCCTCGTAAGTTAAACACAAGGGTATTAAGTGACTCTCGTCACTCATAATGTCACATTCAGCGAGGGTCCCCGGACTGCCTTTTCGCGGCCGCCGGATCCTGGGCCAGGTGTACGCGCCGCAACTCCACCACATCCAGTAACAATCCAAAGCGCTCGATGTCCCTCTGGTAGGCGGCGGCCACCTCCTCGATTTCCCGCTCTCGATCGACAATCGCCCGGTCGGTGGCGCCTATTTCACCCTGCAGGTCTTCGATAACGCTGAGTTGGGTCATATCAACCTGCTGGCCACTGCGCTCCAGGTCTGCAGCCTGTATCTGGTAGTTTTCCACTTGTTGCTTGAGAGAGCGCCTGTTGCTCTTAAGGATACTCACTCTGATACGGAAATCGCGCAGGGCGCGCTCCCGGGCAGCCTCGATATCGGCGATCGTGCTGTAGCGTAGTAACAGGGACTCATCCCATTTACGCAGTCGCTCTTCTTCAGCCGCAGCCAACTCGTCCAGCTTTTGCTGGGCATCCATGACATCTCTCTCGCCTTCGGTAAGCTCCCGAGGCACGACCCTGATGACAGTGCCTTTATTATTTAGAACCTCGTAACCCCCGGCGATATATTCCGCCGGCACCCGGTAATCCACCACCACATTGCCCTCGGCGTTGTAATAACGGTAGAGCTCACGGGAGTGGGCAGCAGGGGCGAGGCCCAGCAGCATGATTGAAATGAGTAGGGTGTGAATTGTAGAAGTCCGGTTCACCATACGCCCAATATAGGACTTGCGGCGATCTAGTACAAGTCAGACACCGTAGCGCTCTCGATAGTCCTTCATGCGGGCCAGCACATCCACATAATCACTATCAGAATTTTCAAGGTAATCAATAAGGTGGCCCATATTGATGATGCTGAGTACCGGCACCTGGCAGGCCCGCTCCACTTCCTGGATGGCGGACAGTGCTCCCGCTCCCCGTTCCTGGCGATTGAGCCCTATAACCACCCCCGCCAGCTCCGCACCGGCCTCGGCGATCATGGCAATGACCTCGCGCACCGCCGTACCGGCGGTAATCACATCATCAATGACCAGTACTCGCCCCTCCAGCGGAGCTCCCACCAACATGCCGCCCTCACCATGTGCCTTGGCTTCCTTGCGGTTGTAGGCAAAGGGGGTATCAAGCCCGTGGTGATCTGCCAGCGCGACAACGGTGGCCGCCGCCAGTGGTATGCCCTTGTAAGCTGGCCCCAGCAGCACATCGAATTGCACTGCGGACTCCACTATTGCCTGGGCGTAACAGCGCCCCAGGGCGGCCAGAGCCCGACCGCTTGAAAACGACCCGGCATTGAAGAAATAAGGACTGATACGGCCCGATTTGAGAGTAAACTCTCCAAATTTCAATACCTTACATTGCCGAGCGAGCTCGATGAATTCGGTCTGGTAGGCTTGCATGGGGCATGTGATCCTTAAACGAGGCTTTGTATTTTCTACTTTCCGCTATACAATGCACGGTTCTACTATAGACCACTCGCTACTGACAAAATCTGCCCTGAAGGCGCAATAATCAGTAGTGGCGAGATCTGCAGTGTTTCAAAATCGTAATTTTTGTCTGGGCGCCTCTTATACCAGAGACAGTCCCGCAATATATGCAGGGTATTCTGCCAGCACACGCTTGGCAGCATACACGCTCTCATAGCAAGGGGCTAGAAATGAGGATCATCAGTTTCAGTGCTGATGGCATTAAAAACGCCGCAGAAAAAGGATTCTATGCCTGGCTGAAAGAACAGGACGCAGATTTCATCTGCATTCAGGATCTACAGTGCTCGGAATACGATTTACAGGACAACATTTTCTTCCCGGAAGACTACAACGCCTACTTTTTTGACGACATCGATGGCAAAGCCAACGGCGTGGCTATTTATTGCCGGCAATTGCCCAAGGCCATTATGACCGGCCTGGGTTTCGCCGATTTCGATATGGAAGGCCGCTATATCCAGGCGGATTACGAAAACCTCAGCGTGGCCTGTTTGTTAGCCCCCCGGGCTGAGCAGGACAAAGCCGAGCAGCAGAGCCGCAAAAACGAATTTTATTCGCTTTTTGGTAACCACCTGCAGAAGGTTCGCAATAAACGCCGGGAGTTCATCATCTGCGGCAACTGGCAAATCGCCCACACTGCAGGGGACGTTCAGGATACCGAGAGCAACAGCACCACCTCCGGCTTTCTGGCTGAGGAACGCCAGTGGATGAGCGAACTATTGGAGTCGGGGTATGTTGACGCATTCCGGGAAATCAACTCAGACCAGGACGAGTTCAGCTGGTGGCCCGGTGGCGAGCGCGACAAAAATGGTTGGCGCACGGACTTCCACATCGTATCCCGGGGCCTGAAGTACGCCATCGATTACGGCGCGATATACAAGAGCAAGGTGTTTTCCAGCCATGCACCGGTCATCATGGATTACGATATCGAGCTGTAGGGAAATAAAGGGGCAATCAGAAGGAAAGTGCCTCCTTTTGCCTGGCGATCAAGCTGTTTATGCCTTCTGCAGCCAGATCCAGCATGCCATCGAGTTCCTCCCGGGCAAATGGCGCGCCCTCTGCCGTACCCTGGACCTCAATGAAGCCCCCTGACTCCCCCATGATGACGTTCATATCCGTATCCGCGGCGGAATCCTCCGGATAATCCAGGTCCAGCACCGGAACACCCTGGTATATACCCACGGATACGGAGGCAATCATCTGTAGCAGGGGCTCCCCCTGTAGCACTTTCTCCCGTTGCAAATAACCTATCGCGTCCACCAGTGCCACACAGGCACCGGTGATGGCCGCCGTGCGGGTACCGCCATCTGCCTGGATCACGTCACAATCGATGGTTATCGTATTCTCACCCAGCATGGAAAGGTCCAGCGCCGCCCGCAGGGAACGACCGATCAATCGCTGGATTTCCACCGTGCGTCCACCCTGTTTGCCGCGGCTGGCCTCCCGGCCCATGCGCGTTCCGGTGGAGCGCGGCAGCATGCCGTATTCCGCGGTAACCCAACCTCGCCCCTGGCCTCGCATAAAGCGGGGCACGCCCTTTTCTGCAGAAGCGGTACATATCACCTTGGTATCACCGAAACAGACCAACACCGACCCCTCCGCATGGCAGGTAAAATTGCGGGTGATGCTGATATCTCTCAGTTGTGCAGGTGTGCGGCCACTGGGTCGTTGCATGGAACTACTCCGTACTGTGTCAATATGAGTGACGAGTACGCTAGTATACGCCAATAACAAACTGCTACACTCAGCGCCCTTCAGCACATGGCAAGGACTCGCAGCGAAACCTATGATCCACAGCATGACCTCCTTTGCCCGTGAGAGCGCGACCACCGACCAGGGTGTCCTGACTGTGGAATTGCGTTCCGTCAACCACCGCTATCTGGACTGCAGCTTCAAACTACCTGACACCCTGCGTTTACTGGAACCGCGGTTGCGCGAGCAGGCAGGCAAAGTACTGGCCAGAGGCAAGCTGGACTGCATGATTCGCCTGCAGGCACACCCGACAAACAGCGGCGAGTTGCAGGTCAATACCGAGCAGTTGCACAAGCTTCTGGCGGCCACGCAAATTATCAAGGAGCAGATGGGTGATGCCAGCCCCATCAGTCCCCTGGAGATTTTGCAGTTCCCGGGGATCTACAGTGCACGGGAGCAGTCCGACGAGGCATTACAGAAGGATGCCCGAGCACTGTTTGGCAGGGCTCTGGATAACATGACCCAAAACCGGCGCCGGGAAGGGGACAAGCTGGCCAGTCTGGTGCTGGACCGTCTGCAACAGGTTGAGTCCCAGGTGACCGCCACCCATGAGCTTTTGCCCGCATTGATGCAGCGGCAACGAGACCGGATCACCGCGCGTATCGCGGACCTGAGAATCGAGGTCGATCACAATCGGCTGGAGCAGGAGCTGGTATATATGGCACAGAAGGCCGATGTAGACGAGGAGTTGGACCGCCTGGATGCTCATGTGAGTGAAGTGCGTCATACCCTGGAAAAAGGGGGCCCCTGCGGCCGGCGGCTGGACTTTCTCATGCAGGAGCTCAACCGGGAAGCCAACACCCTGTCATCCAAGTCAATTTCCAGCAATACGACCCAAAATGCAGTGGAGCTGAAGGTGTTGATCGAACAAATGCGAGAACAAATCCAGAATATCGAGTAACACGCCGGGCGGCCTCGCTCCGAACAGGAATAAAAATGACTAGCACCGGAATACTTTACACGGTATCGGCCCCTTCGGGCGCCGGAAAAACCAGCCTGGTAAATGCCCTGATCCAGCGCTGCCAGGATTTACGGGTTTCAGTATCCCATACCACCCGCCCTATGCGGCCGGGCGAGGAAGACGGAGTAAACTACCACTTTGTCGGCGAAGATAACTTTCTGGGCATGCTGGAAAAAGCCGAATTCCTGGAGCATGCCCGGGTGTTCGGCAATCTCTACGGCACTTACCGGGCCTGGGTGGAGCAACAACTAGAGGCCGGCACCGACGTTATCCTGGAAATCGACTGGCAGGGCGCACAACAGGTCAAACGCCTGCTGAGTGAAACCCGCGCCATCTTTATTGTGCCGCCCTCACGGGAAATTCTGGAGCAACGACTGAATTTACGCGGCCAGGACGACGCGGCGACCATCGAAACCCGCATGGCCGAGGCGATGGAAGAGATGTCGCACTACACAGAGGCCGATTATCTGGTCGTCAACCACGACTTTGAGCGGGCACTGGGCGAACTCCAGGCCATCATTACCTGCCAGCGACTGCGCATAACCCGCCAGCGGGCCGCGCTGGGCGACATGTTGGCCAGCCTGCTCAGCTAGTGCTCCAATCACCTGATAAATCAGGATCAGAAGCGCAACGCAACTGATGACCTTTGGCGGCTCGCCCAAAGGGAGCTCCCAATTTGCCGGCTGCCCTGGCAGGGGATTATTCACGCTGGACGCGCCCCCTACCACTCGGGGTATAATTCAGGGTTCTTCCGGCACAGCCTTGCTGTCCGGCACTTGGTAGTGTTCCCTCGCCAGATCGTATGCAAGAGCATGCCGGCGAGTCACTCCAGTTCTATTAACCAGTGCCTACAACCCGGGTCATATTCGGGCGGCACACTCAGTATAGGAAGCATTTAGTAATGGCACGTGTAACCGTTGAAGATTGTCTGGAAAATGTCGCAAATCGCTTTGAACTGGTGATGGTAGCCAGCAAGCGGGCCCGGCAAATGGCCACCGGCGGTAAAGACCCCCTGGTACAGGAAGAGTCCGACAAGCCCACAGTTATTGCCCTGCGCGAAATCGCTGAAGGCCTGATCACCCCGGATATCCTCGCTCGCGAAGACGAACTGGACGCCGAGGAAGAATTGGCCGAAGTAATGGAGGCTAGCGAGGCCTTGTAGCCCCACCCCCGGGCATCTCTGGCAAGGATCACAGATCAGCGACATGCAAACCATTGATGCCCTCAACTCCACACTCCGCAGCTATCTCGACCCGGAACAAACCAACCACGTAAGACGCGCCTATTACTTCGCCGAGCAGGCCCACTTCGGTCAGTTGCGGCGCAGTGGTGAGCCCTACGTCACCCACCCCCTGGCGGTTGCCGGTATCCTCGCCGACATGCATATGGATCACCAGAGCCTGATGGCCGCCATGTTGCACGATGTTATCGAGGACACGGGGATTGAAAAATCCGCCATCGGCAACCAGTTCGGCCCGACTGTGGCAGAGCTGGTAGATGGCGTCAGCAAGCTGACTCAGATGGAGTTCGAGTCCAATGAGGAAAAGCAGGCGGAGAACTTCCAGAAGATGGCCCTGGCCATGGCGCGGGACATCAGGGTGATCCTGGTGAAGCTGGCTGATCGTTTGCACAACATGCGGACCCTGAGTGTACTGCACACCGAAAAGGCCAGGCGCATTGCACGGGAGACGCTGGAAATATATGCCCCCATCGCCATGCGGCTGGGCATGAACACCGTGCGCATGGAGTTCGAAGACCTGGGCTTCAGCGCCCTGTACCCCATGCGCGCCCGGCGCATCGACGCCGCCCTGCGCAACGCCCGCGGCCACCGCAAGGAGCTGGTAGAAAAGATCCGCCACCAGGTGGAGACAACCCTGGCGCAGGAAGGCCACGAAGTCGAAGTCGTGGGGCGTGAAAAACACCTCTACAGCATCTACAAGAAAATGAAGTCCAAACGGAAGGCCTTTTCTGAAATCATGGACATCTACGCCTTCCGTATTATCACCGATTCAGTGGATACCTGTTATCGGGTGCTGGGCAGTATCCACAGCCTGTACAAACCCGTGCCAGGCGAATTCAAGGACTACATCGCGATCCCCAAAGCCAACGGCTACCAGTCGCTGCACACGGTATTGATGGGCATGCACGGGGTTCCCATCGAGATCCAGATACGCACCAGGGAGATGGAGGAGATGGCCAACAAAGGCATCGCCGCTCATTGGTTGTATAAAAGCGACGGGCAATCTGCCAACGGCAGCCACGCCCGGGCCCGGCAATGGGTGCAGGGCTTACTGGAAATGCAGCAGCGAGCGGGTAACTCCCTGGAGTTTATCGAAAGCGTCAAGATTGACCTGTTCCCCGACGAGATCTATATATTCACTCCCAAGGGCAGAATTTTAGAACTGCCCAAGAGCGCAACTGCGGTGGACTTTGCCTACGCCGTGCATACAGATGTGGGCAATAGCTGTGTGGCCTGCCGTATCAACCGCCGCCTGGCGCCACTGTCAGAGCCCCTGCAAAGCGGCCAGACTGTGGAGATCCTCACCGCCCCCGGCGCACGCCCTAATCCATCCTGGTTCAACTACGCGGTAACTGCCAAAGCTCGCAGCAATATCCGCCATTTCCTCAAGCACCAGACCCGGGACGACTCCGTGGCGCTGGGGCGGCGGCTACTCGATAAAGCCCTGACCAGCTTTGACAACAGCCTGGACCAACTGCCGCAAGATAAGCTACAGGACTTCCTGTCACGCCAGCATTACGACCTGCTGGATGACCTGTTGGAAGAAATTGCCCGAGGCAACCGGCTCCCGGCCATCACCGCGCAACAATTGCTTGGGGAGATGGCGACGGACCAGTTAGAGCATAGCGGTGCCACCGCCCAACCGGTCGCAATTCGCGGCACTGAGGGCTTTATGGTCAGCTATGCCAAGTGCTGCCATCCGATCCCCGGTGATCCGATTGAAGGTTACCTCAGTGCCGAGAAAGGCGTGGTAGTACACCGCGAGAGCTGTAACAATCTCGGCGATATGCGAGAGAACAAAGAGCGGCTGGTGGCGCTGCGCTGGGCCGATGTGGTGGAGGGCGAGTATTCTATTGAGTTGCGTATCGAGGTGGAAAATCGTCGCGGTATGATTGCGGTCATCGCCACGCGTATCAACAGTATGGGCGTCAATATTGAAAAAATTTCCACCGACGACAAGGACTACCAATTCACCTATGTGAACCTGGAATTAGCGGTCCATAATCGGGTCCACCTGGCCCACATCATGAAACGCCTGCGCACCATCAACTATGTGCGCAAAGTCAGCAGAGTCAAAAATTAAGTAGCGGAGCCACACCCCCCGTCCATGACAGGAGAATAACGATGAGCAATCGCGCCGTCATATCGACACCCACTGCCCCCGAGGCTATCGGTCCCTATTCCCAGGCGATCAAGGTGGGCAATACGGTCTGGCTGTCAGGCCAGATACCTCTTATCCCCGGCAGCATGGAACTGGTCACCGGCGACATTGCGGACCAGGCAACCCGGGTGTTTAAAAACCTTGCTGCGGTGGCGGAGGCGGCGGGCGGCAGTATGAACAGTGCGGTCAAAATCAATATCTCGCTGACCAACCTGGAGCACTTCGGGGCAGTTAATGAGGTCATGGCCAGCTTTCTGCAAGAACCCTACCCGGCCAGGGCTTGTGTGCAAGTCGCCGCTCTACCCAGGGGTGTGGACATAGAAGTGGAAGCGATCCTGGCAATTTAGCGCCCGTCAGCAACAACACAAAACCACACAGGACAGAATTGATCTTCGTAATAGATTCTCCCTATGGTTACACTGTGTACTCCGTTGCCAAGGCTAAAACGAATCCGCTATGACACTAACAGAACTGCGCTATCTTGTGGCCCTGTCCGAAACCGGCCATTTTCGCAAGGCGGCGGAACAATGCAATGTCAGTCAGCCCACACTGAGTATCGCCATCAAAAAGCTGGAACAGGACCTGGGTATCAGCCTGTTCGAGCGCTCCCGCCACAAGGTCTCAGCCACACCCACGGGCGAGCGCATTGTCGAACAGGCCCAAACCGTATTACAGGAGGCCCAAAACCTGCTTAACCTGGCTGAGCTGGGCAAGGATCCGCTCGGCAGCGTACTCTCGGTCGGTGCGATTTATACGGTCGGACCCTACCTGTTTCCCACTCTGGTAACCCGTCTACAACAGGCGGCCCCGAAAATGCCTCTGTTTATCGAGGAGAGCTACACCTCCAGCTTGCGCGGTAAGCTCACCAGCGGGGAGCTGGATGCTATCTTTGTGGCGCTACCGTTTACGGAAACCGACGTCGTCACCCGCGCAGTCTATGACGAGCCCTTCGTGGTGCTGCTGCCGGAGGATCATCCCCTGTCGCAGGAAAAACGCATAGATCCGGCCGTACTGTCCGGGTACCGGGTGCTGCTTATGGGCGAAGGCCACTGCTTCAGGGACCAGGTGTTGGAAGCCTGTCCCGGGTTGCAACAGGCCGTCAGCGACAACTATGCACGAGGTAATGCCGTGGTGGAAGGCGGTTCACTGGAAACACTCAAACACATGGTGGCAAGCGGTCTGGGTATAACGGTGTTGCCAAAATCCGCAGCGGATGTGGCCACCTACGGGAAACACACTCTGGCAGTGCGCCCGTTTACCGAGCCGGCACCACAACGGACCATCGCATTGGCCTGGCGCGTGAGTTATCCGCGCCATCAGGCCATCGATATCCTCACCAACGCCATGCGGGAATAGACTTCGCATGGGCGGCATCGCGAGCCTCTCGGTACGCGAACTGCGTGGGGTGGGACCCAGGCTGGCAGAAAAACTGGCCGGCTATGGTGTGCACCAACTGGAAGACCTGCTGTTTCACCTGCCCCTGCGCTATCAGGATCGTACCCGTGTCACGCCGATCGCCGCGGCCAGGGACGGCGACGATGCGGTAATCGAGGGGGAGATCCGCGCCGCCGATGTGGCGTTTGGGCGCCGCCGCAGTCTGGTGGCGCGAATACAGGACGGCAGCGGCACCCTTACCCTGCGTTTTTTTCATTTTTCCGCCGCCCAGAAGAACAATCTGCAACCTGGCACCCGGCTGCGCTGTTTCGGTCAGATCCGACGCGGTGGCAGCGGTCTGGAAATGTATCACCCGGAGTATCGCCAACTGGAGCAGGGGGAGTCCCCGGTAGAGGAGGCTCTTACCCCCATTTACCCGACCACTGCCGGCATCAGTCAAAACCAGTGGCGTAAGCTATGCGGCCAGGCACTGGCCCACTTGCAACGGGCGCAACCGGATAATTTGTTGCCCGCCAATCACAGTTACCCCTACGACCTGGCCGGAGCCCTGGCTTACCTGCATGCCCCTCCACCGGATGCCTCCCAGCAACAATTGCGCGAGGGCAGGCATCCGGCGCAATTGTTGCTGGCATTAGAAGAACTGGTAGCCCACAACCTGTCCCTGCACCGCCTGCGCGAGCGGCAACAGCGGGAGGGCGCGCCGGCCCTGCCACTGGACAGGGAAAAACACAGCGCCTTTCTCGCTACCCTGCCCTTTGCTCCCACCGCCGCGCAACAACGAGTACTGGCAGAGATTGCCGCCGACCTGGGCAAACCTGTTCCCATGTTGCGCCTGGTGCAGGGCGATGTGGGCTCGGGCAAGACCCTGGTGGCCGCCGGCGCGGCCCTGCAGGCAATTGCCAACGGTTATCAGGTCGCCATTATGGCCCCGACGGAGATACTGGCGGAACAGCACCGGGCCAGTTTCTCCGTCTGGTTTGCGCCCATGGCCATCTCTATGGAATGGCTCAGTGGTCGCACCAAGGGCAAGAAACGCGAGGCCGCCCTGCGGCGTATTGCTACAGGGGAAGCCAGCCTGGTCATCGGCACCCACGCCTTGTTCCAGCACGATGTCGCTTTCTCCCGCCTCGGGCTGGTCATCGTCGATGAGCAACACCGCTTCGGCGTGCACCAACGACTGGCCCTTACCGAAAAAACAAACCCCGAACAGGGCCGGCCACACCAGCTGGTGATGACCGCCACTCCCATCCCACGCACCCTGTCCATGGTGGCCTACGCCGACCTGGACTGCTCGGTAATCGACGAATTGCCTCCGGGCAGGCGGGCCGTGACCACAGCGCTCATCGACAGCAATCGACGCGAGCAGGTAGTAGCCAGGGTCGCTGCAGCTTGTAGCGAGGGACGCCAAGCTTACTGGGTGTGCACCCTGATCGAGGAGAGCGATGCCCTGCAAGCACAGGCGGCAGAAGCCACGGCTGAAGAGCTGCGCCTGACACTACCACAGCTGGCCATCGGCCTGATCCACGGCAGGCTGAAAGCGGCCGAAAAAGAAGCGGTAATGGCCGCTTTTAAGTCCGGCGAACTGGCCTTGCTGGTGGCGACAACGGTCATCGAGGTGGGTGTGGACGTGCCCAATGCCAGCCTGATGATCATCGAGAACCCCGAGCGTCTCGGCCTGGCGCAACTGCACCAGCTGCGTGGGCGGGTGGGCCGCGGCAGTCAGGCCAGCCACTGTGTGTTGCTGTACCAAACCCCCTTGTCGGCCAATGGCAAACAACGCCTGGGTGCCCTGCGCGAGAGTTCTGATGGTTTTTACATCGCTGAAAAAGATCTCGAATTGCGCGGCCCCGGCGAGGTGTTGGGTACCCGCCAGACCGGGCTGATGGAATTCAGAATTGCCGAATTACCCGCGCATAATCACCTGCTGGATGAGGTGCAGGCCATTGCGAATCTTCTCCGTACACAGTATCCACAGCGAGTGGAGCCGTTGATTCAGCGCTGGACGGGAGCTAGTCAGCAGTTCGCCAAGGTTTGAAAGATGAGGGCCACTGAATATACGATTTATACAGGACACTACTAGAGAGAGAAGATGGCTTTCCAGCGCCGCTCCAATTCCTGCGCACCAATATCACCGAGGGTCTCGATATTTCTGTCGGGAATCTTGTCCGGGTCGGCAAAATCATCCAATGCGCGGCTCAACATATCTTCCCTGAGGAGATGAATAAGCGGATAGGGCGAGCGATTACTGTAATGGCTGGCGGCATTCTCGCTCTCTCCCTCAAAACGGTATCGGGGGTGAAAACTGGCCAATTGCACCAGACCCTCGAGGCCGGATTGCTGCAGCAATTCCTGCGCCTGGTCGAGAAACGCCAGATACTCTTCAAAGTCGGTTAGTGCATGGGGAAAGGCCAATAGGGTGGTCGCAACTTCCTGCTCAGTGCTACCTTGCAACAAATCCAGCTCCAGCAGGAATGCACGACGCAAGGCCGCCGGGGCGGTGTCCTCACAAATCGCAATACGCAGGTTTTTCGCCCCCAGCAGGGGGCGTGCGAAGGGGCACAGATTCAGGCCGACGACAAATTCAGCCAGCCATGCCCGGATATGCTGTTCAGCGTTAGACACCGGCGGGACCGACTTTGGCACCTCCCAGCATCAGGGCATGATGGCCGGCAGTTCTTGCTGTAACGCCATTTTCTCCCGGGTGGCATCGCCGGTGAGGGCGAACCCCAACAGCTTGCCACTGCCATCACGGAATACTGCCTTGACGTTGCCACCATCCGCCTCGATAGTCCAGTCGCCCTCGGCGCCAGGGGCCAGCGGTGCAACCACCACCGGGCAGGCCGGCGTTTTGATGGTAACCGGCATGGCCGGATAGCTCACCTCGGTAGGCTCCCCCGCCAGAGTCTTGCCCAGGGCGCGAGCCGCCGCCATCAACGGCGCCACATAGACCAGCACGTGTCCGTTGACCTCGGCGCAATCGCCCATGGCGTAAACATTGGGGGCACTTGTTTCCAACAGGCGATTGGTGACAATGCCCCGGTTGGTTTCAAGACCTGAAATGCGAGCCAATTCTGTGCGGGGCCGCACGCCGACAGCTGACAGCACCAGATCGACGGCAATGCTTTCGCCATTGTTGAGACTGACCACCACACCTTTGTCGGCCTTGTTCACAGCGGTGACCAGGGGGCCGAAATGGAAGGTCGCACCCTGCGCCTCCAAGGCGGCCTGTACCGCCTTGCCCGCCGCCTCCGGCAGCAGTGTAGGCAGGCAGTACGCCAGGGGGTCGACGGCTTCTACTTCAAAACCACCGTTGATCAGGTCGTTAGTGTACTCACAGCCAACAAGCCCGCCACCGATGATACAAACCTTCTTCACATCGTTCTTTTTCACCGCGGTACGAAAGTCAGCGTAATCGAGCAGGTCATTCACCGAATAAACCATTTCCAGGCCATTGCCCTCGATAGGGGGACGGATAACCTCGGCCCCCACCGCCAATACCAACTTACCGTAGTGGATGGCGGTTTGGGCATCGCCCACCTTGATCAATTGCCGGGCGATATCTATCTCGTTGACTTTGGTCATGGTCCATACGCTGGCCTTGAGTAAGCGCGCCATATTGCCCGCATCCAACTGCGCCAGGTCATCCGCCGAGTGATCCTTGGTGTAGCCGGTAGATAACATGGGCTTGGAATAGGAGCGTCCATCATCGGAAGTAATCAGGATAAGCGGTGTTTCGCTGTCGTGTTTGCGAAATTCCCTGGCCAGCCCGTAACCGGAGAGCCCGGTACCCAGGATAACCACCGGCGCGTGCACTTTGTCGGCTACTGGCTCCTCGTGATGAGGCGTATCGTCTGCCGGCGCCTCCTCCACTAGTTCGAAGTCTTCCTTGCCCACGCCGCAGTCGGGGCACAGCCAATCTTCCGGGACATCTTCCCACTTGGTACCCGGCGCGATACCGTCATCCGGCCAACCTTCCTTCTCGTCATAGATCAGGCCGCAGACAATGCATACCCACTTGCTCATATCGTTACTCACTCTTTCGCAATTGCTTGAAACACACCGGCCAGACCCTGTCGAACGCACTGTACGAGTCCGGGATGGTGGACAAAATTCGAGACGAAACACTATAGGGTTGTGCGAAAATTGTGCAAGGGTTTTCTCCCGCCAACAGGTTGCCGGTTTGCAAGCGGCCTGGCCATACCGGTACAAGTACAACGCAATGTCGTATCATTTGCGATTGCCCCTGGCGGCTCACTGAATGTTACAATGTGGGCAGCGAGGTGTTAGTGCCCTCGCCACCTGTTCGAAGGACACCGGACCATTGCCCTATCCCCACATCCATCCTCGCATTGAAGCCGAGCCCCGCTGGCGACCGATGGCACGATACAGCAGCGCTGAACTGCCGCAGGATTATCGCAGCTGGTTAATCGATGACGGCTCCCTGACCGGTCGACTGATCGAGTCAGGTCGCGGGGAATTTCGGGTACAGCGCCTGTACCAGGGCTGGCAAGTGCCGCTGCCCTCGGAGTGCAAACTGCTGTCCCTCCCCCACCGGCAAGTGTCCCTGGTGCGTGAAGTCGCACTGCTGCTGGCGGATCGCCCCGTGGTTTTTGCCCGCAGTGTATTCCCTGTTTCCAGCCTGTCCGGCAGCCTCGCCCACCTGCGGCGGCTACAGAACACGTCCCTGGGTGCCATTCTGTTCCGGCATCCGGGCATGCATCGCTGCCCCTTTGAGCTGGTGCGGATGCCGGGGAACAGCGACTACCTGCCCCTTGCTCTGCAGCAGGCGGAGCCGGCCTGGGGCCGCCGTTCCCGCTTCGAAATTGCGGGCAAGAGACTGATGGTGAGCGAGGTTTTCCTGCAACAATTTACCCCCTGGACAGCCACATTGTCGGTACACCGCACACAGCGGGGCAAGGTCAGCGCTGCAATTGTGCCGCCAACACAGTAAGCTTGGACGTTTCCGCCCGTTGCAAAAGAAAGCCCATGGTCACCACCTCCAAAATTGCGGCGTTACTGCAACTGATCCGCTTCGACAAGCCGATCGGCACCCTGCTGCTACTGTGGCCCACACTGTGGGCCCTGTGGATCGCCGCGGGCGGCGTGCCGGATTACGACCTGTTGGCCATCTTTATCATCGGCACCTTTCTTACCCGCTCCGCAGGCTGCATCATCAACGACCTGGCTGACCGGAATATGGACGGGGCCGTGGCGCGCACCAACACAAGACCCCTGGTAACAGGCACAGTCACGCAGAGAGAGGCCATGCTCCTGTTTGTAAGCCTGCTGCTGCTGGCCTTCTCGCTGGTATTGTTCACCAACACCCTGACCATTACCCTGTCTCTGGTCGCGGTGGCGCTGGCCTCCAGCTATCCTTTTATGAAGCGTTACACGCACTTGCCGCAAATAGTACTGGGCGCGGCCTTCTCCTGGGGCATACCCATGGCCTTCGCCGCCCAGCGCAATGAACTGCCAGCCGCTCTCTGGCTGTTGTACCTGGGCAACCTGTTATGGACCATGGCTTACGATACCAAATACGCCATGGTGGACCGGGACGATGACATCAGGGTAGGCATCAAATCCACCGCCATCCTGTTTGGCGAACACGACCGCCTGATGGTTGCTGTTCTACAATTGTTATGCTTGGTAAGCCTTTACCTGGCCGGGCAGGCATTTGGCCTGGGTCTGTACTACAACACCTCCCTGGTCGTGGCCGCCACCCTGTTTGGCTATCACCTCTACCTGATCAGGGACCGCCAGCCCAAGGCCTGTTTCAAGGCCTTTCTACACAACAACTGGGTAGGAATGGTGATATTCGCAGGTGTAGCGCTGGACTATATGGCCGGTGGAGCCTGACATGACTATGCAACCCGCCGCCGAGCAGACGGAGTTTACCGTCGAGTTCCTGACCAGCATGGATCAGATTACCGCAATGCAATGGAATGCTATAGCAGGTGTGGATTACCCTTTTTTGCGTCACGAGTTTCTGTATGGCCTGGAAAAGACCGGGTGCACTACGGCAGAGACTGGCTGGCAACCTTGCCACGCTGTGCTGCGCCGGGGGGACAGCCGGGTCGCGGTGATGCCCCTCTATCTCAAATCCCATTCCTACGGCGAATATGTATTTGACTGGTCCTGGGCTGATGCCTGGCAACGCAGTGGCCTGGATTACTACCCCAAACTGGTGACCGCAATACCCTTTACCCCCGCTACCGGGCCCCGTCTATGCACCGCGCCCGGACTGGACACAGCCCAGGGTTATGGCGTCATGCTACAGGGTATAACCAAGTTGGCGCGGCAGCGGGATATTTCTTCCTGGCACCTGTTGTTTCCCGAGAAGGGCGCCACCGGGGAGTTATTGCGAGCAGGGTTATACCGCCGCACTGCCACCCAGTTCCACTGGTTCAACGACGGTTATGGCTCATTTGATAATTTTCTGGCCACGTTTAACAGTCGCAAACGCAAGACCCTTAGAAGGGAGCGCAAACGGGTCGAAGAACAGGGACTGGAGCTCAGAACCCTGACCGGCGCCGATATCGGGGAACAGGAGTGGCGACAGTTCTACCGCTTTTATCAGCTGACCTACGCCAAGCGCAGCGGTCACAGCGGCTACCTCACCCGGGATTTTTTCCTGGAAACCGCCGCCGGCATGGGTGACCAGGTGGTGATGGTGCTGGCCTACCTCAATGCACAAGCCGTAGCCGGCGCTCTCTATTTCCGCTCCAGCGATACCCTGTACGGGCGTTATTGGGGGTGCGAGCGGGAGTTTGATTGCCTGCACTTCGAGGCTTGCTACTATCAGGGTATCGAGTATTGCATCGAGCACAAGCTGGCGCGCTTTGATCCGGGGGCCCAGGGAGAGCACAAGATCCAACGTGGCTTTCGCCCGGTGAAAACGTATTCCAACCACTGGATTGCCGACCCGCAGCTTGCGGCAGCCGTGGGTGATTTCACCCGGCGTGAAGAACGCGATACCGAGGTCTACATCGGGCAAGCCGCTACCCTGTTACCGTACCGGGAGGGTTGAAGGCGAAGGCTATCCCCTCACACTTCCACTGCGTCATTAATCACTTGCCAACCTGTTTCGCCCATACCAGCAGGCGGTTATTCGCGGGCATTTCATAATCGCCCTGCAGCTCAAACCCCGCATCCGCGGCCAGGTGGTCCACATCCTCGAAATGGCGTATCGCACTGTCCGCAGACTGCTGCGCCAGCCACCGGTCAAAACGGGCATTGCCGTCGCTGGTGTAGCGGCCGTGGTAGTTGAAGGGGCCGTACACGGCGAGTACGACATCATCTCCCGCGGAGTTGCCAAGTGTTGCAAAGAGTTTCTCCACCGCGGAAAAAGCCATTATGTGCAAACTGTTGGCACTGAATAGCGCATCGGGGATGTCCACCGGCCAGGGCTCGTCGCACACATCCAGCGCCCGTTCAGGCAATAGGTTGTCTCCGGCATAGGCGGCGCAGCGCGCGTGTAATACCGGCATGTTCTCTGGCAGTTCAGTCGGTAGCCACGCCAACCAGGGCATATTGGTGGCAAAGTGGCAGGCATGCTGGCCGGTGCCGGCGGCTATTTCAAGTACCTGCCGCCTGTCGGCGAAGACCCGGGTGAGAACGTCGAGAATCCAGGATTTATTGTTTTCACAGGCTTGGCAAAAAGGCAGCGTGTCCATGGCGGCTCTCGCGGTACGGCCCTACCCGGCCGAGGGTGGAACATCCCGGGTAAACACCAATTCCCGGGCGGAGGACTCGGCCTTGTTATAGCGGTAACCATCCGTTTTAAATTTTCGCATACCATCGGGCTCGTTCAGTTCGTTTTCGATGATAAATCGGGTCATCTGCCCCCTGGCCTTCTTGGCATAGAAACTGATGATCTTGTATTTTTCGCCCTTGAGGTCCTTGAATATCGGCGTGATGATGTCGGCATCCAGTTGCCTGGCTTGTACCGACTTGAAATACTCGTTGGAAGCGAGATTCACCAGCACTTTTGAACCGGACTTCTTCAGTTGGCTATTGAGCGCCTCCCTGATGGAATCCCCCCAGAACTCGTACAGGTTGCTGCCACCGCGGTTGGCGAATTTCAGTCCCATCTCCAGGCGGTAGGGTTGCATCAGATCCAGTGGGCGCAGCAGCCCGTACAGGCCGGACAGGATACGCAAATGCTTCTGGCAAAAATTGAGTTGTGGCGCGCTCAGGGTGTTTGCGTCCAGCCCGGTATAGACATCACCCTTGAACGCCAGCAGGGACTGCTTGGCGTTGTCCAGATTAAAGGGCAGCCCCCAGTTCATAAAACGCTGGTGATTGAGCTCGGCGATGTTTTCACTCACACCCATCAACTGCCGAATATCATCGGGACTGAGCGCGCGCGCATCTTCAACCAGCTCCGCGGAGCGTTCGATAAACTGGGGCTGGGTTGCCTTGCGCGTGGTGGGTGGGGTATCGAAATCCAGCGTCTTTGCCGGGGAAATGACAGTCAACATCTGCTTGGGTCCGTATCGGGAAGGATGAGGCAGAATAACTTTTCACCTCATGGATTGGGCTATGATACCCTGCCCTTCAATAATCAAAAAGACTTATCCGCCATGCCCGCCCTGCACGCCTGTGTGCATTACATTGATGCATTTACCGACCGCAGCGGCCGCTTGCTGGCCTGGCTGGCCCTCAGCATGGCGCTGGTCACGGCACTGATCGTGGTGTTGCGCTACGGCTTCAATATCGGCTCCATCATGGCACAGGAAGCGGTGATCTACATGCATGGCAGCCTGTTCATGCTGGGCACTGCCTATGCGCTGAAAACCGGTGCCCATGTGCGGGTGGACATTTTTTACCGCAGCTTCAGCCCGCGTGCACAGGCCTGGGTAAACAGCCTGGGGAGCATCGTGTTCCTGTTACCTCTGTGCGCTTTCATCTGTTTTGTCAGTTGGAATTACGTGGCCGAGTCCTGGACGATACGTGAGATATCTCCTGAGCCCGGGGGCATACCCGCCGTATTCCTGCTGAAAAGCCTGATTCCCCTGATGGCGTTCAATCTCTTTTTGCAGGGCCTGGCCGAAACCCTGCGCAGTGCTCTGGTACTGGTAGAGGAACAGCCCGATGGCTGAATATATTTCTTTCTACATGTTCCTGGCAGTGTGCCTGTTGCTGATGCTGGGCTACCCCGTGGCCTTCACCCTGGCGGGTACCGCACTGGCTTTCGCCGCGGGAGGAATTCTGGCCGGCAGCTTCGACGCCGACTTCCTGGCCGCCTTACCCGGCCGCATGTTTGGCACCATCAGCAACACCACCCTTATCGCGGTACCCCTGTTCATTCTGATGGGAGTGATCCTGGAAAAGTCCCAGGTGGCGGAGGAATTACTGGGCAGCATGGCCAAGCTGTTTGGTGGACTGCGGGGCGGACTGGGTATCTCGGTGGTGGTGGTCGGTATGTTGCTGGCCGCCAGCACCGGTATTGTCGGGGCCACGGTAGTCACTATGGGGCTATTATCCCTGCCCAGCATGCTGCGTTCCGGTTACAGCCCGTCTCTGGCCACGGGCACTATCTGCGCTACCGGCACTCTCGGACAAATCATCCCTCCGTCCATCGCCCTGGTACTGCTGGGCGACATCCTGTCCAACGCCTACCAGAAAGCCCAGTTGAGCATGAATATTTTCAATCCCGAGACAGTCTCAGTGGGCGACCTGTTTATCGGCGCTGTGCTACCGGGCCTGGCACTGGTGGCAATGTACATTCTTTACCTGCTGATCTACGCCCGCTTCAAGCCAGAGTCCGCCCCCGCCGCGATCGGTGAACGCGTCAGCATCGGGGAGATATTAAAGGGCCTGCTGCCACCCCTTACCCTCATTCTGATCGTGCTGGGCTCCATTCTGGCCGGTGCGGCCACGCCTACCGAGGCCGCCGGTATCGGCGCAGTCGGCGCCCTGATTCTGGCATTGCTCAAGGGCCAGATGGACCTGAAGCGGCTCAGGGAAGTGGTGACCAATACCATGGAAGTCACCTGCATGGTATTTATGATCCTGATTGGCGCCGCCGTTTTTTCCCTGGTATTTCGTGGCTTTGGCGGGGAAGAACTCATCCATCATTTTTTCCAGGGGCTGCCGGGCGGCGTCATGACCGCGACACTGTTCGTCATGTTGTCGATCTTCCTGTTGGGCTTCATCCTGGATTTTATTGAAATAACCTTTGTGGTGGTGCCCATTGTCGCTCCCATACTGCTAACCATGGGCGTGGACCCGATCTGGCTGGGAATCATGATCGCCATTAACCTGCAGACCTCGTTCCTCACCCCACCCTTCGGCTTCGCCCTGTTTTACCTGCGCGGCGTGGCCCCGGAGTCGCTGCCGACCAGTGCTATCTACCGGGGAGTGATTCCCTTTATAATTATCCAGATACTGGTCATGGCGGCACTCTGGTTCTGGCCGGTGTTGGCTACCGGGTTGCCAGCCCTGCTTAAAAACTGAAGCAACCAGAAACTACAAGCCCGTGGATAACAAGCAAAAATTCAGGCACAAACCATGAACGATATAGACACTACACCCATCCCCCAGGGCGAGCTCGCCCTGCAAACGATCGCCATGCCTAAAGACACCAATGCTAGTGGGGACATTTTTGGTGGCTGGCTACTGTCGCAGATGGACATTGCCGGCATGATTACCGCCTGTGATGTCGCAGGCGGCAGGGTTGCCACCGTAGCCATTGAAGGCATGGCCTTCCTGACTCCGGTACACGTGGGCGCAGTAATAACCTGCTATTGTGATGTGCTGGAAATCGGGCGCAGCTCGATACGGATCATCGTGGAAGTGTGGATCAACTCACCCCACGACGGTGAACCACTGAAGGTCACTGAGGGAGAGTTTGTATTTGTCGCCATCGACGAAAATGGCCGTACCCGAACGATCCTGTCATGACCACTGCCCTGAGCGTATGGGCTCAGGGTTTTCAGATGAATACTATTCAGCCTGGCTGTCCAGCATTTTATCCCGGGCGTTGATATAGGCCTGCTCGGAAATGTGATGGTAGGACCTGACCCCATCATAGAATGACTTGTAGGAAGCGTAGACTTTAGCCGCCATCGGGTCTTCCTCCACCAGTTTTTGCATCACATTTTCGCTGCTACGCCAAAGCCCCAACAGGACATCATCCGGCAGGCGGCGCAGCTGCACGCCATGCTCATCGACCAGTTGCCGCAGAGCCGCATTGTTACGCGCCGTGAACTCATCCAGCATGTCCTGGTTCATTGCCCTGGCGGCATAGGTCACGATGGCCTGTAAGTCGGGCGGTAGTGCCTCGAAAGACTGTTTGTTGACAATAAGCTCCATCGTCGAGCCGGGCTCATGCCACCCCGGGAAATAATAATATTTGGCCACCTGATGCAGGCCAAGAGCCAGGTCGTTATAGGGGCCCGCCCACTCGGTGGCATCGATAACACCGGTTTGCAGGGAGGTGTATAGCTCACTGCCAGATATGCGCACCGCAGTACCGCCGGCGGCGGCAAATACTTCTCCCGCCAGCCCCGGGACGCGCATCTTCAGACCTTTGATATCCTCCATCGAATTAATTTCCCTATTGAACCAACCTGCCATCTGTGTGCCACTGTTGCCCCCCGCGAAGGGGATGATATTAAAGGGCGCATAAGCTTCGCGCCACAACTCCAGGCCACCGCCATAATGCAGCCAGCCATTGATTTCTTGGGCATTCATGCCAAAGGGTATGCTGGTAAAGAATACTGACGAGGGTATCTTGCCTTTCCAGTAATAGGCTGCCCCATGTCCGGCATCCGCCACTCCCTGTGATACAGCATCAAACACTTCAAAAGCGGGAACGATTTCACCTGCGCCATAAACACGCATAGTGAGTCGCCCGCCGCTCATCTCATGTACAAAACGGGCAAAATTTTCCGGCCCTGCTCCCACCCCGGGGAAATTCTTGGGCCAGGCGGTAACCAGCTTCCAGTGGAACTGTTCGCTGCTGCCTTCGATCTCTGTGCCTTTAGCGCTTGCACCCCCTCTACTGGTCCCGGTCCGATCCACTGCCCACATACCCAGCACCGTCACCAGCGCCGCCACCAGCAACAAAATAATCATTGGTGTGTAGCGCTTTTCCAGGGAGGCTGTGCCCATGCTTTTTTCCTATTTTTACATTAACTGCAGATTGGCATATTGCAGCACCAACCACTTGCTGCCCTCGGTGTCAAAATTGACTTCCACCCGGGCGCTGGCGCCACGTCCCTCGAAGTTTAGCACGACCCCCTCACCGAAGACCTGGTGGTACACGCGCTGACCCAGGTAGAGTTCCGTGTCGGGTACCTGCGCCTGGGTGATACTGCTCACCGGCCGCGTCACGGTCGTGTGCAGGCGTACCTCCTGCAATAATTGAGCTGGAATTTCCCGGATAAAGCGCGAGGGTGTGTTGAAGTTCTCGCTACCGTGCAAGCGCCGGCTCTCGGCATAGGTGATCGTCAACTTCTCCATGGCCCGGGTGATGCCCACGTAACACAGGCGGCGCTCCTCCTCCAGCCGCCCCGGTTCCTCCAACGACATGCGGTGGGGAAACAGGTTTTCCTCCATGCCCGCCAGAAATACCAGGGGGAATTCCAGCCCCTTGGCGGAGTGCAGGGTCATCAATTGCACACTGTCTTCGTGTTCATCCGCCTGGGCATCCCCCGCGTCCAGGGCCGCACTGTCCAGGAACTCCTGTAACGGCGAGAGATCGTCATCTTCGGCGTTAAACTGTTTACCGGCGCTGACCAGTTCCTCCAGGTTCTCTACCCGGGCCTGGCCCTTCTCACCCTTTTCCTTTTGGTGGAAGGCGATCAGCCCCGAAGCCTGGATCACGTGTTCCACCACTTCTGCCAGCGTCAGCTCATCGGTGCCCGAGTCCAGCTCGTTGACCAGCGCCACAAACCCTTGCAGGGCGGTCAGGGCACGTGCCGGCAGCAACTTTTCCTCAATCGTCGCAGCGATGGCCTGCCACATGGATATATCCCTGCTACGGGCGCAGCCCCGCACTGTGTCCAGGGTCTTGCTGCCGATGCCCCGGGGCGGCGTGTTGATCACGCGCTCAACAGCGGCATCATCGCCACGATTGAGCAGCAGGCGCAAATAAGCCAGGGCATTGCGAATTTCCAGGCGCTCATAAAAACGCTGCCCGCCATAGATACGGTAGGGCACGGCAGCGCGAATCAGCGCCTCCTCCAATACCCTGGACTGGGCATTGGAGCGATACAGTATGGCGACCGATGAGCGGTTATTGCCGCCGAGCAGCCACTGTTCTATCTGCTCGACAATAAATCGTGCCTCGTCCTGCTCGTTAAATCCCGCGTACAGGGTGATGGGGTCCCCGGATTCTCCCGCCGTCCACAGCTCTTTGCCGAGGCGGCCGTTGTTGAAGGCTATGACGCCATTGGCCGCCTGTAGGATTGTCTGGGTGGAGCGATAGTTCTGCTCCAGGCGCACCGTGAGGGCCGACTCGAAATCTTCTGTGAAGCGCTGGATATTCTCGATCTTCGCCCCGCGCCAACCGTAAATGGACTGGTCGTCATCCCCCACCGCCACCACCGGAATATCCCGGCCCGCCAGTACCCGCAACCAGGCGTACTGAATCGTGTTGGTGTCCTGGAACTCGTCGACCAGGATCTGTCGAAAGCGGCCCTGGTAGTGCTGCAGTACTTGCGGGCTCTTCAGCCACAGCTCGTGGGCGCGCAGCAACAGCTCGGCGAAGTCCACCATGCCGCCACGCTCGCAAGCCTCTTCATAGGCGCGGTACACCTGCTGCATGGTCTGGCCGAAAAGGTCGCCAGGGGGCACATCGATATGTGACGAGCGCAGACCTTCGTCTTTCTGCCCGTTGATATACCACTGTGCCTGCTTGGGGGGCCAGCGGGAATCATCCAGCTCCAGCTCCCGACACACCCTTTTCACCAGGCGCAACTGGTCATCGCTGTCGAGGATCTGGAAATTCTGCGGCAGCCCCGCTTCCTTCCAGTGAGCCTTGAGCAGGCGATGGGCGAGACCATGAAATGTCCCGACCCACATACCGCGGGCGGGAATGTGCAACATTTCCTCAATACGGCTGCGCATCTCCCGGGCGGCCTTGTTAGTGAACGTCACCGCCAGAATCGACCAGGGAGAGAAGTCCTCGGCTCTTATCAACCAGGCGATGCGATGCACCAGAACCCGAGTCTTGCCGCTACCGGCACCTGCCAGCACCAGCATGTTCTGGTTTTGCGCGGCCACCGCATCGCGCTGAGCTTCGTTCAGTGGGGAGAGAATATCGGATACATCCATCGACGCATTCTAACTAAATTTGTGACGACTGTACTGGATAATAAACACCTGGCTAAAGGGTTCGGCGAGGAAATTGCTATTCGTGTCTGTTACTATTCAGCTTGATTCTTGCACTGCGCAGGCACTATTGACCCATGCAAAATAACAATAACGATCATCCGAATAACGCTGGCGGTCCCGGCGGGGAACACCAGCCGGAATTTGATTCCGACAATCTTGGCAATCAAGCCCCAAAAGAACCGCGCCACGAGCCGGTTTTTTCCGGTTTCGAGGAGGAGGACAGTTACGAAGAACCAGACCGGGATACGGATTACGCCTCGCGCTACCAGGAGGAGAGTCTGGAAGATGAAGAATTCGACGAGTCGTCGCAGGATGAGGACGACTTCACTCCCCAGACGCAAATAGCGTGGGAGGATCCAGAACCCGATGATAACTGGGAAGAACCCGAACCGGAGTCGGAACAAACCAGCGTTCACTATGTACTCACCCCGGAAGAGGCCGATGAAGATGAACAAGAAGAATGGGACGATGAAGAGCGCTACTTAGAGGAGGATGCCGAAAATTTTCAAAAATGGCCACTTGGTTTAATCGTAGTGGCTGTTGTGGCGCTGCTGTTGCTGACAGCGGGCGGTTACGGCGTCATACAACAACGTTCGGCAGCCCAGGAAGAAATACGCCAGCTGCAAGCCACCCTCGCCACCGCGGCAAACCCGGCTGAAGTCATCGCCAGCCGCGATGCCATGCGAGAAGCGCGAAAACGTAATACAGAGCTGCTGGCAACCGTAGATGGACTGACGCTGGAAAACAGCCGCCTGACTGATACGGTAGCCGGGCTGGAAGCCCAACTGGAGGCACAGCAGACCGCCCTGGACAAACAAGCTGCTGCACCCAGGCCGGCCGCACCTAAACCGACCGCACCCCAGCCGGTGGCTGCGCCCGTTAAGGCCACACCTGAGCCGGCCACGCCCGAAACCGCCGCCCCTGTGGCTGCCGGGGGGGGCGCCTGGTTTGTTAACTTCAGCTCCTATGATCAACGCACGACTGCCGAAAGCTGGGCAACCAAACTGAAACCGGGTGTCGGCAAGGTTGTCGTTTCCACCGGCAACAAAGAGGGTGCGACTGTTTACCGGGTACGTGTGATCGGATTAACTAGCAGGGAATCCGCCGAAAAAATTTCCCGACAGCTGGAAAGCGAATACAGCCTGCCCAAACTCTGGGTGGGCCACAATTAGCTACGCGCCCTGCGCGTCCAGCTTGGCGGACGCGCTTTGTCCTGTTAAAGTTTTTCACTCGAAGCTGGTGAGAATATTACTATGCACAAAATCAAACTAGCGTGGTTGGGTCTGGCCCTGGGCAGTACCGTAAGTGTCGCCGGGGAATGTGTCCCACCAGAGCCACCCACCGTGCCCGATGGTGGCAGCTCCTCCAAGGAACAAATGCTTGCCGGGCAAAAAGCCGTGAAGACGTTCCTGGTCACTAACCTCGAGTATATGGCTTGTCTGGCCCCCCAGATTACCGCCGCTCAAGCCGAGCTTGAACCCGGTTCCGAAGAAGCCTCCGCCACCGTTAAAAAACTGGAGGAACGCTATAACGAGGCTGTTTCGGCAGAGGAATCGCTCGCGGATCAGTTCGATAAAGAAATACAAGCGTATAGGACAGCGAACCCCTAGTGCCCGTCCGGAAACAGCCATATTCTGTGTAGGACCGAATTGAGCCTGCCCCATGACCGCAGGGAATGCTTTGGGTATATTCGGCCAATGCGGTTCGCTAACACGTTGATTTGTCCGAATAAATTCGGACCTACAAAGCACCATGAATTCAACACGCGCGTTTCCGGATGCGCACTAACTAAACAAACCCTGGAGAAAGCCCCACGGGCTTTTGCTGTATGCCACCGAAACAATATAAGCGGCAGCCAGCAGGGCCAACAACCACGCATTCACCCTGGTCTTCATCGATTTACCAAAGCGCAGGGCCACCATACCGAACCCGATATACGCCAGCAGGGCTAGAATTTTTGCAATGAGCCAGTCGGACTGCAAGGGAGATAGTTGCCAAATCAGCAACATGCCCACGGCCGAGGCCAATAGCAGGGTGTCGATCAAATGAGGTAGCACTTTTGCCGGCCGGCGTCGGAGCAGGGGGCTGCTGGTCAGCATCCAGTAACCACGCAGGATGAAGCCGGCGATAGACAGAAAAGCACAGCCCATATGGAGATGTTTCAACGCCTCAAAGAGCATCATTCCACCGTGACCGATTTCGCCAAATTACGTGGTTTATCTACATCTGTACCCTTTTGCACCGCCACGTGATAAGACAGTAACTGCAGGGCCACAGTATAAACAATGGGCTTGATCACCTCAGGACAGTGCGGCATGGGCAAGACCTGTACCCGGGACTCATTGACGAAATTCGCCTCGCGGTCAGCAAAGACATATAACTCCCCGCCCCGGGAGCGCACTTCCTCCAGATTGGATCTGAGTTTTTCCAGCAATTCGTCGTTGGGCGCGACAGCGACCACCGGCATATCGTCATCCACCAACGCCAGTGGACCGTGCTTAAGCTCCCCGGCGGGATAGGCCTCCGCATGGATATAGGAGATTTCCTTGAGCTTCAAAGCGCCTTCCATAGCGATGGGGTATTGGATACCACGCCCCAGAAACAAGGCGTGCCGTTTGGGGATAAATGCTTCCGACAGCTGCTTGATAGCAGCATCAAGCTCCAGGGTTTGCTGCACGTAGCCGGGTAACTTTTGTAAGGCTGATAACACTTCATGTTGCCGGGTCTCTGGTAAAGAACGGCGCCGACCCAGCGCCAATGTCAGTATAAGCAAAGCCACCAACTGGGTGGTAAAGGCCTTGGTGGAAGCAACCCCGATTTCGGCTCCTGCCCGGGTCAGAAATACCAGGTCACACTCTCGCACCAGGGAGCTGTTGTCTACATTGGCAATCACCAGGCTGCCGATGAACTCGCCCTCAGTCGCATTGCGCAGGGCCGCCAGGGTATCGGCCGTCTCACCGGACTGGGAAATGGCGACCAACAACGTCCCCTCGTGTTGCACCCGTTTGCGGTAGCGAAACTCGGATGCCACTTCCACTTCACAGGCGATACCCGCCAAGTCCTCCAGCCAATGGCGGGCCACTAAACCCGCATGAAAACTGGTACCACAGGCGACAATCTGTACATTTTTTACCCGGTCAAACAGCGCGGCGGCGCCCGCGCCAAAACAGTCGTCAATCACCGGGCGTTCGGCGGCGACACCGAATGTCGCGGCCAGTGCGCGTGGTTGTTCGTAGATCTCCTTGATCATGTAATGATCGAAATCACCCAGGTCGACAACTTCCACCGCCCGGTCGATGCGGGTCTGGTTGCGCTCAACCGGGGTGCCATCGGCGGCGAAAATTTGCAGGGAAGACGGTGTCATCTTGACCACGTCACCCTCTTCCAGATAGATAAAGCGATCCGTTACCTGGCGTAAAGCCAGCTGATCCGACGCCAGGAAATTTTCGCCGATACCCACACCTATCACCAGGGGACTGCCTTGCCTCGCTGCGACCACTTCATCCGGGTGCTCGACATCAACCGCCGCCAGGGCATAAGCCCCCTCCAGGCGCTCCACGGTATCCTGCATTGCCTGCAGCAAGGATCTACCGGCGACCAGCTGGTGGTGTAACAGGTGAACCACCACCTCACTATCAGTAGCCGATGAGAGCTCATAACCCACCCCGATCAGCTCTTCACGCAGGGCGACATGGTTTTCAATAATGCCATTGTGCACCAGGGCCACCCGCTGCCCCGATATATGCGGATGGGAATTCACCCCGGAAGGCTTGCCGTGGGTGGCCCAGCGAGTGTGGGCAATACCGGTACAGCCAAAATAGGGCTGTAGTTTCTGGGCTTTTTCCAACTCACTGACTTTGCCCTGCTTTTTGTGCAGCTGCAGGTTGTGCTCGTTGTCTATCAGTGCCATACCGGCGGAGTCATACCCCCGATATTCCAACCGGCGCAGCCCCTCCAGCAAGATCTCGGATACTTCCCGCCGCGCTGCCGCGGCCACGATGCCACACATAGTTAGTCCTTGTTTTCCTGTTTACCCGGCCGCTGCCAACCCTGGATATTGCGCTGGCGTGGACGACTGACGGCGAGCTCTTCCCGCTCCACCGCCTTGGTTATGGTAGATCCCGCAGCCACAAACCCCTGATCGGCAATCTTCAGTGGAGCAACCAGCGTACTGTTGGAACCGACAAAAACACCGGCTCCGATCTCGGTTTTGTGCTTGTTCACGCCATCATAATTGCAGGTGATAGTGCCGGCGCCTATATTCACCCCGGGTCCCATATCACAATCCCCGATATAGCTCAGGTGATTTACCTTGCTGTCGACGCCTATAGTGGTTTTTTTGGTCTCTACAAAGTTGCCTACCCTGGCGCCATCACCAAGCACAGTGCCGGGGCGCAGGCGGGCATAGGGCCCCACGCTGCACTCCCTGCCAACTACCGTTTCCTGCAGGTGGCTCATGGCCAGGACAGTTGCGCCATTATCGACGGTGACATCCTTGAGCACGCAATTTGGACCAATGGTCACACCATCACCCAGCGTCACCTCGCCCTCAAACACCACATTGACGTCGATACTGACATCATCGCCACAAATTAGTTTGCCGCGAACGTCCAGGCGAGCGGCATCGGCGACGCTCACGCCCTGGCGCATCAATTGCTCAGCCTGGCGCCGCTGGAATTCTCGCTCTACCTGGTTCAGTTGTACCCGGTCATTGACCCCAAGAATCTCCAACTCAGAGCTCGCTTCGCTGGAGGCGACCACTTTGCCCTCTGCCACCGCCAGGCTGAGAACATCGGGGAGGTAGTATTCGCCCTGTTGGTTTTCGTTGTTAACGCGGGGCAGGTATTCCTGGAAATCTCTCGCTGGTGCGGCCATCAGGCCGGTATTGATTTCGTGGATACGCTGCTGAGACTCGGTCGCATCCTTGTCTTCCACCACCCCGACCAGGGCGCCCCGCTCGTCCCGCAGAATCCGGCCATAACCCTGCGGGTTCTGCAGTACCGCCGTGAGCAGCGCAGGGCCTCGTTGGGCCTGGTCCACAAGATTACGCAGGGTAGACAATTCGGTAAGTGGGACGTCGCCATACAGAACCAGCACGATGCTGTCGCTGGCTATTGCCGGCAACGCCTGGAGAACAGCATGCCCGGTACCCAACCGTTGCTCCTGAATTACCCAGTTAAGGGAGTATTGGGACAGGGCCTCCTCTACCAGTTCGCTACCGTGGCCGATCACCACGTGAATCGCCTCGGGATCAAGCCCCAACGCCGTTTGTATCACGTGCTCCAGCAACGCCTTGCCAGCCACGGCGTGCAATACCTTGGGAAGAGCAGACTTCATCCGTGTACCCTGGCCCGCGGCGAGGATTACAACTTCGAGTTTCATAACAGCGGCGTTTCCATCGGACTATCGAGAGTGAGTACTTTCATTAAACCGAATAGTATTATGCTCGGCGAGCATTACAACGCCAATCATCATAATTGTGACGGGGTTATCATGCGGTGCATTCTAGTCGTCACCAGGATTGGTGGGCGTCGTGGCACGTAGTAAGGCGGCCGGTGCGGGTGATTTTGCTTCGCGGGCGCATGCCCCACCCTAAGCAAGCGAGGCAAAATCACCCGCGCTGGCTGCCGGAATCCCGCTTTACACTCCAGGAAACTCCCGAAAGCAGCTACCCGCGAGGCGACATTCAATACGCTTTGTTATGGCAGCCCGGAGCGGAGAATCCGCCGCTGCATAGGATTGTACTTAGCCGCGCCCGGCCCGGTTGCGCATTTTACGCAGGGTCGCCAACTGGGCTGCGGCTTCCGCCAGCTGCGCAGAGGCACGGCCGTAGTCGAAATCGCCGGTTTGGTTGGCCAGGGCGTGCTCCGCTTCCTTGCGCGCTTCCTCGGCTGCCGCCTCGTCCACATCGTGGGCGCGAATGGCGGTGTCGGCCAGGATGGAGACCACACCGGGCTGCACTTCAAGGAAGCCGCCCGACACATAGTACACCTGTTCGTCACCTTCCTGGGTCACGATGCGCACAGGACCGGGCACCAGGGAGGTCAGCAGCGGCGCGTGTCCGTAGCCCACACCCAGTTCACCCAGGTCACCGGTTGCCACCAGTGTTTCGACCAGTCCGGAGAAGATTTCTTCTTCGGCACTGACGATATCGCAGTGAATTGTCATTGCCATATTTCGGGCCTCTTAAAAACGTACTGCCTTACAGGTTCTTGGCTTTCTCGACGGCTTCTTCGATGCCGCCAACCATATAGAAGGCCTGTTCCGGAAGATGATCATACTCACCCGCGAGAATGCCATTAAAACCGGCAATAGTGTCCTTCAAAGATACATACTTACCGGGAGAACCGGTAAAAATTTCCGCCACGTGGAAAGGCTGGGACAGAAAGCGCTCGATCTTACGCGCGCGACCCACGGTCTGCTTGTCTTCCTCAGACAATTCATCCATACCCAGAATGGCGATAATGTCCTTCAACTCTTTGTAACGCTGCAGTACGGACTGCACGCCACGGGCCGCTTCGTAGTGCTCGTTACCGATAATCAACGGATCCAGCTGCCTGGAGGTGGAGTCCAGTGGATCAACCGCGGGGTAGATGCCTTTTGCGGCGATGTCCCGACTCAGTACCACGGTGGAGTCCAGGTGGGCAAAGGTGGTTGCGGGAGAGGGATCGGTCAGGTCATCCGCCGGTACATATACCGCCTGGATTGACGTAATGGAACCGACCTTGGTGGAGGTGATGCGCTCCTGCAGTACACCCATTTCTTCCGCCAGAGTCGGCTGGTAGCCCACCGCGGAAGGCATACGACCCAACAGCGCCGACACTTCTGTTCCCGCCAGGGTGTAACGGTAGATGTTGTCGATAAACAACAGTACATCACGACCTTCATCACGGAATTTTTCAGCCATGGTCAAACCGGTCAGTGCCACACGCAGGCGGTTTCCGGGTGGCTCATTCATCTGGCCATATACCATCGCCACTTTTGAGTTGCTGAAATTCTCAACATCCACCACCTTGGATTCCTGCATCTCGAAGTAGAAGTCGTTACCCTCACGGGTACGCTCCCCGACACCAGCGAAGACAGACAGGCCTGAGTGCTCGGTAGCGATATTATTGATCAGCTCCATCATGTTCACGGTCTTGCCCACACCGGCGCCGCCGAACAGTCCCACTTTACCGCCCTTGGCGAAGGGACAAACCAGGTCGATCACCTTGATACCGGTTTCCAGCAATTCGTCAGATGCGGCCAGCTCTTCATAGGCCGGCGCCTTGCGGTGAATGGACGCCCGCTCTTTCTCTCCGATGGGGCCGCATTCG
>Ga0164315_10000128_pt1 | contig 43804 bp, 60 predicted proteins | sample GuaBasSedimGuay6_FD_113737 | JGI IMG/M metagenome (GOLD analysis project Ga0164315, IMG submission 113737) | Subseafloor sediment microbial communities from Guaymas Basin, Gulf of California, Mexico - Guay6, Core 4569-2, 0-3 cm | ecosystem: Environmental > Aquatic > Marine > Hydrothermal vents... | reverse complement strand
ATTGTTTCAATATGTATTCCATTAATTTCTTTACCTGCTTTTATATCTTTTTTTGCTTTTACTTTATCAACAGATTTAGTTTCTTTTATTTTAATATAATTTAAACTTATTTTTTCTAAATCTACATCTACAATTACTTGTTCAGACTTTCTATATCATATTTTACATACATGACTTTCAAATGTAGCTCAATCTAATACAAATTGAATTAAATCTTTTAAACTATCTATTTTAGATTTTTTAGATTTTTTTAATTCTTGTAATCTTTTTATTTCAGTATCAATATTTTCAAAATCTCATTCAATACTTTTAATGTATTTTATTGTATTGTTGATTTTTTCATCTTTTTGTTTATCTAATCATAAAAACTTGTTTTGCATTTCTTCTAAATTCTCTTCTGTTATATCTACAGATAAGATTTTTAACATTTCATCATTTATTTTATATAATTCCATTTTTTATTAGTTTATAATGTAAAGGTTGATATTTGTTTATATAATATCTTTGTTTTTCAATTTGTTTCTACAAGCATATTTTCTGGATTATAATTGTTTTCATTTAACCAGTTCTGTATTTTTGCAAATTTTAACTCTTTTTCTTCTTGTGCTTTTTTTATTTCTTCTTGTTTATTTATTCTTTGTATATTTTCTTCATATTGTTTTTTAATCTTATACTCTGCCTCTATTAAAGCCTCCTTTTTTGCTTCTTCTTTTGCTTCCTCAATTTCTTTTTTTCTTATTATTACTTGCTTTTCTTCTTCTATTTTTTGTTTTTCTATTTCAATTTTTCTTTTTTCTTCTTCTATGTTCTCTTCTTTTTTTATCATTACTATATTATTAAATCTATCGTTTGATAAAGACAATAAATAATCATCAGATAAATCTAATCACACTTTTATACAATCTTCTTTTCTTTCAGATAAATACTTTTTTCTAATCTCTATTTGTTTTAATTCATCTACTCTTTTTCTTTCAGTTATTAATTTATTTTCAGTTTCTTCAATAATTCATAACAAATCTTTTTCTTGTTTTATTACGGCCTTTTGGAAACTAATAGCTTCTTGTCTATAATCTTTTAATGTTTTTGTTATGTATAATCTTTTATCTCTTAATTGAAATTGAGCCGTTTTAACAATCTCATATCATTTTGTATCATTTATTCAATCAATTTTTAAATTTTTAAATTGATCAGATAGTGTGCTTAATTCTCAAACTGTAGGATTAAATTTTTCTAAATTAAATTCCATTTTTTTATTTAGTTATATTATTTAAAAGTTTATATTTTATTATAAATAAATTTGTTTTGTAGTATATATGTTTTTATTTCTCAAAAACAATGTGAACATATTGTTTTTCAATGTACAACAAAAGAGTTTTCTTCATATTCCGTATTTGATAGTTTGGTTCAACATGCTATACATATTGACGGATCAAACTTTATTATTATTGGTTCTATATTATCTATTTTTTTTACTTCTGCTGTTATATCTATCATTTTTATATTAGTTATATATTTAAAAGACAATATAGAACCCCTCAACTCTATATCTACATCTAATACTTCTATTAGACTACTTCCTAACATTATTGTACAGCCTTTTTATTATTTCATTGTTTCTTGCACCTTTCATAATTGCTCTTGTGCTTTTTTAATATTCTTATCTATTTTCTTTTCATCTATAAATAAGTTTCTAACTTTTTCTTTCATTTCCTTTCATATCTTGTAATGCTTATTAATTAATTCAATAGCATTATTATAAGTTTTTATAGTATCCTTTTTCTTCATCATTCAATCTAATTCTTTTTGATTGAAAAATGGTTTTTCTTTTTTTACTTGTTTAGTTTTTTGATTTGTATCTGGATCATCTTCATCAGTAGGAACATTAAAGAATTTCAATAGAAAATATCTTTCCGAATAAGTTAATCAAGATCAAAATGCTTTTGACGGATCATTTTGTAATCAATACATTGTCCAAGGCACAATTAATTCTTCATTACTTATTACATCTTTCCAAATGTATTTCATATTGCAAGTTATTAAATAGTTTGATCAAATTTGTTGTACTTCTCAATTGTGTATAACCTGTGGAATTAACAACAATCAATTTTCTATCATAGCATCTTTTATTTTATGCAATACTTGTGTTCAAGAAACAAAAGAATATTTATATCATTTACTATCTTTTGTAAATCAATCAATAGCTTTTTTTACTTCAAGAATTTTTTGTCATAATGTTTTTTTTTCCATTTTTTTTATTCGTAATCATTTAAAATGTTTTCATCAACCATTTCATCGTAATCGTTTTCTTTTCCTACATACTTGTTTTCTTCCATTATCTTTTTTGCACTTTTGTTTATAATATCTTGTAATTTTTTTTTCATTTTCTTATTAGTTAATAAATTAAAAATTATAGTTTGGTGTCACATTATAACAAACATTGTTTCTTTTTTCAATGTAAGCTTCTCAATATTGATCACAACTTACAATAGAATTTATAATTAAATTTTCTGATTTTAATTCAGTTATTCAAGAGTTCATATCTCTTACAATTCATTCAAAATTAATTACTTCTGCTTTTACAGATGATTTATTAATGTGTAAAAACAATAGAATAGTAGTAGCTAATAACAATAAAATAATAAGTAAGTTTTTCATTTTGTTTTGGTTTATAATTTAAAAGAGTAATAAAGATATTCAACATCTCTTTGAAACATTTTGTATCTCTATCTGTATATTTATATACTACTGATTAAAATATAAAAAGCAAGTCTTTTTTTACTTTTTATTATTTATCCTTTATCCCTTTTTCTATAAGTAGTTTCTCAACTTTTTCTTTATATTCTTTTATCATTTCTTCTAATTCGTATGTTTTTATTTTGTATATCTTCTTTTTTTGTTTAACTAAATGTTCTACAAATTCTCTTCATTTCTCGTCTATCATTTTTCTTGTATATTCAATATAATTTCAACTCTTGAATATATTACATCAAACACATTGAACCCTACAATTTTCTACATCTCGTCTTGATATAAGATATTTTCTTGAAATAAAATGCCCATTTTGTGCTTTCTTCCAATGTTCTTTTTTTCAACAAGTATAACACATCACCATTCATTTTTTATCTGCATACAGTAATCTAATATATCGTGAAAATATAGCATCTAACTCTTTGATCAGTTTTGATCTTGTTTTTTTCTTTTTCTTTACTACCATTTTATTATTTAATAATTAAAGATTTCTTTGCTATTCATTCAATTAATTTTCTTCGAAAGATTTTATCTACTCATAATTTAAAATATCCCTCTCAAATATAATTGATATTTTTATAATTCTCAATAATAGTATCATATCACATAGAATATAGCTCCACCTTTTCTAACAACTCATCTTTTATATCATTTTTAGAATAAAATTTTGATAAAATATCGTTTACAAATCTATTTTTCATAATATTTTTTAATGATATAAATCTTTTTCTATCTCTTTTAACTTTATCTCTTTGTTTAAATCTAATACTTTTTTTGTAGCTGATTTAAAACTATATACTCAATCTACATAATACCTTTTTTCTGTTTCTCGTATTTTATGATATTTTCATTGTTTTAATATAATATACATTGTTTTGATTTATCTAATAAAATCTTGTTTTTAATTTCTCAAATTCTATTCATAAAATCCATTAATGCTACTCTAAATTCATGATCATATTCTTGATTTTTTGTAGGTTTTCGTTGTAATACTTCATATATATCAACTTCCAACAAATTCTGAAGTTTCCAATTAATTACCTCTGTGTTATGTTTATGATTTAATATCCCGTCTAGAAAATCTATATCTTTTATATCTACCATTTTTTTAGTTAATTAATTAAAAAATTCATCTGATTCTTTTTGTTGTTCTGTTTTATGAAAGCTATACTCAAACTTTGATAAATCAAAAGTCGCTGTCAAACTATAAGGTTTTATCGGTCATCTCAATTTTCATAAAACAAATTCTGTTTCATTATCATCCATATCTCTTATAATATGTATTATAACATTTGCTACTTGTTTAATTCAACTTGCATCTTTAAAACTATCATTATCGGGTCTAGTTTTATTTAATTTTCTATAATGAGCCACAATAAACACTGCCACATTATATTTTCTTACTATCTCATTTATTTTTTGCATTACACTCTCTATTTCTAAATCGTGTCTTTCTCATCATATTTTCTCAAAATAATGTAAATGATCAATAGCAAACATATTAGCTCATTTCTCACATTCTTCTACCATTAAAGCACATAAATCATTAATATTAACTTGTTTTTCTTTATCTAATTCAACAATTTGTTTTTTACTTAATATATCATCAGCCATATCTACATAATATTGAAAATCTCTATAATCATCTCTTAGATAAATTCAATTTAAAAACTTAATCCAATCGTATGCTGGTTTTTTATCTATATATCTTAATCTATTCACTTGATAATATAGTTCTTCTTTTCAAATATCCTCCATCCTATCTTCAAGTGAATATTTAACAACTCTCCAACCTTGATTTGACACATTACTACAAATTTGATTAATAAAAGTAGATTTTCAAACTCATGTTTCTGCTCATACAACATAAATTTTTCACCCATATATTCATCATAAATAATCGTCCCACTCACTCCATCACCATTTTATTATTTGATCTGGATCAGTAGAATACAACTCTTCTTTAGCTCTACGAATTTTCTCAGAATATTTTATATGTTTAAAAGTCATTTTGTTTTTATTTAGTAATTAAAAGTTCTGAAATTATTTAAGAGAGTAGTTTTCCAAATCTTTCACTCTCTTTTCTTTTTTGTTGCTCATTCCCAATAAGTTAAAAACTCTTTTAATCTAATCTTGAATTTCTTCTCTCCCTCTTTTTTAATCTCATAGTCTTCTAAACTATCTTTAAATCGTTCTTTAAAACTTTCTAAAGTTTCGTTTTTAGCAGGTTTATATCATAATTTATCAAATACATATAATACTGCAAATACTCAACTTCACTTATTTTCTTTATTATCTAAATAGGATTTAACTCGTGTGTGTTTTTTTTCTGGTACTTTAGTTTTTTTATCTTCGTCAGAGTCAGAGTCTAAGTCAGAGTCTAAGTCAGAGTTATTCTTTAGTCATCAAGAGTCATTAAGGGTCTTTATTAGTCATCAAGAGTCATTAAGGGTCTTTATTAGTCATCAAGAGTTATTATTATTTTTAATTGGTGTGTAATCTTTATCAATCATAGATAGTATGTTATCTGGCAATCAATCTAATACATTTTCAATTCACTTTTTAATTTTAGCATTATCTAAGTTTTGGTGCTTTAAAGAATTTTTAATAATTATATATCAATCTATATAATATATTTTATCTTTTTTAGAAAACCTATCTATTATTTTTAATACCATATCTTTATCTATTCAAGTATCAAATGCTATTCTTCTTATAGATATTTCATAAACTCAAGCAACATTAGTTAAAGTGTTACTTAGAAAATACAAAAACAATAATTTTTCTATCGGATCAAGATCAATAATATAATTATCATCTCGGAATTTAGTTGATATATATCTTTTTTTTCAAACATTACTCATTTTCTATTTCTTTAGTAATAAAATTTTTTATTAAATATTCTTCAATATCTGATCAACAATTTAAAAATAATTCAGACATATCAGGTAACCATTTATTTCTTCATCTTAAATACCATAATAATTTATTTTCCTCTTTAAATATATCTTCTACAGTAGTCTTACAATAAATATCAAAATCCAATAAATATTTTTTTCTCCAATATCTTAATCTATTTTTTAAATTATATTTATAACAACATCATACTTTATATAATTGATCTTTTCCATCTATTGCTTTTAAAATATAAACATATCATTTTTTTTTAATTCTTTTTTTCTTTGATATATTTTTTCTCATTTTATTTTTTAAATATATAAAAAAGTGAGGCCAACCCAGACTTCCCAGTCTTTTTATACCTCACTTCTTTTTTTATTCAACTCAATGATTTTAATGTCTTATCTGACGAAGTGGATATTTTTGGGTTTAATTTATCTAATATAATTATTAGCATTTTTTATCAAAAATCAAGACCTTTTTTAAGATTTTATCTTTTTTTCTTAAACATATAAATAATAATAACTACTAATTGTATGTATTTTTCTTTAATTTGATCTATACTATGATTATATACTTCAACAAAAACCTGATAAATAATTGATATTATTCATATTATTGTTGAAATAATAATATGTAATGATATAGTATATAAAAACTGCAGTATTCAATATACTAAAGTTCTTTTTTTCATTTTAAATTCTTGTCTTTTTAAGAATTCAACATTTTCTTTTATAGTTTCTTTTGTATTCATTTGTTTTTATTTATTATTTAAAAAATCACTATCATACTATCGTGCATTCAACACTTATTATCAACCCGTTCTCCTTTTGTATTCCATCAAGAAAACTTTACTCTTCCTTTTAAAAATCTAATAGGTTCTGATATGTTTGGTAATATATGTTCGTGAAATAATTTAGTTGAAGTCGAAACTGGTAATAACATAATACATTTTTTTCATTTTTTACTTTCTTCTATTGCTTTTTTTACAAAAGCTGTTTTCAAATCTAAACTATAAGGAGGATTAATAAAGTTAATATCTTTATAATCTATCTCTAATCAATTCCATTTTTCAATATCGTGTTGAAAAGGACAAGGATCAAACATTTTTCAAAATTCTTCTATTAATTCATTTAAAAGATATTCAGGAGTAGCTCGATCATTTTTATGATCTAAATTTCTATTTTTCATAATAATAATTTATTTAATATATAAAAAAAGTAGGACACATCACAAGACTCCCGCCTCTTAAATATCCTACTTCAATTATTTTATTCAACTCAATGATTTTAATGTCTTATCTGACGAAGTGGATATTTTGTGATGTTTGATTTATCTAATATAGATATTACTTATTTTTTCTTAAAAATCAACCCTTTTTTTCTCTTTTTCAAATAAAGTTCTTTTTTATTCTCTGTGTTGGCTTTATTGTTACTACATACATACTAATTAAAAGACTTCAAAATACTAAGAACAATATAAACATTTTATTTTTTTAAGGATTTAAAATAAGTCTTATCATTATTAGTTGAAATAGGATCAATAACAATAAATAAGTTAATCGTAATTGATAATAAGCTATTCAATAAGTAATTAATACAAAAAGAGTAGTTGTTATTAATCAAGATCTTTGGTTTAAGAAGTTTTTCATTTTAAATTTAATTATTTAAAAGCTCAATAAATTTTCTTATTTATTATTGATTAATATAACTATACAAATATAAATATAAAAATCAACCCCTTTTTTACCTTTTATATATCTTTTATCTTTTCAGTAGCCCTGAACTAACATTTTAAAGTAAAAAAAATCCACCTATTGGTGATCTCTCGCCTCGTGGATATTAACAATCAATCAGTCGATATTTCTATCCGATTAATATTAGATTTATAATATACTTATATTTTTTATAAAATCAAGTAGACTTTTTATCGTTTAAATGTTGTTTAAATAATATAATAGAGAATTTATCGTTTAAAACATTATATCGTCTTTAAAAAAATATATCCAACAAAAAGAAGTAGTTTAATTCTTCATTTTTTATTGCTATAATCTTTAAAATAACAAAAAACAAGATAAATTAATATCTTGCCCTCTGTCTTTTAAATTATATAATGAGTAAATGAAAAACTCATATTTGTATAATACTTATTATTTTTCTTTTTTCAATAGATTATACATTCTTCAAACCATTAAAGTCGCTTGTTTTCTTGTTACAGGTTTTTCACCGTCCTTTCAATTGTATACTCATTTTTCAATCATTTCTTTAATTACTAACTCGTCTTTCTCTTCTTGTGTCATCTCTTTTTTAGTTATTATGTAAACATTATTATAGAAGTATCAATTATCTAATAAGTCTTTTAGATATTTAATAGAAAATGTATTATACTCTCTTCATAAATAACTATTATGTATCTTATCATTTTTAACTAATCTTGAAACATGTCAGTATGTTGTTTTACCGAACTCTTTTCATTCAACAATACCATCATCATCTCTATCTTTATTAAATTTACTATTCCCTTTATAACTAACAATAATTTCATAATTCTTACCTCTTGCATTCTTCTCTGCTTCTGAAAATAATGTTGTTCTTTTATATTCAACTTTCTTTGTAGGATATCGATAATTCCACCATTTAGTTATACACTTTAATCAAGTTTGTGTATAATTACCAACACCTTCTTTATATCAATAATTTCTTACTGCATATTGCCATAACTCTTCTAATTGTTTATCAGTTATTTTTATATTCCACAAAGAACTAATACTTCATAAAGGGGCCATCACTGTGCAAAAATCTCTCAACTTTCATCCCAATTGTGTCTTTTGATTATAGTTAATATAAACAGCATCAAGAGTTTCTAATTCTTCATCACTTCATAAAAGATAATCTCTTTTGTCTTCTCAAACTCAAAGACATTGATTTAGTTCCATAGTTTTTTAATTATTAATAATAAAATATTTTTTTCAAAATAATCTTACTGCAATATAATATATAAGACATCGCAAGAAATAATAAAATCTTTTAAAATTACTTCTTATTCTTAAACAGTCTTGCCACATAAATTTTAATAAATATATATCAGCAATTCGCCTATCAAAATAATCTCATCATTTATTATATAACTCATCGTGTTTGTACTTAATCGCAAGAAGTCTTAAAGAAAATTGCATATGGAGGTTTAAAACTTCAACCTTTACCTCAACATCAATTAACTTCAAGCTTCTTGCTTTTGTTATTATTAGTCATCTTAATTAATTAAATAAATAAAAATATCTCATAAAAATAACATTAATAATGTTAGTCATAAAGCAAACAATATTATTCAGATAGTCCCAAAAAGAAATTGAAAAAATGTTCTTGTCGCTACTAGTTTTATATGTTTATTACTTATATCTAATAACAAAAACAATAATCAAGATAACATAAACATAATAACACTTTTTGATGATTTATTTTTCATATTAAATTAATTAGAAATTAAAGTATTAAAATTCATTTATATTTTAACCCTGTTAATTCTCAATTAAGAGAACCCAAAGTCTTTTCTCAATCAAGAATAGTAAACACAACCATCGCACTTGATATTTCTAAGATTGCATTTTGTTTTTCAACCCTTGAAGAATATCATTTAGAGTTGCAAATATTCTCAATTGATCTTTGATACATCTCGATCAAAGGTTGATGCCATTCATTGAATTTATCTACTACTATAAACGGGATTTCTCTTTCTTTTCGCTCGTTTATATATCAATGATAGATATCTATAAGAGTATTTTGGTATATTGTGTTTAAGTTTCATTTCTTGTTTGTAGCTTCCCTTAATTTTTCAGTCCATATCTTTAATTTTATAATCAACATATCTTGAAATATTTTTGTTCTACCTTTAGCAAACTCACCGTGATATGTTAATCTAACGGTTGGTAATTTAAACTCTATGTTTTTGTTGATATTTGTAAAAAACATATGTTCTCACGGTTGATTAACTTGATCAGTCATTTTTTTAAAATAATAGTTTCACAATTTAAGTCAGAAGTAGATAACTACTCCCGATATTATTGTTGTTATTCCGTAGTTTGTAATAAGTTTCGCTATATCTTCCATTTATTTTGTGTTTGATCTAAATTATTTTATACTATAATATAAACTGCTGGATTTACAAGGGCATTTCAATCTTTATCCGTTTCAAACTCGTCTATCGTTTCTGGACTTACTTCAAATTTTCAAGGTTCTATCTCTTTTAAATCTGTATTATCTCTAATCCATTGCTTCATCTCTTCATCAGTTTTTAAATCAGTCAAGAAATTTCATGTAGTTGTTAATAAATCTTTTTTAAGTTTCTCTATATCTAAACCGTCTTGATATTTTAACATTCAAGCTCTTCTCAACCATTTGATTCAAGGAACTACTTCTTTAGTAATTCTATCTTCTGAAATAAATCTATCTCAATCAACCATTTCTGTTAATCAAGCTTGTTTGTAATCAGCAAAGATTTTGTCATTATAATAACTAATATCGTATCTATTAGTTCTGTTTGTAAAAGTTCTTCTATAAGTGAAATAAATTTTTTTCATATTATTTTTTTTAAGAGTTAAAAGGTTTTTAAGAAGGGATAAAGTTTCTGTAATACTCTTGTTGTATTTCTTTTTCTGTTAAAGCTCTGTTCCGTATTTTAAGTGATGGTAATTCTCAATTATAATATCTTCTACTTTGTCTTTTGTCGGCTCATATATATAAATTATCAACTATTAATGGAATATTTTGTATTGTTTGTGATGTATAAATTGTTGTTTGTTTAATCATATCTAAATAATAATCAACAGTGTTTGTAGTAAAGTTTTGTTCAATAATAATGTTATGCCAATTTCAATCATACAATTTTGAATTAGTAAAATTTGCACCTAAAGCAGGATTGCTTCATCAATAATCTCAAAAATATGTTTGTAAATCTCAAGTATCATTAAGATATATTCTCGCTTGATAATCCACATTTTCATTTAAAATCATCATTATATTTGAACTGTCTGTATATTTTAACCGTATACTAATTGTATTTTGTTTTGCAAATGTAAAACTTCAACAATCAATAGAACTACTACTTCCATTAAACTCCATAATCTTATGTTCACCAATTCTTCATCAGTCAATAACATTGCTTCAAGTTCAATTGTTTCAATTTCCACTTTGGTCAAAGTAAGTTGTTCAATCGTGTGTTCAGTCAATGTTTAAAACCAATCAGTCAGACAGACTTGGAACAGATGATTTTGTTCGAGGAAGAGGGTATTTAGTGTTTTGTAAAGTGTAAAGTTGTTCTACTTCTGCTTCCGATAAAGCTCTATCTCGGATAATGGTGTTTTCTATTTGTCAATCAAAATAACAACAATTTCCCCAACTTCAAAATGCTCATATATCAATAACATCTGTCATTCAAGAAAAAGTATTTGTTGATGTTATTATTGTATTACTATCCGATAATGAAGCATTTGTTCCATTTTCTAATGTTTGTTTTACTCAATTAATATACAAACTATATCATCTAGCCGAATTTCTAATTAATATTATTTTTAAATAATCAGAAGTTGATGTATAAGAATTTATTGTATCTGCACGTCATTGTATTCAAGAATCACTTGTTATTCTAATTTGTATTTTATTATCATCTCTAAAAAATATATCTAATCATTGACTATTTCAAGATTGTAATCTTGCTTGAAAAATAGTTCTAACTCCTCAAATTACATCTCTTTTAATCGTTGTATAAAATAACAATTCTTTTACTTCTGATTGAAATGTTAATAAATTAGGAATACTTATATAATCATTACTTCAATCAAAATTATAAGCTCTATTAGCCATTCAAAATCTATCTGTTGTTAAGGTCGCTCAGTTTACTGTTCAATTGTTTCATCAAACAATATCACTTCAATCCCCCGACATATCGTAATAAGCAACACATCACTTAAACAAGTCAGGGTAATTGTTTTGTCAAAGTTTTCTTTTTCATTCAAGGTATAATGCTTGTTCTTCACTTTCTGTTAATGTTCTATCAAATAATCTTAACATACCATAACTTTTTCAATCAGTTCAATTTATTCAAGTTGCTGTAACTTCTGATGAATTTTTAGTAAATATTCAATCTATCCATATATAAGAATTAGTATAAGTAATAGAAGAATATGTTAGTGTAGTAGAAGCTCCCCATAAGAGAACTTCTTTTTGAAATCAAATTTCATTATCTATATAACTACCATTACTTATAGTAGCATTATGTCATCATCAACTAGTATCATCTCAACTTCAATCTAGTAATAATTCTAAATTTAAATCTTTTTTATTTATACTATCATAACTCATTACATTTCAATGTTAAGTGTTAAAAAATCATTAAATATATTGTTACTCATTAGATTTCAATATTTAATGTTAAATCTGATGCACTTACATCATCTCAAATTTGTGTAATATAAACATAAATTACATCGTTAGCAACTACTGTTCAGTTATCTATTGTTGTTTTATCTACTGTATATACTCAATTTGTTGCTGCTGTATCGTCTGCTATTTCAAGAGGTAAATCTGATGTAAATATACTATCAGTTACATCTGTTCAATTTAATCTTATATCTATCTTCAAATGGTCTGTAGAAGGTCTTGTTAATACTGAAGCTTTTACTTTACTTATTGTTCAAGCATCGCTTACAATATATCTAGCAACCATTCAAGTAGTCAATTGTCAATCAACTGTACATATATTAACAAGGTTAGAACTTCCTCATCAAGAACTTGCATCAATCCATTTAATTCATAATGTTTCTGCACTATCAGCACTAAGAACTTGTCAATTAGTTCAAACAGGTAATCTTGTATCAACAGTTGAGTATCAATATATATCTCATTTAGTTGTTAAAGGAGAACTTCAACCAACACTCATATCATCAATTGTTTCTAAAGCTTTTTGAACAGTATCATCAGCACTTGATAAATTGTTATCAAAGTTTGTTGTATCAACACTTACATCAGTTGCTCACAATCCTCATCAAGTATTACTTGAACCTACTCATCTAATATGTCTTAAATCTACATATGTATCTCAATTATCTAAGTTTTCTAAATCTCAATTTCTTCTTACAATAATAGCATATAAGAATGTTATTTCTGTTGAAGGTAATCAATTTGTATTTAATGTTTGTAATTCTGTTTCAATTGCATCTCTTGCAGCATTTCTACTAGCATAAGCATTTTGTCATATTATTTTAACATATCATTGAGGCATTGAAGCAAAGAATGTTATCCAATAATCAGTAGAAGTTGTACTTTCTGTTAATTGCCAAGTGCTTCAAGTATATTCATTCCAACAATAATAAGTATCTCAACCGTTTTTATAAGCAACATCTAATCAAGGTGTTGTTTTTGTCCACTCTCAAGTTGCTCATAATCTATAAATAAATGGTAAGTTAGTAGCACTAGCTATTTCGTGATAAATATCTTCATCCCACATTTTTCAACTATCAATACTTGTATATGTTGTATCTCAATCTACTAATCAATTAGGATTACTTCATCAAGAATATCTAGCTCAAGTAGTAAAATGGTTATAAATATGTGTCATTCAATCCATTCTAATTCAATGCATTTCGTTTCACACTCAACTTAAACTATAATTTTGTGTTTCATTCCAATAAACCATAGCTATTAAAGCCCATTCAGTAAATGCTGATAATCACATACTTGATTCTAATATATATTGTAATACTCAATCAGTATCAAAATAAAAATAATACATTCAAGTTGCATCTGGTATAGTAACTGTTTGGTCTGTTGTTTTAGTAAACTTCTTTCATCAAGCATAAAAACTAAAATTAGATTCTCAACTCTTAACACTTACTGTTAATATTCTTGTTCAATCATCAAAACTAAAGTCTGGCTGTGTTGATTGATTAACTCTATCAAATCAATTCCAAAATCTTGTTTCTCATATTTCGTCTAAAGCTCATTGAACTGTTGTAGCATTATACCAATCTCAAGTATCTTGATATTCTATATTATTTATATCGTTTTCATAACCAATATCTACTATAATAGCTCACTCTGTTGCATGTGCTGTTGTTACTACTCATAATCTAACTGGATAATTAGGTGCAGTAGGTTTTGTTGTTGTTATTCATCAAGCGACTGTTGGAGAAAGATATAGTTTATCTCATTCACTAAAAGCACTTGTATTAACTCAGAACAATCTTCATCATAATGTTACAAATCAAATTGAATTATTATTTGTAGAAGCACTTGACATTAATCAAACTGGAGTAGCTGTGCTTAAACTATTAGATTGTGCTAATCAAACAGTAGGATTTCATCAAGTAGCTCAATTTGGTGCTACAGCTGTTAAAGCAGAGATTACTCAACCTGTTGCATTTTTAACTTTAAAAGTCAATTCACTCATAAGTAATTTTACACTTGCATCATCACTTCAAATCTCTGGCATTCATAAATCAGAATTCCAATGCATTTTTCAAGGTGTATATGAACTTGGTGTATAAGTTGTATCTAATTGAACAGCCTTTGTAGATAATTCTCAATCATCAGATATTGTATTATTACTATCTTGTATTATTTTACCTGTTGTGCTATTGTATCTAGCAATTGCATTGTCTGTTGAACTTACTGGTCAGTTTACATCTCAAGTTCATTCAGCTTCTATTTCAACCTCGTCTTCAAGTTCATTTAAAGTAATATTACTTCAAGCTTTTAGTTTTTTAAATCTTAAATCAACTCAAACTTTTTCTTTATATAATCAAGATCAAGATCATACATTACTAGCAGTATTAACTTCTCATCATCATATAACAGACACTGATTTATTAACTATTTCTCATCAGACTTTAGCTAAAACTTCACCTTCTCAACTATTAGGAAGATCAGATATTTCTTTAAGATTTTCTCAATCTACTAATCTGTTACTTCCTATATCTCTCATATTCATGTTATTAATTTTAATGATTAAAATTCGGTTGTATTGTATTGTTTTTTATTTATTTTACAATGTTTTTATTTAGGTGTTTTGATCTTTTTATTAACTTTTCCTACTTTTTGTTTTTCTATAAAAAACACACTTGGTGTATCTGATCATCATTCTTCTACATATACTGCTTTAAATCATCATTTTTTTGCTTCATTTATAGCTTTTGTTAGTTGTGCTTCATTAACTGCTTCTGGTAATATTTTAGGTTTATATATATCATTAGGAGAAATTTCTATTTTTCTTAAAGTGTCTTCTCAAAAATCTGAAAAATTTAAAGCATAATCTTTATCTCAACTAAAATAGTTTCATATTTTCTTTGTATTTGTTTTATTATATCATCTATATAAAACTATTTTTTCTCACTTAGTTTTAAATCATAATTTTTTTGCTTCTTTAATTAATTGATTATCAGTAGTCTTTAAAACAGCAACAGGTCTATTTATCTTAATATCCATTGTTTTAGGTGTTTTGATCTTTTTGTTTGCTTTGTTGTAAATGTCTTTTAATTCTTTGTTCGTATTTATAACAGTAAATTCTCTAGTATCTTTAATTTCTATTATATTTTTATTTAAAACAAGTAATTCTTCTTCTCATCATATATCTATTGCATCTATTCATTTCTTCTTTAATTCTGGTATTAAATCATTTAATGCTTCAGCATAATCATCAGTAAATTCAGATATTTTAACTATATTAGCATTATCTTTAATCTTAATAGTTATTAATCAGCCTTTAGGAGATTGTCAAGTAAAAGATGAGGCAATTCTTGGATTGTAACTTAAACTTATACTATCTTGTATTGCATCGTGTCATCATCATCTAAAATCTCATTTTGATAGTTCACTTCATTTTTTAAATCATTCAGTTTTTATTTTATTAATATTTTCTGATGATGTTCAATGGTATAATACTCTGGATTTAGGTTTAACTTTTTTAATAGTTATATTATCAATAGTTAATTTTCATATATTTTTATTTGAACTAACATTTTTATCATAATATTCTACATACTCTCTTTTATATCTTAATCATTTTTTCTTTAATTCTTTTCTAATTATACTACCTGCTTCATTATATAGATGTTCTCAATCTTTAAATTTACTTATTTGTTTTATTAATGCTTTATCTGTAGTATCATCAACTATTCATTGACTCATCTTCTTTGCTAACTCTCTATTTTTCAACACTCTATCTGGAGTCCCTTGTCAAACAGCAGCTCTTTTTGGTGTAAGAATTGATTTAGGTGTTTTAATTGAAGTGTTTGCTTTGTTGTAAATTTCTTTTAGTTGAGATTTTGTTTTAGGTTTTAAGTCTGATGGATTAAATATTAATATATCTACATCACTATTTTTAACTCAATCATATCAAGCTTCTTTGATTATTTTATTTCTTAATTTTAACTCTTTTAATTGATTAAATTCCTTTGAAGAATTTATATTATATTTTTTAGCTGTATCTAATACATCTTTTGGAACATCAAAAACAATTTTATAATCAGATGTAGTTTTATGCATATCTTTTTTTAGATCAAATATTTTCTTTTTTCAAATATCTACATAATAAATATTCCCATTTCATTTTGATAAATTTTCTGCAAGTTTTTTACTTTTTGTAAAATAACTACCATCTCACAATTTATGTCAAAGTCTTTTTTCTGTATTTATATTAAATTTATCAAAAGTAGCTGTAGTTCAATGCATTACAATATTTTCATTTTTTTCCAATCACTTCACAAACTCATCAGCACTTTTATACTTTCTAGCTTCTGTTGCTAGATCAGTTGTTTTTTCCCCCATATTTTTAGCTAGTTCTCTATTCTTTAATACATAATCTGGAGTGTCTGTTCAGATAGCTGCTCTCTTCGGTGTAAAGATTGATTTCTTTACTTTGGTACTGTCGGTAACCTTATCTAAACCCTTTGGTGTCTTTATTGGAGATTTTGTTGCATCAACATATACTTCTATAACTCTATTCCCATTATCAATTTGATAAAAATTTCAAGTCTTTTCTTTTATATCTCAAAACTGTGAAGCATACTTTTTATTTGTAGTCCAAAATTGTCTATTATCATCTAATTTTCATCATTGATAGAGTTTTATATTATCTACTTTCTTTATTATAGGAACATCTTTGTAGTGTCCTTTATTTGAAAACTTACTCTTAATCCAAACTTTTATTGTTTCTGGAGTTTTGTTTTGTTTTCCAATTATATCTAAAACCTTTTGTGTCTTTATTGGTTGTTTTGTATATGTAAAATTTTCATATCAATGTTGTGTTTTTTTTCAAGTGAATTTTACTCATTGTTTTTTCCAAAAAGGAATACTAGTAGGAACTGCATCTCATTCTATCTTTCAATATTTTTTTGCTAAATCATTAAAAATCTTAGTTCAAAATCATTGTTTTTGTTCATCTATAATTAAATTTTTTATATAAATTCAATCTTTAGTATCTACTTTAAATATAGTTCAAACATTTTTTCAATCTATAAAAACATCAAAAGAAGCTTGCTCTGTTGGTCAATTATATGTCCTTTGAGAGTATGAAATATTATTGTTTTTAATATTAATACTATCTGTTTCTCATAATTTGTTTATAATTTTATCTTCATTAAACTTAATACTTTGTAATTTTTTATTTAAACTTCAAGCTGATGCTCATCTATCTTTAGAAACATCTAAACTTTTTAATTCTAATTCTTTTAATTTATTTAATATTTTATTTCTTTTATCTATTTTAATTGTCTTTTTTGGTGTTTTTGTTTCTGGTGTTTTGATAGCAGATTTAGGTGTTTTTATATATTTGTCTTGTAATTCTTTTACTAACCTATTCCTTGTCTTTTCACCTGTATTCATATTAATAATTGTCTTTAATTTCTTTATATCGCCAATCTCGTCTGGTAATTCTTTTAATCAAATCTCTTCTAATGTATCTCTTAATACATATTTACTTTGTTGTGTCTTTGCTATCTCTACACTTCACTCTGTTTTTTTTACAGGTTCTTTAATTAAACTATCAAAGTCGTCTACTTTTTGGCTTACTTTCGTTGGCTTTATAGTTGTTTTTGGTGTTTTGATTTCAGATTGTATATTTCTATATACTCATCATACCTCGTCTGGAAATACTCATTGATGGCTTCAGTCTAAATGGATCTTTTTAACTCATTTTGGATAACTTATAGCTGTTATTGTTCCTTTATTTGTTATATCTCATTTCTTTATATCGTTTACATTTATTTGTTTTGCATTTTTTGGTATACTTGTCTTTCCTTTTAATCATAAATCACTTTTCTTTCAAGTTGGTTGTTTTGTACCTAACTCAACAATCCCTTTATCTCTTTTATGGATCATTCAACTTGGTTCTATGATCTGTGGTTTAGATGTGTCTACTATAGTTCTTGGTCATTTCTTGTATGGTAGTGCTTTTTGTGTTTCTTTAATTACTTTTACTTCATCATTAATCTCTTTTACTATCTTTTGAACTCAAGCATCATCTCAACTTTTTAATAATTTAGATAGTTTTGATTCCCATTTTGCTAAATTAGTTTTTAATCAAGGTGATTGAAAGAAGTCTATCGTTTTTTTTGCAATATATCATAATGCTACTGCTTGTCATAATGCAGGTATTCATCAATATGCTAATGCTCATCATCAAGCCATCAATCATCATATCTTATTTATTAATCATCCTCTTTGTCAAGTTTTTCTAAGAGCTGTTGCATCTAAAATATCGTTTGCATTCTTATAAAAAGCAAATTCTTCATTTAGTTTCGCTAATTCTGGATTACTTTCTCATATTTTATTTCTTATATCATTAGCTATACTGTTTTTTACTTGTTGAACTTCTGGTAAATCTCATACAACTAACATTCATTTTCTATTATATATCTGATCATCATAAACTCTTTTAATGATTATAGCTTCACTATTAAGAACATCATCAGGCAATTTTTTTATTGTTTTTTCTAACTGTTTTATTTTATTAGTTACTTCTGGAGTTATATCAACTCAAGCAACAAGACTTTTATCTTTATATTTTTCCACTATTTCCAATAAATCTACTTTTTTAGTAGTTCAAGTAATTTTTCAAGAATTTTCATAATCTTTTATTTTATCTCAAAACTCATCAACTTTTGTGCTAGTTTCATTTAACATTTCTTTCACACTACCTTTTATTCCTTTTTCTGCAAATTTTTTAGATACATTGTCTGTCATTTTTTTAAACTTCTCTTTTGTTGGATTAAGAGCATCTACTACATTTTCTTTAGCCCATTTCTCTAATGTTCAAGAAATTTGGTTTAATGTTTCTTTAGGATGTAATATTGTACTCAATCATTTTCCTAATATTTTTGTTCATTTAGATATAACTAATGCATCTGGAGACATTGCATCTAATTTTGCAGTAACTTTAGCAAATTTTCATAATTTATTAACCCAACTTGCTTTTATTCAAGCATTTTTTAATAGTTTAACAGCGATTGCACTTCATCAACTTGTTATAGCTAATATATCAGATAATATACCTGCTGGATCTTCACCCATTGCTTGTTTAAATCATTCTTTAGTTCAATACCTTGTTTTTAAATATCATCACATCATATTAACCATTTGTGCTTGTTCTGTATCATCTCATCATATTCATAATAATCACTCTTTTCTAAATCATTTATACGATTCTGATTCTTCCCAATCTCAAAATGTAGTTAATTTTTCTAATCAAGCCATTCATTCTCAAAGCATTCTATCAGCTTTTCACAAAACTCATCATCATAAATTTAATAATGATCAAAAAGTATCTATAGGATTTTTAAGTACATATCATCAACCTTTAGCAAGATTAAAAGCTGATGGTAAAAGATTTATAATAGCATCTTTTCAAACATCTCACCAATCATCTCACTCTTCATATTCAGCCCATTTAGATTGATGTGTAAGCCATTTATCTACAGCACTCATATCTCATCATTGTATAGCTCATAACATTTCATTTCTTGTGTTTAGTTCTGGATCAATTTCTTTTGATTTTTCTAGTTGATCAGTTTCTTCATATACAGTCTCAAATCATTTTGTTTTAATCTCTTCTTTAAATTGTTCAATATTTAATTCGGGATCTAATTTTTGTTTTTTTGTAATTAATCATTCTATTTGAAAATCTTCTGGTCATTTAATCTCTTCAACATCAAACCTTCACAATCATTTTCCTTTTTCTATAGCTCATTTAATCTCTTCCATAGTCTTACCTTTTTTAGACCGTTTGTCTCTAAAAATAACCATTTTTTGAAAATCATACTCTTTTTTAATTTGTTCTGTTGGTATAGTTTCAACTTGTTTAGGTTTTCAAGTAATATTAAAACTTGGTATTTCTTTTGGTAAAGTGTTTAAATTTTCTAAACTTATTGTCTGTCTATCAATATCTTGTGTTGTTTGATTTAATCACGACAAAATCCCGTTTGTTTCTATAGGTTTTATTCATTGTGTTTCTATATTATTAGATCAAGCTCAAGACATTATATTAGATCATAGTCATTGTTTTTGTCATAAAATAGAATTATCTTGATTAGGTAATTTAATCATTATTGTTTTTTAATTAAATAAATCTTCATCCGTATCAATTATATCGTCTGTAGTAGTATTTTGTGTCGGTGTTCCCTCATAAAATAATGCATCTTCTTGTGTTAATGGTTTTCATCAAATTTCAAAATGTTCTTTTCAAATATCTTGTAAATAATATTTATTATTAGGTTTGTCATAATAAATATATTTTCAATCTGGATATTCTTTTATTGATCCCCAATCTCATTGGCTAGTTTTCATTTTACTAGTTTGTACCTCTTCTTGTTCCTCTTTTCATCATTTAAAGATTTCGTTATATGAAGTAGGTCCCATCAAATATCATAATGTATTATCTAATGTAACATTTGTAGTTTCTAATACAGCATCAAACAATGTTGAATTTAATTCTCACACATTATCAATAGATGGAAATATATCTACATATTCTTTACTTTCAGCTTCTGTAAATGCTGCTCACGATATTGATTTTCTATAATTTTGTATAGCCATTGCTATTTTTTGTGCTATCTTTCTTTTATCTGGATCTTTTATAGTTCAAGCCATTTTATATAATGCTTCTACTTTTCAAGAAAATATATTTGTATCTCATCACATATCTTCATATGCTTTTAAATCTCATTTTATATCTTCTAAATTAGCTACTAAATTATACCTTCATATTAAAGAACTTGCATCAGCAGCAGCTAATCTTCATCAAGCTAAATTAATAAGCTTTTCTTTTACTTGATTTGATCATACTCCATACTCTTCAATACTATCCTCTAATTGCTCTTGTGCTCTACCTCTTTCGTCTTTTGTATATCATTTTTGAGTTATATTATTAAAAGCCTCTTTATGTGCTCAAGTAAATTCTACTCATAATCAAGATTTTCTCAATGCATCTTGTATATCATCTTTTGTTTGTCATTTACTCATCATTTTTTCTACTAATTCTACTGTTTCTTTATTTCTAGCAGCAATAGTTCATAATGTATCTTTTACTATCGCTTTAGCTTCAAATTTTTGTTCTGGTGTTAGTTTCGTTGGCTTTAATTGTGCACTAATATCTCAAAATCATTCTGCAACACTTATAGCATTTGCTAAATTATTAGTGTTAATTTGTCATATTTTAGTGTCTTTATCTACTCATAATTTACTAGCAACAGCATTTACATAACTAGCTCAACTTCAAGTATATACTCAAACAAGATCTAATAAACTACTATTAGCATTTAATCAAGTTTGTGTTCTTCAAGTTTGTTTTGCTTTAATATCTTTTGCCAAAGCTAATACTCAACTCTTTGTATCTGGAAATACAAAATATTCTCTTCAATTAGGACTTAAATATGTTCAATTCGCTCATATCATTTTACCATAACTTTCTTTTGTATATCAAGCAGGAACACTATCAGCTGTAATATTTCAAGGATTTTCTGTGTCTTTTGCTACATTAGTTCAAGTTCTTACTACATCCATTTTTTCTTCAAAATCTCAAGTAAATGGAACAATATCCATAATTTCTCAAGACTCAAAATCTCATACCTTTTTAGTTTCTCAAGTTCTTTTATTTAATAATGTATCATCATCTAATTTAGTCCAATCTTGTGAAGTTTTATCATCTTCTGTTTCTTGAAATCTTGAAGATCATCAAAAACTAGCAACTATCTCTGCTGGTGTGTATCATTTTTTCATAAGCCCTTGTATTGATTTTAAGTCTTCTGTTGTTACTCTTCACATACCATTTAATGTTGATGTAATACTTGACATCATTATTTTTTGTAATTGTATACCTTTTTCTCTTGAAATAGCTCAACTTTTTACTTCATTTACTATCTCGTTTATGTTTGTGTTTAATAATAATACTCAATCATTTTCTAATAATTGATCATATCTTTTATTTGCTTTATCGTCTTGCATTTTATTTAGTTTTTCTTGTCTGTCTATATTAGAATTAATTATATTATCAACCTCTCTCATATTTTTATAATACGAATCTAATACATCAACAGTTTTTAACCCATATTCTTTACTTATCGCATCTAATTGTTTAGTTAATCATTCAGAAGAAATTCCATATTCTTCAGCTAATCAATTTAGTTGCATTCAACTATCTATTTTTATAGACTTCATTTGTTCGTCTAATTGTAGTTTAGCTTCTTCATTAGCTCTTTTGAAATCTTCCGTTAATCTTTTAACATTAGTTTCATCAGCACTTTCAACCCTTTCTAACATATCTTGTAATCTACTTATAGTTTTTTCTCAATCAGATCTAACATTCTTTATCCCTTGTTGATATCAAGAACTTTTCAAAGCTCAAGCCCAAGCTCAACTAGTTTCCATCCAATCTATATTTCTTTCAAGTTGTAGTCTAACATCTTCTAACTGGTTTTCTAAATTAGTCTTTTGTCATTCTAATTGAAAAGCTAAATCTTCTTTTCTTCTATTATAATCTCTTTCTAATCCCTCAATTCAAGCTTCATCCTTATCTATTCAGAATTTTCTTTCTCATTCTTCTGTAAATTCTAATTGATTTAATATATTTCTAGGATCTTTTACATCATTTATATCAACTCATAAATTATTAGCTATTGTTTGATATTGTTCTTCAGTCAAATCTTGTCAAGTAGCTTTAATTTGGTTTCTAACAGAATCAACTATTTGATCATACTTTCAACTTTCAGCATCAAAATTTTTATAATATCCTTTTCTTTTTTCATATTCAGCTTTTTCTAAATTCCAACTATCTATTTTACTATCTATAGCAAGATTTTTTTCATCTTGTATCCTTTTCATTTCCTCATCTCTAGCTAACAGATTCTTATTTTTTAAAGTATCTGGAGTTTTAATAGCTCAACTTAATCAACCATTCATTGGTATTTGTTCTGGTCATTCAATAGGCATTTCTTTTGTAGCTCAAGTTTCCATTTCAGTTTGACTGTCTAATTTTATTTCAGTTTGATCTGGTGTTTTTAATTTATTATACCTATCTTTTACATCAGATATAGTATTTGCCCAATCATCTTTAGAAACTTGATAATCGTCAAACTTTCCACTAACTCAACTAGCATTCATAAAACTTTTTTCATTGAAATCTTGTCAAGCATTAAAAATCTTTTCAGCTGTTCACTGATTTCTTTTTCAATAATCTATTCAAGCATCAATAGCTTCTTGTCAATATAAATCTTTCTTTTTTACTACCATTTTTAACTATTTATTTATTAAAACAAATCATTAATATTTAATTTTAGATTATTTCAAGAAGTAGCTCATCAAACTGCACTTCATCAATTATCTCATAAATATTCTCATCATCAAGTTCATCAAACTCAATCACTTCAAGATATTTGAGATATAACTCAAGAAAAACTATTATTAAAAAATATAATTAATATAGCTCATCATCAAGCAGCTGCTCAAGCACCACCTCATCAACCTCATCATCTATTTGCCATATAACTTCAATTTTCTCAAGCTATTCAATCACTTCAATTAGAGTTTATATTTCAAGCTCAAGTTATAAATTTAACATATAACATTAAAGAAGCTCAACCTTTTCATCATTCTCAACCATCTCAACCATTTCATCAAGGATAACTTCAAGTTCATACTCATCAAAGACCTCAATCTTCTCAATTTTCTCAAGCTGTTCAGTCATCAGAACTAGAATCTCAACCTCATCAACCTCATCAACCTCATCTTTTAACTGTTGTAGTTCATCCTACTCATCAATCTGAAACATCATCTCAACCTTTTCAACCAACTCATCAAACTCAATCACTTCAAGCTAAAACATCTGCAGAATATATAATATTAGATATATCTTCTGTATCTCAAACTATTTTTCAATTTAGATTTATTATTCAATCTATATTACAAGTTCATTTACATTTTATTTTCATAATTCATTCTATATCTGTTGTTGATAATACTCATCAAGTTTGAATATTTATAGAATTATATTGATATATTGTATTTAGGTCTAAATTTACTGTTTCTCAATTAACAATAACTAAATCTCAATCACTTCAATCTCAAAATATAGGATAAAGTCAAGTTATTTTTAATGTTTCATCTCATCAGTCATTTTGTTCCTCTAATTCTATTCAATCTCAAGCAACTAATTTACCGTTTAAATATCAAGCTGTTGTATCGTTTGCACTAATTCTAGCTTTATCATTACTTCAAGATGTACTTAAATCTGTCAATGTTCTTTCAGCATTATTTGTATCTTTAAATTTTAGATCATCCCCATCATTTTCTGTCCATATATAAGAATTAGCTCAAAACTTTATTTTCTTTCAGTCTGGAATTATATTATCTTCTTGTTTATCAAAAATATCAAAAGCTAATTGAGTTATATACCCAATATCTCAATCGTTCCATTGTTTTTTAAGATCAACATCTTCTATTGCATTAGCTCATTGTGTTAATCATCTTCTAATAATAGTTGCAATTCATCCAGTAGCTGTTATTTCCATTCTTTCTAATTGAACAGCATTTTTTAAAACAATACTTTCTGTTTGTGTTGTTTCTATTACCTCATTTAATTCAAAATCATTTGAAATTTTAAAAGTATCTCAAGCAACAGCCGAAGAACTTATTGTTTCTTTGATATTAAATTTTAAATTACTTTGTGCCATCTTGTTTTTTTAATAATTAAATTATCGTTTATTCTTATTATCCATATTACCTGTAACAATAGCTCTAATTCAGAAGATATCTATAATAAAGTCTTGTGTTTGGCTATTACTTGTTATAGTAGTTTGTATTCTTGTTCAGTCGTTTAATATTCTTCACTCATCAGCCATTCTATCAAACGGTTGTAATTCACTTTCATAATCAATTGGTCATCATATAGGCTCTCATCAAGTAGGATTTCCTCATATTTCTCATAGTCATCAGTCTTCTATACTTCATTCTCATAAAACATTTCCACTAATTTCATCAGAAAAAACACTAACTCAATCTACGGTGGTATTATACGAAATTGTAGTTAAAAGTCAAACTCAACCTGCACTAAATATCCCTCAATATCTCTTTTGCAAAATAGTTCATTGATTTAAGTTTTGTGTTACTATTTTAAATGGTATTGATTGAGAAATATCACTATATCACTCATCATCTATAGCTATATTACTATTTACATCACTAAATCAATAGTATTTGTTCCCATTTTTTACTACATAATTATAGTTTTTTCAAGTATCTATATTATATGTTTGATTTATTAGATCATAATACAACACTTTATTATTATAATTGAAATTATTTGTTCTTAAATTAAATTGTATTGATTTATCTCTTTGGTTATACCATGCAAAACCCGTAGGTTGTTCACTATCTATATTTTTCATAAACTCTCTAAAACTTACTACTGGAGTCATTGATAGTTCTCATATCATAGCACTATCTGTTCAAGATATATAATTGATAGTATTTAGTATTAGATTTTTAGTTATATAAAAGATTTTATCTCAACTTGCAGCAATACTTAATGAATTTATAGGTTCATCTCATATTCATAAAGGCTGAGAAATAAAAGCAGCAGCTCAAGCAACATTTTGTAAACTGTTTGCTCAAAGAAATTCTACTTTATCCTCTGTAAATATATATATTCAATTCATAGTCCCTTTTAACCCTTTAATATTACTATCGTAAGTTATTGTTTGTGATCATTCTCAAGTAAAATCGTAAGCATATTCTGGATGATCTGGATCTATAGCTTTTGATATGTATAAAATATTATTTATAGCATAAAAACTAAATCCTCTTGTATATTCTATAATACTTCCAGTATCTCAAGCAGGAATACTTGACGGAGTAGTTATAGTAGTTCAATTAAATACTTTCAGTGCTTGTCATTCAGCTACAATTATAGCAAAATCATTTCAATACACTAAAATATCAGTAAAAATATCATATCATAAACTAACTTTTTCTGTTTGTGTTCATAATACTGTATCTACCTCATATATTTTACTATTTGTTATTTGGTATAATTTATTATTTAAAATAAATCACCCTTTATTGTTAGTTCATAATGTACTTTCTGTTAATTTCTTTTTTCATTTTCTAGGTCAAATACCTCAATCATATATTCTAGCATTTTCAGATAACTTTAAATACTCTTCTGGTATTTTATTTATAGATTTACTTGAAACCATTAATTTTGATCCGAATTTCTTTATTGGTATATCTTTCATTGTATTATCTTATACTACTAAAATTATATGATATAGGTTTAATCGCATTTCTTGAATTTTTAGTTGGATTTGTATAATTTCAATACATATTGTTTAGTTTTCAGTATCAAACATTAAGTATCCTTTCAGCCGATGGCATAGAATAATCATACATCAACTCTCAAGCAGTCAATCTAGCTATAATTGTTTTTCAATAGTTTTTTGGTAAAATACATACATCAGAATCATTTACTAACTCTTCATATTCTTTTACATAATTTAACTTAACTTGATCGTCTGTATATAATCAAAACACCTCTAATAATTGAATATCAGATCTAATGATAGAATAACACACTCAATATTGGTTATCAAGTTTATAAGGTATTTCTACTTCTTGTAAACTGTCAGATTCAATAATTTTATATCCTCTATCTGGCTTTTCAAAATCAGTAGGTAATACATATAATTGTTTTACTTTATCAGCAATTAAATGATTTACTGTTATTCCACTAACTCAATTTAACTGTGTATCTGTTTTAGATGTATATTTAATAATATCAGATCATATTCTAACATATCAAGCACTTAATAAACTTGTTGTATCCATTTCTATTATAGCATCTCATATATTTACTTCAGCCGATATAGTTCATCCTCAATTAATTCTATAACCTATAAAACTATTTTGAAACCATAAATTTCAAGCTTTATATATTTGTTGTGTTAAAATATTAGTAACCTTTCAATTCCAAACTTGCTCTAACAAAGAATTTGCTAAATCAACAACAACAGATCTACTAAATTTAGTAGAGTTAGAAGTTTGTCATGATAATCTATAAACTTCTGTTATTATTTGTCATAATGTTACTCAAGACGAAACAACAGTAGAACTTGATGTAGTTTTATAATCTACATATATAGATAGAGTAGGTGCATCAGTTAAAGTAATAATTTTTCATACAACAGAAAAATCAGTATAAATTGCTCAATCTATAAAAATATCATCTATATAATCAACATCATTTATCAATGTATATATTTTATTAACTCAATCTATACTTCAAGCTGGTATTTCTTTCCTAATTTCCATATTATTGTGATTTTTATGTATAAAACAGCTTATCGTAGTAGTTAAATATATTTAAAGACCGTTATTGTTTTGAGTTATAGTATTTATCATTTAAAACAGTAAACAGCCTTTAAAAGACTACTAAATTAGCTCATTTTCTATTAATAATCAGTTTATTTTGCTTTCTCATAAATTTACATGAAATTTAACTCAATTTTTCTTTAATAATGCTTTTTTTTCTTTTAAACTCATTACTGTTACATTTTTTTCTTCTTTTCCTTTATCTTCTTTTTCTGTAAATCATTCACATTTTTCTAAATCCCATTCTGGTTTGTAATCTTCCATTGACTCTTTCATATCTACTCAACAACTTTTTGCATATAAATATGCATCTTTTTTATTATATTCAAATAATTGTGCAAATTGTTTACTATTCCAAAATCAGTTTACTCATACTCTTGTCATCTTTAATCAGTTATCAATATAAAATAGATATGAGAGGAATTTCTCCCTCCCATAGATTATTGTATATTAAGCTACTGTTCATAAAGCACCTACAATACCATATTCAGCACCAAAGTGATCGTATGTATCTCATTTTCTAATATCTACAATAGTTTGATCTGTTTCATCATTGATATAAGATTTAACTCTTTTATCATATAAATCAATTTCTTTCAAAGCTTTTGCTTCTCTAATATATCTTGGATTCATTACGAACCACATATTTGTTGATCCAATAACGTTTCCATCTCTATCATAATCTCATAATTGATCAATTTCAACTAATTCAACAAAATTTCAATCAAAATAGAATTGATTAACAGCATTTAATCAAGAACCTGTATATGGTCAAGCTTTATTTCAAGCTGTATTCAAGATTTCTCTAGCTGTTACAGCTCATTCTCTTGATACAAACAATTTATAAGCATCTTTTCCTTTTGGTTGTTTAACTTTTTGTCCGTTTTCTAGTCTAGCACTTTTTAATAAGTCTAAAGCTATTTGTAATCTTGCAGCAGTCAATACTCAATTATCAGCTATTTTGTTACTAAAAGTAACTCAAGGCAATTTGTAAATTGTATGATCTGTAGCAAATAATGCTTTACCTTTTGGTGTAGCTGAACCAGCACCATTAGCAGCAGTAATTGAAAATCATTTTGTTAATACTTCAACCATATTAATCGCTGAAGCTAAATCAGCTGATTTGATTAAAGATGAACTATTTTCTGATAAGTCTAATGCTTTACCTTGAATACTTTCTTTAGCTCAAGACAAAGGTTGTGCAGTTCTTAACCATTCTGTAAATAGAAAAGATTCTGTTAATTTTCAACCTCTTTCAACGATTTTAAATCATTTTTTTGGTCAAATTATTCTTTCCATCTCTTCTTTTGTTTCGTTTTCATTCATTAATGGTAATTCATTAACACCATTAATAGACCCAAATTCTTCATTAATTTGTAAAGGTCTTTTGTTTGTATACATCAATTTAGCTTTTAAATCTTTTGATTCTTCAACTAAATTCTCTTGTTTTACTGATTCTGTAATCAATGCATTTAATGTTTCATTACCTCATCAATTTAAAGTAACACCATTGTTAAATTTTATATAAGTCATTCTTTTGTTATTAAATTAATTAAAATTATTTGTTTTATGCGTTTGCAATAACAAATTTTCATTTTGTAGCATTTATAAATTCTACCATTTTTACTTGTCCAGTTGTAGCTGATCTTGTTGATTCGTCTACTAATTGTGCAACTGTTAAATCGAAGAATTTATTTACATCTGTTGATACAAATGTTCAATCTCATATCATTTCGTATTCTGTTGATTCTTTTACAGGATCAAAAATTACTAATTCTGAATCTACTGTTTCATTGTCTGATTCAAATACTTTTTTTGTAATTGATACACCAATAATTGTTTCTCAAATTCAAGCTTTCTTTGCAAATTCTCAATCGTTTGTCAAAGCATCTCCCATTTCAATATCTAATGAATTAGAAGCGATTCTTTTATCTGATCCATTTTCATATGAATTTGATTTTCCTTTATTAAAATTACTCATCTTGTTTGTTATTAAATTATTAAAATTGTTTTATAAATGTTCTATAAATGTTCTATAAATGTTCTGCTAAAAATGCTCTAGCATCACTCTTACTCTTCTCAAAACTAGTCTGTCATTTAGGTGTTGTTCATCAATTTCAACCTGTTGCCATTAAGTTGGCTGTATCTATTGATTTCTTATAATCTTTCATATTCTCAGAAGATCCGTCTATATCTCTATACGATTTCTCTAATGTTTTTGTAAGATTTTTTAAACTAAATGATTTTAACTCTTTCCTTTCAGTAAAAGCTTTCTCAAATTCAACTATTTCCTCGTCTTTTAGTTTTAGCTCTTTTATGAAATTAGCTTTCTCTTTTTTAATAAGCGTTTCATTAAGTTTTCTTTCAACTCATTTATCGATTTGTTTTTGAATTTGAACTGGATCAGTATAATCTGCCTTGTATTCAATACCTTCTTTAAAGTCTTCAATACTTTGACTGTTATAATACTTATCCAAAATAATTTGTGCTACTTCAGGTTTTTCCTCATATAAATCTACTAACTTCTCTGGATTTTCACTCACATCAGTTAAATAATTAAATACTTCGTCATAAGCTTCTTTTTGATCAAGAATTTCTTTCTTTTCTCAAATTAACTTTTGAACCCCTTTCTCAGAATTAGATTGCATTTCTTTTACCTTTGCTTCAAATTCTTCTTGTGTGTAGCTTTTTGGTGTAGATCATTGACCCTCCAAGTTTTCTTTACCCTCCATTTTTACTGGTTTAGATATATAAAATAAGAGTTTAGTTATTACCTCTCTTATCGAATACATAAGTTGCCCCATATATTCTAAAGAAAAATACTATTTTGTTTTACTATTTTGATTTAATTTTTCATTCTATTTTATCATTATACATCCTTTTCATATCCTTACTTTTTTCTAATAACTCTATCAAAGCATAATTCCTTGCTAATCATCAATCCATATGACTTATGATGTTCCCTGCATTTTCATTATTAGTAACTCAAGCTATATTCTTCACTAATTCAAAGTTATCTAACCTTAAATAATTAATTATTATATCTTTTGTTGTTGGATCACAAGTCTTTAATCTTAACTCTGTTTCTTTTCTTGTTGTTTCTGGTTGTTTAATACCGTATCTATTTATTAGGTTATTATTATCTATTTGAAGTTTCAATACTTTAGATTCAAGTAGGGATTTCTTCTCATTCTCAAACTGTAGGACTTGTAGGTATTTGTGCTCAAGCTTTTTCATCACTAGGAACAATATTTTTAGTTTCAGTCTTTCAAGCAGATCAAACATTTCATTTAGGATTAATTTCTAAAGCTTTTTTCATATCATTTAATTTCTTTATATTTTTTAATCTTATCTTATCTTTTTGTGTGTTCGCTTTTAATCAATTTGCATCGTATCCATATGCATCATTCATCCAATCAACTAATTGATCCATATTTATAAACTCATTTAGTTTTTTCATACTTTCTCCTGTTGCATCCATTTGTGCTAACATTCATAATTTATTAGCATTTTCTATATACTCGTTTATTTTTCTTCTTTCTACAATAGGCAATACACTATTTGTTGATGGTGTAGTAACCTTTACTCATATTCATTGAACCACTCAAGGTTTCATCTCAAAATATCAATATTTTCATAGATCCTCTTCAAACACTTTCTTTCATTGTCTTTTAACAACTTTCATATTATCTATTTTTATAGCAGGAAATGTAGTTTTTAATACTTTTCATTCACTATCTTTAGTTGTTGTTGCTAATAAATATGGTGCAAATTGTTTTATCCTATCTAAAGTCATAGTTAAAGCATTATCTAATCAGATATCATAACTTTCATCTACTGATCAACTTCTTACTGCTTTGTTTGCTTCGTTTATTTCTACAATTCATAATACATCACTAGTAGCATTTATTTGCTCTGCTGGATTAATACCAGTAACTATAGCTGTTTCACTATCTATTAACTGCATTACAGTAGTAAAGAATCCTAAATTTACATTAGTGCTAACTTGTTTTACATTCTCTGCACCTCCTGTTGTTCTCCATAAATTCATTTGTCTTCATCAATACGACCAATCTTGTCATATCTCTTCATCATTTCATACAACTAAATTGATTCAAGCTGCCATAGCCGATCAACTTAATATGTTTTGAAATACTTCTGATTTATATGCTTTTAAATAACTTACTCTTCAACTAATTCAATCTGTCCGAAAGTTATTAGGATCATAATAATGTTGTACATTAACAAAAGGCAACTTACCATCTTTATAGAAATAATACCCATTATACAATACATGAGTTTCATTTGCAACTATCATATATGTTTTTGTAACTCTATTGAAATAATAATATAGAAACACATCATCCTTTTTAATAGCTGTATCGTCTTTTGAATCTCAATCAGTAAAATAAGTAACTTGTCATAACTCTTTTTGATCTATATTCTTTTTGTTTTTAAATCTTAATTCAAGATCTATCATTTTTATTGACTCTCTCATTATACAATCTCTTCATCATTGTATAGTAGATTGTCAATAAGCACTATCATCCATATAAAAATCTTGGTTCTTAATAGATTTAGGAAAGAAATACCATTCTTCTTTTTTGATTTCTCTGAAATTACTTTTATCTAATATATCAGTTCAAGGCTCTATATCTTCTTTTTGCTCTAACTCAATACTTATATCTGATCTAATTCATGTATAAAATATTCAATTTCAATAATGAGCTTTTAATCACCTCATCTTTTTGTTCTCTATCCAGAAATTACTTTTTAAATTTCCATCTAAGAAAAACATTAAAGCATATTTAGCTGGTTGTAATTCTTCTACATTTGCTTGTCAATCTGGTCTAATATCATAATTAACCTTACCTCTCGTTCTACCCTCGTATATCTCTCTCAATACCTTTTCTAAAGGGATATTAACTTGTAATTCCCCACTATTATCATAAAAACTAACAGCTGTAGCTGATTTATCTAACTTAGCCCACTTCTTATCAAAAGGTTGTCTTTTCGCTCTCATATCTACTAATCTTCATTGAAAAAATATTAGCCATTCTGACTTACTCCAATCCTTTCTATTAATAATATCAGTACTATTAGTATCTGCTCTCATAGTGATGTTAAAGACGATATAAATTTAATCGACCGAATGATAACTATTTTTTAACATAAATCAAGAGATAATTAATAAAACTATTTTAAGGATAAAAAAAACTACTAAATTAATAGTAGTCTTTCTGGAGTTATTATTTACTTAATCCCTTAATTAGTAACTTATTTAGTTATATCACTTTTTTATCCTAATAGTGTTAGTAAAACTTCCTATTAATAGAACAAAAAACAATAAATGTTTTAATGTGTATTACAAAACAATGTAAATGTTTTAACAATACTTACTATTAAGGGTTTATTTACTACAATACTATATAAGATTTCTAGCTATCTTTTATATCACTTTTTTAGAGCCTGTATAGAGTAATAGGTTCATCAACTCCCAGAGATGTGTCCTATATGTAATCATATTACTTAAATAATTCTAAATTGCAAGAGAAAAAACAAAAAATCTTTTTTAATATATATATTCCATAGTTCACAACTCGCTTCTATTAATATTAACTCATTCTTTATTCTCAACAAAACTAACCAACTTATTTATATCATCGATTAGTTTATTATATTTTTTAATATACTTTATATTCATCCTTTAATTCAAGTTATTGTTAAAGTTTTTCAAATACTTTTCTTTCCTCTCTCTTTGTAATTCCAAATAATTTAACTTCTCTATCTCTTCATTACTTAGTATATCTCAATTCTTTATCTTTTTTCTCAATTCCCATAGTAAAGGGTTCATTTTTAATCGTTGTTATAGTTAAAAATCATAGTATTGGTCGTTTTTAAATTTGTTCGTTTATCATTCAAATAATATCGTGTAAATCTTCTAATCTATTTCTAGTATTACAAAGTTTTTCTGTAGCTCAAGCTAAATTATTTGTTTCGTCTGGTAGTTTTTTATTATCTGTTTCTAACATAACATTAGACAATACTTTTTTTGATAGTTTATCAACTAAATGTTCTATATTAACAAGATACTCATCAATCCTTTTGTGCTCTATTGTTTGTTTTTCTAAATCATTATCTTTCATATATTTTATTAGTTCATCTTCTGTTTCAATTGATATAATACGTTTATTTTTTATAAGCCCTTTTTTATATATTGAGAAAAGATATTCTATTCAATATCAAGCCTCATATTCTCATTTACTTAATAATTCAAATCAAGAATACGACGTCCTAACTTTTAGAAAGTATTCTTTTTTCAATATTTTATTGTATCGATTAGCATATCTTTCTCAAAAGGATTTTAAAGCATATCCTTTTATAGATTCAACAGCAGTATGCCTTAAACTACTTTCGACTTCGAAACTGAAACTCATTTTATTTTAGTAATTTAATTAAAAGTTTATTTATTTCTTATTTCCCAACTTAATTTCTCTTTTCATTCTAATATTAACATTTCTTCTTTTGACTTCCTGTGTCACATATTCCAACTGTTTAGATTAGTCCGTTGCTCTACATCCTTTCATACATTACTGTTTATAGTATATACCATCGTTTTAAAATGATACCGTTCAAATAATACATCTTCTGATATATCTTCTTTCAAAGCTAAGTATATATCGTCTATATTCCAATAATCGTCTACAATATTTACCGTTGATATATCAAATTGCATATCTCATACAAAATAATACTCAACATCTTCTCCTTCTTCTGAATAGTATTTAATAGCAAATCTTTCTACTAAATTCTCTACTGATTGTTGTAGGTCTTTTACTTCTTGTAGCATTTGTTTTAGTTAATAATTAAATTTTATTATAAATAAGTTACTCTATCTTCTCATTTAATATCGCTTTTATCAACTAAGTCTTCAATATCTTTTGTTTTATACCGTTTATCTAAAAGTAAAACACTACGAAACTGTATAAACCTTTGATACACAATGTCGTCTGTCATATTTCTAGTTTTGTAATGATATCATTGTTTATAATGTTCGTCATTAGGCTTAAGCTCTTCTAAAAATATACAAGTTTCATAATTATCAAACTCTCAACCATTTCTAAATCGCATTATCTCTCATTCTTTTGGAACATATCAATCTAATATTAATGCATTATGATTTTTAATTGAATAGTCTTCACTTAAAAGTTTTTTTCTTTCTTTTTCTGTTAGTGCCATTTGTTTTAGTTAATTATTAAATTAATACTTCTTCATAAACTCATACAGCTCATCAATCTCTTCAACCCAATCAAGGTGTTCGTTCTTACAAGTTCATCTCAATAAATGCGATATTCTATAAATAGTGTCTAAAGCTTTTAACAAATATTCTTTATCCATTGTATGATCTATATTTAATGATATCTTTTCTATTAAATCTATATAGTTTTTTCTGTTGATCATTTTGTTTTAGTTATTTCTAAAGTCAATACATATTATTCTTTTGTGCATTTCAAGGTCATTCATACTTTCAACTCATCTTATTATAAAACTGTCTTCCTCAGTTATTCTTTTTCTCCAGCTGTGTATGATTAAATACATTCACTCATTGTGCTAAACAATCTATAATATCGTCGTGTTTCCCATTTGGAAAGTCTATAAACTGTGTTTCCATTTGTCTAATCAATGCTTTATTCTCAAAATCTCACCTAAACTTTAATCAATTCATACTCATTAACACTTCTAGATTATCTTTTATTCTTTGTTCTTTGTTCCCTTTTGGATGATACAATCTTATAGGGATATTGATTTGGTTCTCTAAACAATACATTTTTAGATCTTTTATAAACTTTGTTTGATCTCTATTAAGTTTTACATCTTCAACACTTATAAACTTGATCTTATATCAATTCATTTGTGCTTTATTTATTATCACTTGCATATTAATAAATGTTTGACTAGGTGCTGATGTTCAAGCATACAGATCTAATTGATATATATTCTTACTTATTTTATGTTTTCAAAGTAAATTAATAACAGCATCATCAGACTTATCACTTGAACTAAAAGCTGGATCAATAAAAACTCATACATCAAGATCATTTTTATTTAGTATTCCGTCTTCTCTCTCAAAATCACTCATTAAGAAGTAATCAAAATAACTTCTTTTGAATATACCGTCTTGCGAAGCGATAGGATCTTGTTGATACAAAGCAGCCCAATCTTTAGGACTTACATTTCTTTTCTCATCTTCTATATATCACTCATCCCATTTTCAAGGTCGAATAATAGAGTTTCATTTCTCATCTATAGCAGGTATAACTAATGTTTCCCATTTATCTCATCAATTTCTTTCTTCTTCTTGTAAATATCAAGCTAGATCATTGATATTTCGTCTTGTCATCATCACTATAATAGCACTCTCTTGACTTTGTCTTCTTGTATAAAATGTTGAAGTATACCAATCAATCGCTCTTTGTTGCACTGTTGGACTTTCTGCTTCTATTCTATCTTTTACTACATCATCGATTATTCATATGTCAAATCATTTTCAAGTTAAAGCTCATCATACTCACACTGTATACAATCATCATCATTTGCTCGTTTCCCAATTACCTCATTCAGCTTTAGCTTTTGATAACTCAAATTCTGGAAATACTTCTTTATATTCTGGACTTTTCACAATCTCTCTTGCTTTTCTTCAGAAGTCTGTTGCAAGATCAGATCAATAAGAACTAACAACTATTTTCTTTGTAGGATCTTTTCATAATAACCGTGTTGGAAATCTTAGTGAAGCTAACTCCGAATTGTGTGTTGGTATCATTTGCTTTCAAGCTAAATATATTCATCATTCAACTTCAATACAATTTCAATATATCTCTTCGTTTATCTTTTCTATTTTTGTTAAAGCAATTCTTCTTTGCTTATCAAATCTTTCTACTATCTTTTTGTTTTTTATAACTGTTGGAATACTCATAAATGGAGTAAAAGCTATATTATAACAATCTTTTCTAGATACTATATTCTTTCATCATTTACTTCAAGCTGGTTGCATAAATATATTATATCTATATCAAAGACTTTTTACTATAAATTCAACACTATCTATCAGTTGTTTATTTGTATTAGAGAAACTTACTCTTGCTTTTTTATATCTCTTATCAATACTAACAGTTCAATCACTATCTATTAATCAAGCTAACAATTCAAGTCTATCTTCTATTGATCAATATAAATACTCTTTAGGTATATGTTTATTTTTAAACAATCATAGTTTTTTAATATCTTTTATTAAATCATATATAGTTATCCAATCAAGATCATAATCTTTATGTGATCGTGGCTCTCAAACTTTATATCATAATGATTTAATTTTATTAACAACTAATTTTAACTTCTCTTTTTGTTTACATATAACTCAATCTTTTTCTTTTCAATCTCATAACCAAAACCCTAATAAATAAGGATGTATTAATAACTCTTGTTTATTAAATTGTAAAGCTTTCTTGTTTGGAAGATGATATATATATTCTTGTTTGTTTCTGGTATTTCTAAATAATTTATCATTTACTAATTCTTTTGTTTCGTATTGTTTAGCTTTACCTCAATTCTTTTGTAATATCCACTCGTGATTTCAATGACAAATAATCTCTTCTCAATTAGAAAAGATCATCTTATATTCTGATTTACTTTTCTCACTAACTCACAATACTTTTACTTGTTCTCAATTCTCATTAAAAACATAATCTCATTGTTCTAGTTCTCAATGAGTAATCCATCATTTAGATGTTATTATAGGAGTATTATCTGCTAATTGCTTTCAAATTCTTGGCCTTATAAAGATCATTAGTCTTTTAATCTCTCCCCTTTCAACAGCCTCTAACTTATCTATAATCCTTTTATGTATTCACTCTCATCACTGAGTAGCTATCATCTCATAATCAGGTTTTGTATATTTAGTAAAATACTCTAGCTTTTTATATGCTAGAGCTTTTAACACTTCTTTTTTTTGTCTTTCTATTTTATCCATTTAATCTCACAATCAAATTAAAAATACAGCTAACATTATTCACAATACACCAATAGTTATAATCGGTCAAAACCATACTAAAGACATTATTATTCACACTGTCGCTAACAATAAATATCATATTATATTAAAGAATATCATTTTGTTGTTTTATAATCTAAAAGTTTTATACTCTACTACACACTAACTCTGACTAACCCTTTTATTTAACTCATTTTCATTTTTTCTTCTTCTTCTCTTCTTGTTCTAATTTATCTAACAATTTTAGTAAATCTTCCTCATCCTTTTCTCTCAACTTACTTTTGTTATTCAAATTAACATTCTCTTCAACCTTATCGCTATACCTCTTTTCTCTCCTTTTCATAAATTCTATGATACATTGTTTATCTCATTCTTTTACATGTTTGAATAGTCATTTTCTAGCTAGAATAAAAGGATATTGTTGTGCTGCTATCATTTCTTCAGCAAACCCTTTTTCTCTTTTCAGGTATTTATAATAAGTGTCGTGAGAAATTCAAGCATTAGAACAAGCTTCTGCAATAGTTCAATCAATATGAAATATCTCTGTTAGTTTACTTACAAGTTCTTTAGAAAATTTTGTTGGTCTTCCCCCTACATCTTTTCTATTATATACTCCTTTAGGCATTGTATTTTATTTAAATTATAAATTATTAATAATATATTTTTACTTGTTTTATATATTTATGTTTTATGATCTTTTCTTTTGGTTGCTTTTCTTCTGATGAATATAGATGTAAATACTCAAATATATTTCTTTCTTCTTCATTTATATCTAAGGTGTTCATACTATTCTCTTAAAAATTTAATAATTTAAAAGTTTTATTGGAACGAATAGGACTCGAACCTATGAACTCCGAAGAGAAGAGATTTACAGTCTCTCGTCGTTGCCTCTTGACTACCGTTCCATATAAGCCTTTTTATTTCTTGCTTAGGATTTTTGTAGCTATATTAAGCCATTATCTAGAAGGGTAAATCATCGTTTGGTTCTTCTACATCATCATTTGCTTGTTCTTTTGCTTTTGGAACAAATGTATTCTCTACTACATAATGAGTATTTCAATATTGGTCAGGTTCTCTCTTTTGACAAACATCTACTTTTATGTTTCAGTATTTGTCTTTAGGAAGTTTGTTTAATTCTTCTAAATTTATTGATAATGCGATGATGCTTCATCAATTATCGAACTTTCTTTCTTTAGCAAAACTTTTAATGTAATTTTTTTCCATTTTTTTATTTAATAATTTAAAGAGTTTGTCATTGCTGACAATACATATAATATTATAGTAGCTAATCAATATACTACTATTACCTTTTGGTATGTTTTATATTCTTTCCATTTGGAAATAAATATAATAATACAATGAACCCATGCAAGGAGCATTGATAATCAAAATAACATCATAATCATTTTTTTGTTAGTTAATAATCTAAAATCTTATACAAATACTATAATCAAATAAAAGTAAAAATCAACCCCTTTTTAACTTTATATAATTATGTATTTTTTAATATCCACATAGGCCTTACAATCACACAAACTAGGTGATGTAAAAACTGATGTTCTGTCTGAATTTCTTACAACATACTTCTCTTTGAATAAAACAATTTCATAATCTCTATAATGTAATGTAAACATAATTAATTATTTAGGATCTAAAAGTTTATTACTTAACTTTAACTGATCAATCTGTAATCATTGCTCATTTATATCAGTTTTGAATTGTCTTATTATACTTTTTATTGTTGTTTTTTCAATAGGAGTTTGGTTATAGTTCTTATATATCTCAATAGATGAAAAACTTATTATTAATGTAATTATTATCCATTGAAGTATATATATTAGTATATTCTTTATGTTTTCTATTGTGTCTACCGTAGTTTTTTTAACTTTCTCAACAATACTATCTTCAGTTGTAGAATTGTGTCATTCATACTGTCATTGTTCATCTCTAGGTTGATTGTTCTCGTACTCGTCTATTGCTTCTTGTGCTTGTTTATATATTTCTTCCATCTTATCTATTTAAGATTTAAAAGTTTCTTTTCTCATTCTCTTTTTGCACAAGACAGACACACTCCTCAATAAACTCTTCTTCTGTGCATTTGAAGAGATGGTTTACTTTTTTTACATTTAATACAAAGATAATATTTGTTTATGTCTGTCATTTTTTTATTTTTTGATTTATAAATTTAAAGCTAATCTTTTATATTTTCTAAATCTTTTAATAAATCTTTTAATTCTGAATTATGTTCTAATCTAAATCAAGAATAATTTAATATCCTTATAATTATACAAAAAATTTTAATTGTCATTTTTTCTCTAATTGTAATCTTTTCGTTGTTTATTTTATCACTCATAATATTTTTTTATAAAAATAAATACTTTTTTAATTAAACAGCCTCTTTCCATTTTCTTTTTCATCTTCTTTTATTCCTTGTTTTTTCTTTCTTTGGTTTTTTTAGTTCCTCTGTTTCTTCTTTCTTTTTTGGTTTGTCTTCATTCAAAACACTTAACATTTCTTTACAAATTCTTTTTTGCAAATCAGAGCATTTTAAACAATCTTTTGATTTTTCTAAATCTTCATTGTTATCAATAATATCTCCGTCATATGTCAGGATAAAGCTATTATTACAATAAGTACATTTTTCTTTCATTTTAATTATTAAGGTTAAGAACTAAAAGGTCTTTTTTTATGTTCTCTATCAACTCTCTCTTCCTGTCTTTTCCAATCTGTTTGTTGTCAAGAAGTTTATCAAACTCATCCATTTTATCAATTTGATATTCAGTAAGTTGAATATCTTTTAGTGGTGCTTTATCTATCATTTAATGCATTGTTAATAATATAAACTCTAAATTTAAGTATATCTTCTGACATCTTTCAACCTCATACATATGTATCTATTGCATCTGCTATTATTAATGCATTCTCTCTTGTTATTCTACTCATTTGTTTCTTTTGTTAAACTCTTTTATGTAAGGTTTAGCCTCACTTTCAAGAGTTGTAAGTAAATTAGTTAATTGTTTTGATGTGTATTCTCTGTTATCAACCCTTCCCATTTGGTGGTCAATAACATTGTTGTTGTGAGTTTCTTGGATTACTCATCAATCTTTTCAGTATTCTATTATTTTAATTTTAAGCATTTTCTTTTTGTTTAGTAGTTAAAAGTCATCCTGCAATTAAAGGTTTTTTAATTTCTAATAAAGCTCATTGTATTGTTTTACAAATTTTTGTTTCGTATATTTCACTAAAAGAATAACTATCTCAACATATATAAGAACAATAAAATCAATTTGATATTGGACTTATTGTTAAACAATAATCATCAAGCATTAAAGGAATTTCTTTTAATAAACTTTTTACTGTTTCTCTTCTCATTATTATTTATTATTACTAATTAAATCTATATAAGCTATTGCTTCTGTTAATAAATCAAAGTTAGCTTTTAATCAGTTTCAAGTAACCTCATAACAATATGAAGGTCATCATTTATCCCGATAATCTGAGTCTTTTTGTTCTATTCTAAATGTTTTATATATTATATCGTTCATTTAATTTTTTTAAAAGTAAATACAATTCTTCATCTTTTATTAATCAAATAAAACATCACCATTAAAAACAATTTTACCTGTTACAACATCTTTAGTTGCAACTAATTTTCATTTTTTAGTCCATAATTCTACATTACTTCTAACTGGATCTCATTCTCATCATAATCAAACTTTATCTGTTGTTAATATTAGCTCTATTATTTTTGTCATCTATAGTTTATTTAATGATAAAATTTAACTTTTTCTTTTGTTTTTCTACTAAAGTCTGCATTAGCAACATTCAACTTATTTTGTTTATTATTTAATAACAACAAATCTCTTTCAATGTTTTCGTCTGTTCAGTCAGACAGTATCTCTTTGATTGAGTTAGCTATTTTTGTTTTCTCTTCTTTCAAAAGAGAAGTAATTGTTTTAATAGTCTTATTGTTTAAATTTTCCATTTGTTTCTTTTACATAAATAAAACTTATCTTTTTTAAATTCTTCTTTTGTTTCTCTTATCTTTTTCATAAATTCTTTGTTTTGTTCTCTAATCTTTTTTCTGAAATTAGACAACCATTTTTTAAATTCTTCTTTGTTCATTTGGTTTATTAAAATATAAATGCACTCCCCTCTTCAATCTTCTATTTTAACGGTGTTTTTTATTTGAAAATAGTAGAGTAGTGTAGTAGAGTAGTTAAAGAGTAGTCTGATAGTAGTAGTATTTTATACAGTATATAAGCTGTAATACTCATCACCACTATTATTTTTATAATTCTTTTAAATTTATAAAGTGTCTTTTCATATTTTATTATTTTTAATGTTTGTTTTTCTATATTTTTATTATACCAAATATAATAAATTTTAAGATTATATTGTTTTTTTAAAATTCTTTTTCTTTTATAATCTCTTATAAAACTAAATATTCATCTATGATATTCACCTTGAACTTCTAACACAAATGGTTTAGTTCATAAATGACATAAATAATCAGGTTTTAAATAAGTTTGTTTTTTTTTATATATTCTTAAATAAGGCTCTCTTGTAAATTTTACTTTATTTTTTATTAAAACCTTTTCTACTCTTTTTTCATATGATGATTTAGTCATCTTTTTTATATTTCCAAATAAATCAACCTGCAGTTTTTCTTTCTCAATTACAAACTGCCGATATATTAGCTTGGTTTATTAATAATTGTCTTTTTATATCTGATTGTGAAAACCATTTTTTTATAAAATTTCAATTTAAATTATATTGGTATGTAATTTTTGAATTCCAACTTAATTTTCATTTTTTTCATTGATGACAATGTCTTCATTTATTTACACAATCTTGTGCATTATCTTTTGATGTTCCTAAAAATAAATTATCAATCTTATTGTTTTTAGGATTATCATCTTTATGACACACAAATATTGTTTTATCATTTATATTTAATCATAAAAATGCTTGGGCTACTAAACGATGGACTCAATAATTTTTTCTTTTCTTTTTTTTATAAAGCACACATTGATAATATCAATCTGTAGTATATCTTTTTGTTAAAATTTTTTCATTTTTATTTAAAAAACTTTTCACATTCCCTAAATTACTTATTTTATACAATCATTCATAACCTTTAATATCTTTTCGTATTTCAGTCATTTATTTAATGTTTTTTAATAAATAGAATTAATCTAGCTGTTTTTTCTCAACTACTTTCTTTGTTTTTTTGAGTTTTGTTTTTTTGAGTTTTGTTTTTTTGAGTCATTTTTTTAAGTCTTTTAAGATTTTAAATTGTTCTTCAAGTTTGTTTTGTAGTTTTTTTTCATATATTCAAGCAACTCTTTTAAATTCCTCTTCCTCTATAAACATTTTTTTCCAATGTGCTTGTCCTTTTCATATCCTCACTACTTTTAACTCTTTGTTTAATATCATTTTTGATACTAAATACTTTGATAGTCAAGTAGCCTCCATTAACTCTTTTTTTGAATATAACATTTATTTTTATTTTAAGTTTTAAATACTATTTTTTTGAAAAACTGTACATATTGCTCAACAGTCTTAATTTTACTTCATAACATTTTTATTGTTGCTTTTTTTCTTAACAAATCCAAGTCCTCATTGTAGAATTCTTCTTTAATTATATCTTTAATTAAATTATCTGTATAATTCTTCATTTTTCAACTTAAACTGTCTTTATATGATTTTTGTTTCAGTAAAATACTCTTACTAGCCTTTTTATTATCTAGCTCTAAATTATTTTCTGAATACTCACTTTCTATCTCTCATTTTATATCTTCAAATTTATCCCAAATATAGATAAGATTTAGTATATCATTCTCTTGAACTTTAAATCATTTTAGTTTAATCTTTTCATATCACTCTAATAGACTTTTTATATTTTCCATTTATTTTTGTTTAGGTCATAAAACATCTTCAACTTTAAATAAATAATTTCAAACATAAATCAACTCTCATTTAACTACATCTTTTTCTGTGTTTACTTCTGTTTTATAACCTTCTCTTATACTACTTACTATACATCGCATTTTTAATTTATTTAATAGATAAATTTTGAATTGTTTCAATATGTATTCCATTAATTTCTTTACCTGCTTTTATATCTTTTTTTGCTTTTACTTTATCAACAGATTTAGTTTCTTTTATTTTAATATAATTTAAACTTATTTTTTCTAAATCT
>Ga0164315_10000127_pt1 | contig 44139 bp, 65 predicted proteins | sample GuaBasSedimGuay6_FD_113737 | JGI IMG/M metagenome (GOLD analysis project Ga0164315, IMG submission 113737) | Subseafloor sediment microbial communities from Guaymas Basin, Gulf of California, Mexico - Guay6, Core 4569-2, 0-3 cm | ecosystem: Environmental > Aquatic > Marine > Hydrothermal vents... | reverse complement strand
TTCAGGAAGTTACTGGACGAAGGTCGGGCTGGTGACAACGTTGGTGTACTGCTTCGCGGAACCAAGCGAGAAGACGTTGAGCGTGGCCAGGTACTGGCCAAGCCGGGCTCGATCACACCGCACACGAAGTTTGATGCCGAGGTTTACATCCTGACCAAGGAAGAGGGCGGACGACATACGCCGTTCTTCAAGGGATATCGCCCGCAGTTTTACTTCCGCACGACGGACGTGACGGGTGCTTGCGAACTTCCTGAGGGAACCGAGATGGTCATGCCAGGCGACAACGTGCAGATGGTCGTAGACCTGATCGCACCGATCGCGATGGAAGAAGGCTTACGCTTTGCTATCCGCGAAGGCGGCCGCACAGTGGGCGCCGGCGTAGTAGCCAAGATCCTCGAGTAAACCAGACAAGGCAGCAAGCTGAAAGATAAGGCACCAAACAGAACGATACAAAACACCGGCACCCTGTAGAAAGATAAGGCGCCAAGCAGAAAGGAAAAGCATCGTAGGAGCGGCTTTAGCCGCGAAAGCGTACTTAGAAACAAAGACAAAGCAAAAAAGATTGTAAAAATGACCTTTTGGTCTTCGATCAACATGAGTGGAACGCGAAACAAGCTCAACACTCCGTGTCCCGAATCAAGATAGTCGCTTTTACAATGACTAGTGCGATGACTACAATTAAAGTCAAAGCAATAAACGATTAGATTAACTAGGAATAAACGTGGCAACAAACCAAAACATTAGAATCCGCCTGAAAGCATTCGATCACCGATTGATCGACAATTCAGCAAGAGAGATCGTGGAAACCGCGAAGCGCACTGGCGCTACCGTGAAAGGACCGATTCCGTTACCTATGAGAATGGAACGATTCACAATCCTGATTTCACCGCACGTCAACAAGGACGCTCGCGATCAGTACGAAATCCGCACGCATAAGCGGCTGATGGATATCGTCGATCCGACCGACAAGACGGTTGATGCGTTGATGAAGCTCGAGCTACCGGCTGGCGTAGACGTCCAAATCAAGCTGAATTGATTGTGGCTGTAGTGGCCATCGCGTTGCGCTGCCACTAAGCCACTGAGATTGGGGTTGCTCATACCGGGCTGGCTTTGCCACCCGGTATTTTATGGGCGGATAACCAGCTGAAAAAGGCAAAAAAAGTACTGTAGGAGCCCGCCGTACGATAGGCGCGAATACTGGAATTTGACATTCGACTATCGATCGGCACGGGCGATCAAGGTTGATATACACGCGTCAATCTCGATCGCCCGCTGGGCAGGCTCCTACATGGCTTATGTAATATTGTTTAATAACAACGAGTTATAATTCGAATACCATCTGCGAAGCGGCATTTCGCTAGCTAAATAAAAAGCGCTAATCCAAGCCAAAAATGGCTTGTATTAAGGCTTTTCAGCAGTATAATGGCGGGCTCGCAGGACTTGGCCGGACCGGGAGTAGGCCATGTTCCGAAAACGGCGACACTAAGCTCAGGCTGAGTGGCGTTTAAAGTTAGGTTGCCAGGAAATCGAAGGCGACTCGGCAAATCCCGGAAAACCGGTTTTTAACCGGATTAGGGTCAGCTCAATAGCATCGGAATACAGATACAAGTATTCCAGGCGATGGCTGGCCCTTTCGTGTGTCTACGAGATACACAAGTTACAGACAGTAACGGCCAATCGAAGTCGTTGCAGTGAATATTGAAAGACAGGCAAACCGTATTTTTAGGTGCTGACCAATCGAAGTCAGTGCGAGGTTTTTGAGATGACAATGGGTCTTGTTGGCCGCAAGCGCGGCATGACACGTGTCTTTACGGAAGACGGAAATTCAATTCCGGTTACCGTAATTGAGGCACAACCAAACCGGATCACACAGGTTAAGTCCGTGGATAATGACGGCTATCGCGCACTGCAGGTTTCTGCAGGTTCGCGCAAAGCGTCCCGCGTGAGCAAACCTGAAGCCGGCCACTTTGCTATGGCAAAGGTTGAAGCCGGCGACCTTATGACTGAGTTCCGCCTCGGTGCTGATGAACAGCCCGAAGAGGGGGAATATGCGGCAGGCCAGGAAATCAAAGTCGATCTGTTCAAGGTTGGACAGAAAGTCGACGTTATTGGTACGACTATCGGTAAAGGCTTTGCCGGTGTCATCAAGCGATATCACTTCGCGATGCAGGATGCGACGCACGGTAACTCGCTCGCTCACCGCGCACCGGGATCCATCGGTCAGAACCAGACGCCGGGTCGCGTTTTTAAAGGCAAGAAAATGGCCGGTCACATGGGCAACGTACGTCGCACCGTGCAGAACCTGGAAGTCGTTCGTGTTGACGAAGAACGCAACCTGCTACTGATCAAGGGCGCAGTACCTGGTCATGCTGGCGGCAAAGTCATTGTCCGCCCGGCCGTGAAAGCGAGGGTAACCTCATGAAGCTGAAAATGGCCGGCAGCGGCAGCGTCGATGTCGCGGATAGCGCATTCGGTGCAGAATTTAACCAGCCGCTCGTACACCAGGTTGTAAACGCGTTTCTGGCTGGCAGTCGGGCAGGTACCAAGGCACAGAAGAATCGTGCCCAGGCATCTGGCGGCGGTGCAAAACCATGGCGTCAGAAAGGCACGGGTCGTGCCCGTGCTGGCACCATTCGCAGCCCGATCTGGGTTGGCGGTGGTCGCACATTTGCTGCAAGACCTCGCGATTACTCGCAGAAGGTCAACAAGAAAATGTATCGTAGCGCCTTGCGCTCCGTTTTCTCAGAGCTGGTGCGACAGGATCGGCTGGTAGTTACAGAATCCATCACGATGGATGCGCCGAAGACCAAAGAGCTTAAAGGTAAATTGACAGCGCTTGGACTCGGCAGTGTTTTGATCGTCAACGAAGCATTTGACGAGAAAGTATTTCTGTCGGCGCGCAATCTGCAGGACGTTGGAATTTGTGACGCTGCTTCAATCGACCCGGTTGTGTTGCTGCGCTTTGAGAAAGTTCTCATCACGTTGCCGGCGTTGAAACTGATTGAGGAGCGTTTGACATGAGTGTTGCAGCTCACCAGGAAAGACTGATGACCGTGCTGCGAGGCCCGCATCTGTCAGAAAAGAGTCATTTCGTCGCGGAAAAGAATCAGTTCGTGTTCAAAGTACGCACGGATGCCAACAAGGCCGAGATCAAGCAGGCGGTCGAGCTGTTGTTCGAAGTTACGGTACAGAGTGTCCAGGTAATTAACTACCAGGGCAAGGTGAAACGCCATGGCGCGTCCTCAGGTCGACGTGCGTCGTGGAAAAAAGCCTACGTCAGACTGGCCGAAGGCAGTCATATTGACTTCCTCGGCGGCGAATAAGGTAAACGGTAAAAGACGATGTCATTACACAAATCCAAACCGACTTCAGCCGGACGCAGGTTCCAGGTAGCGGTCAAGACGCCAGGTCTGCATAAAGGCAAGCCACACAGCGCGTTGCTCGACAAAAAGACCAGTTCAGGCGGTCGTAACAACACGGGACGAATTACGGTTCGTCACCAGGGTGGCGGGCATAAGCAGCGCTACCGCATTATCGATTTCAAGCGCGACAAAGATAGCGTGCAGGGTGTGGTTGAGCGTCTCGAATACGATCCGAATCGCAGTGCACATATTGCGCTGATCAAATATTCGGATGGTGAACGTCGTTACATCCTGGCGCCGAAAGGTGTCACAGAGGGTACGCCAGTCGTTAGCGGCGAAGATGCACCGATCAAGCCAGGTAACGCATTACCGTTGAAGAGTATTCCGATCGGTACGGTCATACACAATATTGAGATGAAGCCCGGCAAAGGCGGTCAGCTCATTCGTTCTGCCGGCGGTAGCGCACAGTTGGCAGCACGTGAGGGCGCATACGCCACGATCCGTTTACGGTCGGGTGAAATGAGAAAGATTCATGTCGATTGTCGCGCCACGATTGGTGAAGTCGGCCACGGTGAGCACAACCTGCGCAAGCTCGGTAAAGCCGGTGCCAAGCGCTGGAGAGGCGTGCGACCAACGGTTCGCGGTGTCGCGATGAACCCGGTAGATCACCCGCATGGTGGTGGTGAGGGTCGTACATCAGGCGGTCGCCATCCGGTAAGCCCATGGGGTACCCCTACCAAGGGATACAAGACGCGTTCGAATAAGCGTACGGACGGCATGATTGTTCGTCGCCGCAAGCGCAAATAACTTTTTAAGGAAGCAGAGCATTGCCACGTTCAGTTAGAAAAGGCCCCTTTGTCGATACACACCTGGCAAAGAAGGTAGCTGTAGCAGCTAAAGCGAATGATCGTCGACCCATTAAAACCTGGTCGCGTCGTTCAATGGTTCTGCCAGACATGGTCGGGTTGACAATTGCCGTGCACAACGGACGTCAACACGTGCCGGTTCTGATTTCAGAAAACATGGTCGGTCACAAGCTTGGTGAGTTTGCGGTGACACGTACCTATAGAGGTCACACTGGTGACCGCAAAACCAAGTAGGTCGAAGGAGTAAGTAATGCAGGTTGCAGCAACACTTCGGTATGCGCGAATATCACCGCAGAAATGCAGGCTGATGGCTGACGCCATCCGCGGCAAGAATGTGGATGAAGCGCTGAAGACGCTTACTTTTTCACCAAAGAAAAGTGCGCGCATCGTAAAGAAAGTGCTCGAATCGGCAATAGCCAATGCAGAACACAATCACGGTGCCGACATAGACGAACTGAAAATAGCAACAATTGAAGTGAACGAGGCGCCGACGTTGAAGCGTTTCCGGGCACGTGCGAAGGGTCGTGGTACACGCATTATCAAGCGCAATAGCCACATCATCATTCGCGTTGGCGACGAGTAAATAGTATGGGTCAGAAAGTACATCCAATAGGCATTCGCTTAGGCATCGTCAAGGATTGGTCATCGAAATGGTATGCCGATTCAAAAACGTTTCCTGTGTACATACAGCAGGACTTCAAAATACGCGAGTACATCAAGAAGCGTTTGAAGGACGCTTCGGTTAGCCGAATTTATATCGAGCGGCCGGCGAAAAAAGTCAATATCACGATATTTACGGCGCGTCCTGGAATCGTCATCGGTAAGAAGGGTGAGGATATCGAAAGGCTGCGCAAAGAACTCGCGAAGATCGTTGGTATGAGCATTAATGACGTGCGCATCAATATTTCCGAGGTGCGCAAGCCGGAGATGGACGCACAGCTGGTGGCCGAGGGGATCGCGCAGCAACTGGAACGTCGTGTGATGTTTCGCCGCGCAATGAAGCGTGCCGTAACCAACACGATGCGTGTAGGTGCCGAGGGCATCAAGGTTAAAGTTGGCGGCCGTTTGAACGGTGCTGAAATCGCCCGCTCGGAGTGGTATCGCGAAGGCCGTGTGCCATTGCATACGTTACGCGCAGACATCGATTACGGTTTCGCTGAGGCGGCAACCACGTACGGCGTCATTGGTGTAAAGGTCTGGATTTTCAAAGGCGAAGTTTTTGAAAAACCTGAAATTAAGCCAGCCGCTGAGAAAGAAACAGCAGCCGGTGGCGCACGCTAAAGGCGAGCAGGAACACAAGAAATGTTACAGCCAAAGAGAACAAAATTTCGTAAGCAGATGAAAGGACGCAATCGCGGTCTGGCACTGCGTGGCAGCACGATTGCGTTTGGCACCTACGGTTTGAAAGCTACCGAACGTGGTCGCCTGACCGCCCGCCAGATCGAGGCGGCTCGTCGTGCGATGACACGCTATATCAAGCGTGGCGGCAAGATCTGGATTCGTGTGTTTCCGGACAAGCCAATTACGAAAAAACCTCTCGAAGTTCGGCAGGGTAAGGGTAAGGGCAATGTTGAGTACTGGGTTTGCCAGATCCAGCCTGGACGTGTCCTGTATGAGATGGAAGGTGTGACGGAGGAAATTGCTCGTGAAGCATTTCGCCTCGCTGCAGCCAAGCTGCCATTCCCGACCACGTTCGTAACGCGACAGGTGATGTGATGAAGGCCGTTGAGTTAAGAGAAAAGTCCCAGGATGACCTGGCGCAGGAGTTACTGACTCTTCGCCGTGAGCAGTTCAACCTGCGTATGCAGCAAGCCACTGGCGAGACGGGGCGTCCGCATGAGTACGGTCGCGTAAAGAAAGATATTGCTCGAGTGAAAACCATTATGGGTGAACTCAAGCGTAGCGCGGAGAAGAAATCCGCCGACAACGCAAAAGATAAAAGTTGAGTAAAAGCGAATGAGCGAAGAAACGAAAACGACTGAAGAAAAGCGAAAACGCACACTCGTTGGTCGTGTTGTCAGTAACAAAATGGATAAGACGGTTTCCGTCGCCATTGAACGCCTGATCAAGCATCCGGCCTATGGCAAGTACATCCGTCGTACATCCAAAGTTATGGCGCACGACGAGAGTAATGAATGCAAGATGGGTGATCGTGTTGCGATCAGCGAATGCCGGCCAGTCTCCAAAAATAAGGCCTGGACGGTTGTAAATGTTGTCGAGCGTGCCCAGGAGCAGTAAGCGGGAGCTTGCAGCAACATTAGTGAAAAAATGATTAGTGGATTAATACAATGATTCAGATGCAGACAGTTCTCGACGCAGCCGATAATTCGGGTGCAAGACGCATTCAGTGCATCAAGGTGCTTGGTGGTTCGAAGCGTCGTTATGCAGCTGTTGGCGACGTGATCAAAGTCAGCGTCAAGGACGCCATTCCTCGCGGCAAAGTGAAGAAGGGTGAAATTTACAGCGCTGTGGTCGTACGCACCCGCAAAGGCGTTCGCCGCGGAGACGGATCGTTGATTCGCTTTGATGGCAATGCCGCGGTTCTGCTGAATGCGCGTCTCGAGCCAATTGGCACACGCATTTTTGGCCCGGTTACTCGCGAGCTTAGAACGAACCAGTTTATGAAGATTATTTCGCTTGCGCCAGAAGTGCTCTAGCGCCAGTTGGACTTAAAGAAATGAACAAGATGAGAAAAGGTGATGAAGTTATTGTAGTAACCGGCAAGGACAAGGGCCGTCGCGGCACCGTCCTGCAGGTTTTCGATGACGAGCGCGTGTTGGTTGAAGGCGTTAACGTTGCCAAGAAACATACCAAACCGAATCCTAATATGGGCATTCAGGGTGGCATCATTGATCAGGACATGCCGATCGACATTTCAAACGTGATGGTGTTCAACCCGAAGACCAAAAAGGGTGACCGGGTTGGAATTAAGGTTTCGGATGACGGTAAGACGAAAGAAAGAATTTTCCGTTCGACCGGAGAGGCCGTAGACATTTAGGCACACAGATTTTGATGCAGCGGAGCCACGAAGGACGACCGCTGCCAGTACGAGAAACGAGAACAACATGGCGAGATTGCAGGAAAAATATGTAAGCGAGTTGCACGGGCAGATCAAGAAGAAGCTCGGCCTCGAAAACAGCATGCAGGTGCCTAAGATCACCAAGATTACGCTGAATATGGGCGTAGGTGAGGCAGTGGCTGACAAGAAAGTGCTCGATCACGCAGTCGCCGATATGGAAAAAATCGGTGGCCAAAAAGTAGTCAAGACACTGGCGAGAAAATCGGTTGCCGGCTTCAAGATTCGTGATGGTTACCCGATCGGTTGCAAGGTGACACTCCGCCGTGAGCGTATGTATGAATTTCTGGATCGCCTGGTGACTATCGCAATTCCACGAATTCGCGATTTCCGAGGCCTGAATCCGAAGTCTTTTGACAAGCAGGGCAACTACAGCATGGGTGTTTCCGAGCAGATTATTTTTCCGGAAATCAACTATGACGAGATTGACGCGATTCGCGGTATGGATATCACGATATCAACCACGGCGCGAAACGCCGATGAAGGTCGGGCGCTCCTCGAAGCGTTCAACTTTCCTTTCAAGAAGTAGAGAAGAGATTTATGGCTAAGAAGTCGATGATTATGCGTGAGCTGAAACGAGAAAAACTCGTTAAGCGTTATGCGGTAAAGCGTGCTGCGCTGAAGAAGGTCGTCCGCGATATCAACAGTTCTGATGAAGATCGGATGGCCGCGCAGGCCAGGCTGAATGCATTGCCACGTGATTCAAGCCCGTCGCGCCAACGCGCCCGTTGCGCAATTACCGGTCGACCACACGGTGTTTATCGCAAATTTGGCCTTGGCCGAAACAAGATCAGGGAAGCCGCTATGAACGGCGAAATTCCTGGCCTCACCAAAGCCAGCTGGTAGGCGGAGAAATATAATGAGTATGAGTGATCCGATCGCTGACATGCTGACCCGTATTCGTAACGGTCAGAAGGCTCGCAAGTTGAGCGTTGCCATGCCGCATTCGACTGCCAAGGTTGCTGTAGCCGAAGTACTGAAAGACGAAGGCTACATCACAGGATTCGAATCTTCCGGAGATGGCGCCAGCAAAGAGCTCACCGTTGAGTTGAAATACTTTGAAGGTGTGCCGGTAATCGAGAAGGTACAACGCGTTAGCAAGCCTGGTCTGCGAATCTATCGCGGCAAAGACGAGCTGCCGAAAGTATTGGGCGGCCTGGGTGTCGCAATTGTTTCAACATCCGCCGGGGTCATGAGTGACCGCAAGGCGCGTGAGCAAGGTATTGGTGGTGAGGTTATCTGCGTCGTTTCGTAACGACGGATAGCGCCCACAGGAAAACGAGACACGATTATGTCCAGAGTTGCAAGAATACCGGTTGAGTTGCCGCAAGGCGTCGATTTCAACCTGTCAGGAACGACCGTCACGCTGAAAGGTGGCAATGGCGTTCTGTCGATGGAGTTGAATCCGGAAGTTGAGCTGGCGAACGAGGATGGCAAGTTGTCCGTCTCGGCACGGTCTGGCTCGAAATTTTCGTCGGCGATGTCGGGTACGACCCGGGCACTGCTGGCCAACATGGTTCGTGGTGTTACCGATGGGTTTGAGAAGAAACTTGAGCTGCGAGGCGTCGGTTATCGTGCAGCAGTACAAGGTAAGAAACTAAACCTGACGCTCGGATTTTCACATCCGGTGTCGTATGACGTACCGGAGGGCATTTCGATTGAAACGCCGAGCCAGACAGAAGTCATCATCAAGGGTAATGATAAACAGAGAGTAGGCCAGGTGGCCGCCGAGATTCGCCGCTTTCGCCCGCCAGAGCCATACAAGGGCAAGGGTGTTCGCTACGCCGGTGAGCATGTAGTGATCAAGGAAGCGAAGAAGAAGTAAGCAGAGTCAATTATGAAACTGGATAAAAAACAAAATCGTATTCGTCGTGCCAGAAAGGTGCGTGCAAAGATCGAAGAGCTGGCAGTGAATCGTCTTAGTGTTCACCGCACGCCGCGGCATATATATGCACAGATTATCGGGCCTGATGGTGGCACGGTACTGGCTACTGCGTCGACGCTTGAGAAAGATGTACGTAAAGGCATAAAAGGAACTGGAAACGTTGCTGCTGCCGCGATTGTGGGTGCACGGATTGCCGAGAAAGCAAAGGCCGCAGGTATTGATACTGTTGCATTTGATCGATCGGGTTTTCGTTATCACGGTCGCGTCAAAGCGCTGGCCGATGCAGCTCGCGAAGCAGGTTTGAAATTCTAATTAGATGGCTCGCGTGAAGCGCAAGCCGGGAACGGGTTATGGCAAAATTTGATCAATCACAGGGTTCAGACGATCTCATCGAGAAGCTGGTCACTGTCAATCGTGTAGCTAAAGTTGTGAAAGGCGGACGTCAGTTCGGCTTTACGGCTCTGACTGTAGTTGGTGATGGCAAAGGTCACGTCGGCTTCGGTTACGGCAAGGCTCGTGAGGTGCCGATCGCCATTCAAAAGGCGATGCAGAATGCACGCAAGAACATGATCAAAATCAACCTGACGAACGAGACCTTGCAATACGCAAAAAAGGGCCGCCATGGTGCGACCTACGTATACATGCAACCGGCCTCTGAAGGTACTGGCGTAATCGCCGGTGGCGCTATGCGAGCGGTATTTGAAGCTGCTGGCGTCAGGAACGTACTTGCCAAGAGTTATGGCTCACGTAACCCGATCAACGTGGTTCGTGCAACGATTAGCGGACTTGAGCAGATTCATTCGCCACGCCAGATTGCAGCAAAACGTGGCAAGAAAGTTAAGGAAATTCTGGCTTAGTGCTTTTGTACCAAGCAGATTTGAACTGAAGAGATTAGAACGATGGCGAAGCCAAAACAGTTAAAAGTGACGCTTTTGAAGAGTCGTTTCGGCCGACTTAAGAAGCACCGTGCCTGCATTGCAGGCCTGGGGTTGCGCAAGATTCGGCAGAGCGTAATGGTCCTGGATACTCCAGAGAACCGCGGCATGATTAACAAGGTTTCGTACCTCGTATCGGTAGAGGAAGTCTGAGATGCGTCTCAACGAAATGTCGCCTGGCAAGGGCGCGAAAAAAATAGGCAAACGTCGTGGACGTGGTCATTCGGCGGGCCAGGGTAAAACCTGTGGTCGCGGCCAGAAGGGCCAGCATGCGCGCTCCGGCGGCTATCACAAGGTGGGCTTCGAAGGCGGCCAGATGCCGTTGCAGCGTCGTCTGCCGAAAGTTGGCTTTAACTCGCGAATGGCGAAGAACACTGCCGAACTGCGACTGCATGAACTTGAACTTCCAACCGATGACATCATAGATATGGATTGTCTGAAAAAGGCACACCTGGTGCCAGCAGGCGTCTCGAAAGTAAAAGTCATCAAGTCGGGCGAAATCACAAAAGCTGTGAAGATCAAAGGTCTTGCAGTAACCAAGGGCGCACGAGCTGCAATAGAAGCAGCCGGCGGCAGCATAGAATAACGAAGACGACCGGAACGAAGCTGACCAGAACGAAGCTGACCCGGTCGGCGTAGGAGCGGCTGTCTCAACTTTTGTACTTACTTGCAGTGTAGAGATGAGTACGAGAACTGAGACGCCGCGATAGCAATAGACAGGTATAGAGAGAGCAAAGGCAAAAAAGTGGCAAAACGACCCACAACAAATCCAGCAGACGCTGCCAAAGCAGGCAACAAGTTTGGTGAATTGAAAACACGAATAATGTTCCTCGTTGGAGCGTTAATAGTGTTTCGTGCGGGCACGTTTATCCCGGTACCGGGCGTGGATCCTGGTGCGTTGGCTGCGTTTTTCGATCAGCAGGCTGGCAACATGCTGGCGCTGTTCAACCTCTTTTCCGGCGGTGCTCTGTCGCGCTTTGGCATATTTGCACTGGGCATCATGCCCTACATTTCTGCGTCCATTATCATGCAGATGGCGAGCATGATCGTACCGTCACTGCAGGTAATACGAAAAGAAGGTGAGTCAGGTCGCCGCAAGATTACCCAGTTCACCCGTTATGGCACGGTGATGTTGTCACTGTTTCAGTCGATTGCGGCCGCATCTTGGTTGCAAAGTCAGCCGGGTGTTGTGGTTAACCCGGGTCCTGCATTCCTTATTACAGCTTGCATCACCCTGGTTACCGGCACGATGTTCCTGATGTGGCTGGGCGAGCAAATCACCGAGCGCGGCATTGGTAACGGTATCTCGATGATCATTCTGGCCGGCATTGTTGCCGGATTGCCCGCAGCAGTTGCAGGTACAGCAGAGCTGGTGCGTACTGGTGAAATGTCACCGGCAACAGCAATCATGTTGCTGCTGGTCAGCATCGCTGCAACAGTATTTGTGGTCTACATGGAACGGGCGCAACGGCGAATAACTGTGAATTACGCCAGGCGACAGCAAGGCCGCAAGATGTATGCGGCGCAAAGCACACATTTGCCATTCAAAATTAATATGTCCGGTGTTATTCCGCCGATTTTTGCCTCGAGCATCTTGATGTTCCCGGCGACGATCGCGCAGTTCTTCGGTCAGTCGGCGAACCCGAATGCGGCGCAAAGTGCGTTGCTGGTCATTGGTGCGAACCTGGGACCTGGGCAACCGGTTTACGTCCTCCTGTACGCAGTGATGATTATTTTCTTCTGTTTCTTTTATACGGCCCTGGTTTTCAATTCGAAGGACACGGCCGACAACCTGAAAAAATCAGGTGCGTTCGTGCCCGGCATACGGCCCGGCGCGCAAACAGCGGAGTACATCGACAGAGTACTGACAAGACTGACATTCTGGGGCGCGCTTTATATTGCCGCCGTTTGTCTGCTGCCGGAAATCTTTCGCATGTTTTATCCGAGCATACCGTTCAATTTCGGCGGTACGTCTTTGCTCATCCTCGTCGTTGTAACAATGGACTTCATGTCGCAGATGCAGGCGCATGCAATGAGCCATCAGTATGACGGCATGATGCAAAAGGCGAATTTACGCAACTACGGTCGCGGCGGCTCGGTCAAGTAGGAATTGATTTGTTATCAGCGCCGACGAATTTGGTGGCTAACAAATCAGGGAATTTTGGAGACGGATCATGAAAGTCAGAGCATCAGTTAGAAAGATGTGCAGGAACTGCAAGATCATTCGTCGCAACGGTGTTGTGCGCGTGATTTGCGTAGACAAACGTCACAAACAGCGTCAGGGCTAATTAGCAAAGGTAATTAAAGTGGCTCGAATATCAGGAATAAACATACCGGTAAACAAGCACGTCGTGATAGCACTGACGTCAATTTTCGGTGTAGGACGAACAAGAGCGCAGCAGATTTGTGCAGCAGCAGGCGTAGCGCCGGAAACACCGGTGAAAGACCTGGCTGAACCGGAAGTTGCGGGTTTACGAACGGCTGTCGCCAACATCGTTGTTGAGGGCGATCTCCGTCGTGAAATCTCGATGAATATCAAGCGGTTAATGGATCTTGGCTGCTACCGGGGCATTCGTCACAGACGTGGATTACCGATGCGTGGTCAGCGAACACGAACAAATGCGCGCACCCGTAAGGGGCCGCGTCGTCCGATTAAAAGGTAAAGAATTGAAGCTACCCTAAGTGCCTGTCGCACGAAGGTAAATGGAACAGAAGATGGCTGAAACAAAACGTAAAAAAGTAAAGAAGCATGTAGTGGATGCGATAGCTCACATCCATGCGTCCTTCAACAACACGATCATCACGATCACTGATCGTCAGGGTAACGCAATAGCCTGGGCGACTGCTGGTGGCTGTGGTTTTCGTGGTTCACGCAAGTCAACGCCGTTCGCGGCACAGGTTGCTTCAGAGAAAGCCGGCCGTGCAGCACTTGAGTTCGGTGTCAAAAATGTGGACGTTCGCGTCCGTGGGCCAGGGCCGGGCAGAGAGTCAGCAGTGCGCGCTCTCAACGCCCTGGGATTTCGTATTCAAAACATTGAGGATGTAACACCGATTCCTCATAACGGCTGTCGTCCGCCGAAAAAACGCCGCGTATAGAGACTAAGTAATGGCAAGATATCTTGGACCAAAATGTAAACTGTCCCGCCGTGAAGGTACGGATCTGTTTTTGAAGAGTGGCATCAGGCCGCTCGAATCGAAGTGCAAACTGGATGTACCACCTGGTGGTGCTTCACAGCGACGCCCGCGTCTTTCTGACTACGGCATGCAGCTTCGTGAGAAACAGAAACTCCGTCGCATGTATGGCGTACTTGAGAGACAGTTCCGAAACTACTACAAGAAAGCCGCCCAGCTCAAAGGCTCTACAGGTGAGAATCTGTTGCAGTTGCTGGAAGGGCGTCTGGACAATGTTGTCTACCGCATGGGCTTTGCATCGACACGTGCGGAAGCTCGCCAGCTCGTTAGCCATAAGGGTATCGAGGTCAATGGCAGTGTAGTCAACATTCCATCACTTCAGGTGAGTGCCGGCGATGCAGTTGGTATTCGCGAAAAAGCCAAGAAGCAGCTCCGTATCCAGAGTGCTTTGGAAATTGCGGCCCAGGTCGGTTTGCCGGATTGGGTCGATGTGGATGCGAAAAAGATGGCGGGCACTTTTAAAGCGTTGCCAGATCGCGAAGATATTCTTCCCGATATCAACGAAAACCTAGTCGTCGAGCTGTATTCGAAATAGTCAGGAGTTACACCAATGCAGGAATCTGTTAACGAGTTTCTGAAGCCCCGTGTTGTAAAGGTTTCACCGGTAAATGACTTGCACGCCAAGGTCACGATCGAACCATTCGAGCGTGGTTATGGCCACACGTTGGGCAATGCGCTGCGCCGCATTTTGCTCTCATCCATGCCGGGTGCTGCGATCACCGAAGCTGAAATTGATGGCGTGCTGCATGAGTACACCAGTATCGAGGGTGTCCAGGAAGATGTCGTCGATATTCTTCTGAACCTGAAACAGGTCGCCGTGCGCATGCATACACGGGATACCGCAGAGCTAAGAGTTTCCATGAAAGGACCGGGTCTGGTTACCGGCGCTGACATTCAGCTTGATCATGACGTTGAAGTCATGAATCCGGAGATTGTTATCGCGAACCTGACCAAAGATGGCGAACTTAACATGGTGCTGAAGGTTGAGCGTGGTCGTGGTTATCGACCGGCAACTCAGCGTCCTGTTTTCGAGGAACAGACCGGACCAATCGGTCGGTTGCAACTTGACGCGTCATTCAGCCCGGTACATCGAGTCACTTACGACGTCGAAGCGGCTCGTGTAGAGCAGCGTACTGACCTGGATAAGCTGATTATCGACATCGAAACCAACGGTACGATTGATCCGGAAGAAGCAATTCGCCGCGCAGGCAGCATCCTTAAGGATCAGTTGTCAGTGTTCGTTGACCTGCAGGGTCAGGATGACGGCGTTGGTGCGGCTACCGAGAACCAGATCGATCCGATTCTGTTGCGTCCGGTTGACGAGCTTGAGCTTACAGTTCGCTCTGCGAACTGCCTCAAGGCTGAAAACATCATGTATATCGGTGATCTTGTACAACGCACCGAAGTTGAGTTGCTGAGAACACCGAACCTTGGCAAGAAGTCTTTGACCGAGATCAAGGAGGTCCTGGAAGGTCATGGCCTGGGTCTGGGTATGCGTCTTGAGAACTGGCCGCCGGCAAGCCTGCGTCCGGAACACGAGATCGCCGCGCTCGTATAAATGATCAACGGGCTCGAATCGCAATGTCGGTTCGAGCCTGATTTTATAAATGAAGGGTATGTGTCATGCGTCACAAGAAATCCGGTCGTAAGTTAGGCCGCAACAGCTCACATCGTAAGGCTATGTTTCGCAACATGGCCACGTCGCTGGTGCACCACGAAACGATCAAGACCACAGTGCCCAAAGCAAAAGAATTGCGTCGGGTTATTGAACCTTTGATTACGCTGGCTAAAGTTGATGGCGTTGCGAATCGCCGCCTGGCTTTCAGCCGTTTGCGTGACAAAGCGGCGGTTGGCAAACTTTTTTCTGAGCTTGGACCGAGATTCAAGGAGCGTCCAGGCGGTTATTTGCGCATCCTGAAAATTGGACCAAGACCAGGCGATGCAGCACCAATGGCAATTGTCCAGCTGGTGGACGGCCCGGCAGAGGAAGAGGCTGTAGCTACAGCAACAGAATAAGTACACAACAAAAAGAAAAAACGAAAGCCGGTCCTGAAAAGGGCCGGCTTTTTTTTTGCAGTTCGCCTTCGAATTAATGCCGAGCCGATTTTTAGTGCCACCACGGAAAATCGCGGCAGGACGCCGCTCCCACGGCAGCAGCATAGATCTCGTGGGAGCGGCATCCTGCCGCGATCGGGCTATGCCCATCTCATTTCCCTAATCCAGGCGTGCTTTACATAATGTCGGACACATACAACTGTTGCACTGCTTCGCCCATATATTGCTCGTGCAAACTGGCCCAAACGATCAAATATAGCGCAACAACACACGCATAAACTAATGAAAACAAAGGAGAAACCAGACATCTTCCAGTCTTGTGAGCAGCCTCACAGTGTTGCGCCTGTAATCGCCCTACAGTGGCTCTACTTCCGTAACGGAACAGAATCATTAGCAAAGAACAGACATTTACCGATTGCGTCATCCTGGACAAAGAAAGCTTTGACCCGGAAGCCGTTTTTCTGGATGACATCGTTGACGATGAGGTGCTGCCACGCCTGAGTCTCGCGGTTGACGGATTGACAACATCAGGTGAAAGTTCTGACGGCAAGATGGAGATGGCATCAGATGAGACGGCGGCCAATGAGATCATTACCCCGTCAACGACAATGCCGGTTGCGGTTCTGACTCCGGAACATCTCGACGTGTATGGCTGGGAGTCATCGCTCTGGAAAAAAATCAGGGGTTACCTGGGCTTCTGACAAAAATCTGAATTCAAGACACAAAGGGCCCCTCGAGGGGCCTTTTTTGTTGTTTTCTGCCGTTGTTCCATACGCTAGACTTATCGAATGGATAATAATTTTAAAGACAAAACCGTCATTATCACTGGCGGTTCCGAGGGCGTCGGCGCGGCCACCGCCAGGAAATTTGCTGACAGCGGCGCCAACTTGCTGCTCGTGGCCCGAGGCAAGAAGAACCTCGAAGTCATCGCCGAAGAGTTGCGCAGCAAGACCCGCGTCGAAATCATGGCGATGGATGTGTCCGATGAGGACGCATGCGCAAACCTTTTCAGGAAGGCGGCGTTCGAATTTGGCGAAATTCATGTACTAATCAATAACGCCGGGTACCATGAACGCGGCGCCGTGGAATCTATTGCGACTGAAGATCTTGGCAAGATGATTGACGTTAACCTGAAAGCACCGATCGTGCTTTGTCGCCTGGTTGTTCCCTATATGCGCGAAGCCGGTGGTGGCGCAATTATCAATGTCGCCTCGCTTGCCGGTCGTGTGCCAGTGCCCGGCGCAGCAACTTACTCAGCGACAAAATTCGGCTTGCGGGCCTTTACGTTTGCACTGGGTGATGAACTCAGGGATGCCAACATTAAACTTGCCGCGGTTTCACCGGGGCCGATTGATACGGGCTTCATAATGTCGAATATCGACAACGTGACTGATCTGACTTTTTCGCAGCCGATCGTTACTGCCGATGAAGTGGCCGACGAAATCATGAAATTGTGCATAAACGATAAGCGGGAACGTTCCATGCCGCCGATTAGTGGCTTGTTAACGACGCTTAGTTACCTGTTTCCCGGATTCGGTCGTATGATGCGACCATTACTGCTCGCGAGAGGTCGACGCGTCAAGCGCGAGCTGAAAGCGAAAATGCGTGCTGAGGGACAAAATTAAGCATTAATCTTGCCCGGCAGTTACAGGAGATAGCAAATGGCTGATGTACTGCAAACCATCCCCGGAATCGGGCCAAGTATGGCGCAGGACTTACGTGACCTCGGTGTATTCAAGGTCAGCGATCTCGTAGGTATGGAACCGGAGCTCATGTACAAGCGACTGTGCCTGATCCATCACATGCACATTGATCGCTGTGTACTCTACGTGTTTCGCTGCGCAGTCTATTTTGCATCCACAAGAAACCCCGACCCAGAATTACTCAAATGGTGGAACTGGAAAGACGAGGCTGCATAGGCAACGATTTCCTTAACTCTGGCACGATCATGTAGGAGCCCGCCCAGCGGGCGAATTTCGTTACTCTTGGTTGTGGCACTAACGATCAACCCGCGTCGATCACTGGTGTGCTTGTTCGACATCTCAGGCGGATTGCCTTACAGGCACGGTTTTTGTGCGGGTGTGGTGGGTTGGTGTTTTGCAAACATTAAAGGGCATGTTTTCAACATGCCCTTTAATGTTTGTCGCCCGTCGGGACGGGCTCCTACGAACCTTTGCTACAGTTTTTGGCCTTTGAGTCGCTTGGATTTTCTATCCGAATGCATCACGTGTCAGATTCTCACAGCCATGCGCAAGTACCCGGACATTATCCTCAATCCGAATGCCACCATAGGGCCGTAACCACGACAGTCGTTCCTGGTTAATCATGGCGTGAGCCGCCGTACCAACCAGGTTTTCCTGCAGCATATCAATCACATACAAACCCGGCTCAATGGTCAGCACCTGGTCAACTTCAAGCGTTCTGGTTAATCTCAGGAAGGGATGCCCGCTCGGCGGATCGATCGTCGTTCCCGTGTCATCGCCCATGTGTCCACCCACATCATGTACCTGTATACCCAGTAAATGCCCGAGCCCATGTGGATAAAATGCCGCGGTGACTCCCGACTCGAGCATGGCGTCAGGCGTTCCCTTGGCGAGCTTGAATTCAACCAGCAGCTCCGCAATCTTGCGATGGCAAAGGATGTGCAGGTCCGCGAAGTTGAGCCCGGCTTTTACCTCTGCGACGAGTTCCTGCTGCAGTTGATCAAATCGCTCAATGAGTTCTTTAAACTCATCGTCTTCCTTCGCATACGTGCGTGTGATGTCCGACGCATAACCGTAGATGCTGGCGCCCGCATCGATCAGGAATGACCGCGCCTCTGCTGGTTTGCTTCGCGACTGGTGCTGGTAATGCAGAACGGCACCATTTTCATTCAACGCAATAATATTGCCGTAAGGAAGCTCAAGGTCAGCCTGGCCGACGGCACGGCAATAATCGAGATGAATATCGAATTCCGACTTGCCAGTCTTAAATGACCTGGCTGCTTTGCGATGGCCTTTGACGGCGCGTCTCGATGCGGCACGCATGCATTCGATTTCATACCCGGTTTTCACACTGCGATCGAAATGCAAAATATTGAGCGCGCTGCCTGGGTTAATGCGCTCAATACCAAACGCATACGCATCGTCGTTAATTTCACCGAGCAAAATACATTGATCCCGTTCCTGCGGGAGGTGTTTCGCGACGTCTTCGATATCATGCACGATGCGGATATCAAAATGATCAGCCCAGAAGCCGTCCGGATTCGCTGGCGGCAGATGCCAGTAGTCTTTCTCCTGGTAGTAGACCAGTACGGGCGTCTCGCCAGGCGAGTAGACGAGATAACAATAAGGTGTCGTCGTTAGTGGCAACCAGCCGACGAAATGCGGATTTGGTTTGAACGGGTAGTCGTAGTCATCCAGGAATACGCGCCGTGGAGAACCCGAAAAAACCACGGCATGTCCTGCACCGGCACGCTCCAGCGCGCGTTCGTGACGCGCTTTAACAGTCTGGAGATGCGCCGGATAGAGTTCGCGTAAAGCGGATTCATTGATGTATTTGTCGATTGTCATGCGCCAATCATAACCCCTCAGGACTCCTTTAAAGGAAGAATTCCTGGCCGATTGGAGTTTCAATCCACACGTAATCTAGGCATCATTTATGGTTTTCCAGAGTGGTCCGGAGAAATGTATGAATCGCCTTATATCGCTGCTGCTGGGGCTCATGATTAGCCTCACGACATCCGCCCAGGGCTTTGATCGCCCGGTCGGCGAACCCTTTGCATCTCGCTCCGAGATCATCGCGCCACATGGCATGGTGGCGACCAGTCAGCCCCTGGCGACACAGGTCGCGTTGGATATTCTCAAGGCTGGCGGTAGCGCGGTAGATGCCGCGATTGCTGCCAATGCCACCCTGGGCCTGATGGAACCAACCGGCTGTGGTATCGGCGGTGACCTGTTTGCGATCATCTGGGATGCGGAAAAAGGTGAGTTGACTGGCCTGAATGCTTCCGGGCGCTCGCCGCAACTCCTGACGCTGCAACACTTCAAAAAGGAAGGCATGGATAGCGTTCCCTACCTGGGTCCGCTGGCAGTCAGCGTTCCAGGTGCAGTAGATGGCTGGTTTGAACTGCATGCCAAATATGGCCGCCTGCCTATGACTGAGTTACTGGCACCGGCGATTGCCTATGCCAGCGACGGTTTTCCGCTGTCGGAGATTATCGCCGATGGGTGGGCAAACAATGCCAAAACACGTGCGGACTTTCCAGGCTTCAAAGAAACTTACATGCCGAACGGCAAGCCGCCTGCCAAGGGCGAAATGTTCAAGAACCCGCGCCTTGCGAACACCTATCGCCAGATTGCAGAAGGCGGCAGGGACGTGTTCTACAAGGGAGAGATTGCGAGAAAAGTCGATTCCTATATGACGGAACACGGTGGCTTCCTGCGTTACGATGATCTCGCAAGCCACAAATCCGAATGGATCGCTCCGGTCTCAACCAACTATCGTGGCTACGATGTCTTCGAATTGCCACCAAACGGCCAGGGCATTGCAGCATTGCAACTTTTGAATTTGCTCGAAGGCTACGACCTTAAAAGCATGGGTTACGGCAGCGCGGATTACATCCATACATTGGTAGAGGCAAAAAAAGTTGTCTACGAGGATCGGGCAAAGTTCTATGCTGATCCGGATTTCTACGACGCACCGGTTGCGAAACTTATTTCAAAAGAATACGCGGATGAACGACGCAAACTGATAGATTCCAATAAAGCAGCAGCCACCTATCCGGCGGGCGACGCGATGCTGGAGACAGGCGACACTATATATATGACCGTTGCCGATAGTGACGGCAACATGATTTCCCTGATCCAGAGCAATTACGGTGGTATGGGCTCCGGTATGACGCCGGGAGATCTCGGTTTCATGTTGCAAAATCGCGGTGCCTTGTTCAGCTTGCAGGAAGGGCACGCCAACGTTTTCGAACCCGGGAAACGACCGTTTCATACGATTATCCCGGCTTTCGTAATGAAGGATGGCAAACCGTTCATGAGCTTCGGTGTAATGGGCGGCTCGATTCAACCGCAGGGACACGTTGAAATTCTCGTCAACGTCATCGATTTTGGCATGAACATTCAGGAAGCAGGCGATGCAGCACGGATTCGCCACACAGGATCATCACAACCTACCGATGAAGTCATGACTGATGGCGGGGTCGTGTATATGGAAAGCGGCATTGGCGAAGATGTTCGCGAACAACTCAGGAGAAAGGGCCACAATGTTGCGACAGACAGTATTGATTACGGCGGTTACCAGGCAATTCGCCGTGACAACGAGGAGGGCGTCTATTACGGTGCGTCCGAATCCCGCAAGGACGGCCAGGCGGCCGGGTACTAATTAATGGCTCAGGATATCTACCTCACCGGCATCACGACGACTGGCACTCCACACATTGGCAACTATGTCGGTGCGATTCGCCCGGGCATTGCGGCGAGCAATGACAAGTCGAAGCAAAATTATTATTTCCTCGCCGACTATCACGCACTCGCCAAGGCCGAGGACCCGGAACGCATCAACCGATCCACGCTGGAAATCGCAGCGGCGTGGCTGGCGCTTGGCCTGGATACGGACAACGCCGTGTTTTACCGGCAATCAGACATCGAGGAAATACCACACCTTACCTGGATCCTCACGAGTTCCACGGCCAAGGGGCTCATGAACCGTGCGCATTCATATAAAGCGGTCGTTCAGGCAAACGAAGAAAGCGGCAACAAGGATCCGGACAAAGGCATCATGATGGCGCTGTACAGCTATCCGATCCTTATGGCAGCGGACATCCTGATGTTCAAATCAACAAAGGTGCCGGTAGGACGAGATCAAAAACAGCACGTCGAGATGACACGCGATATCGCGCAACGCTTTAACCACCACTACGGCAACATCCTGGTAATGCCGGAGGCGGTTATCGACGACAATACGGCAGTGTTGTCAGGCCTGGACGGGCGCAAGATGAGCAAGAGCTACAACAACACAATTCCGCTTTTCGCAGATGAAAAGAAACTCCGCAAGCTCATCATGAAAATCAAAACCAACAGCCTTGAACCCGGCGAACCGAAAGACACAGAAGGATCAACGCTTTTCGAAATCTACAAAGCATTCGCCAGCGAAGATGAGGCAGCCGACATCGTAAAACGTTACGCCGATGGCATCGCCTGGGGCGAGATGAAGCAGGTCCTGTTCGAATACATCAATGAGCACATCAAACCGGCCAGAGCTGAATATCAACGGCTCATCGATGACCCTGCAGTAGTTGAACAAGAGCTCCTGAAGGGAGCAGAGAAAGCCAGGGAGATTTCTGTGCCTTATCTCGAAGAGATTCGCTACGCGGTTGGTATTCGTAAACTGGCCTGAGGCAATGGATAAAATAAATCTCGCCGAAAAATTCAAAAAATTCGATGACCTGTGGTCACCAAAGCTGGTCGGTGAGTTAAACGAGAATTACATCAAGCTCGCCAAAGGTCAGGGCGAACTCGACTGGCACTCACATGACGAGGAAGACGAGTTTTTTCTGGTTGTCAGTGGCCACCTCGATATCCACTTGCGCGACAAAGTAATAGCTCTGGATCCGGGCGAATTCTATGTTGTACCAAAGGGTGTAGAACACCGACCGGTGGCGACCGAAGGCACAGAGATCGTCCTGATCGAACCAAAAGAAACACTGCACACCGGTAACAAAGAAACTGACCAGACGGTGACTATCGAAGACCAGAGCTGGATTTGAGCTGTTGTTGCTATGAATCAGTCAATTCTGCATGTTGCACTCATTGTTCGCGACTATGATGATGCCATAGACTTCTACTGCAACAAGCTCAACTTCACCCTCATAGATGACACCTATCAGCCTGAACAGGACAAACGCTGGGTCGTGGTTTCCCCACCCGGCCAGGGTGGCACAAACCTGCTCCTCGCACGCGCCGCAACACCGGAACAGGAAAAATTCATCGGCAACCAGGCCGGTGGGCGTGTATTTCTTTTCCTGCAGACCGATAACTTCCAGCGAGATTACGATTCGATGCGTGAGGCAGGTGTAACATTCGTCAGAGAGCCGAAGCGGGAAGAATATGGCACTGTTGCGGTATTCAAAGACCTCTATGGCAACCTGTGGGATCTTTTCCAGCCGACCTGATACAAAACACTGTGTCAGTGAGCTAAGACGTTAGGCGTCATAATCAAATGAATAGCAGAATCCGGCTCTCCGTCTCGTTACTTATCCTGGTCAGTACGACTGGCTTTGGTCAAAGCACTCTCTATGCAGAGCAGGATCTGGCGGCATCAGAGCATTTTATCGATGCATTCTATTCATTCGAACCGGAGCGCTTGCGTCGTACGCTTCTATCCGCGCAACAATCGATACCAGCAATACTCTATTACCAAGGGTGGGCTGAAGGCGGAAACTACTCCGTCGTCAGAAGGAAGGGTTGCAGCGTAAGTGGTAACGAAATCGTTTGTCCCGTTACTGTTAAGGACGACCTGATGATTGCTCTGGGCATCGACTTCAACGTGACAGATACGTTTCACCTGATAGTGAAAGAGGGTGATATTGAATCTGCGACAACAAGCTCGAATGATCTGGATGTTTTTCGCGACGCTCAGGTCTGGGTCTGGAGAGAAAGACCAGCCCTTGTCGACGAGGCCTGTACTGGCTATTTCGACGGAGGCGAGACCCCCGGGGACTGTGTGCGGGCTATGGTAGGCGGTTTTCGTGAATATACTCAAACAGATGAATTTGCGGCACACATGTCGAAATTGGAGATACCGAAGTGACGTCTAACAAATCGCTGCGCTGGCCGCCGGGGAGATGGGTGGCAGGTTATCTTTCATCAGGGTGCGCAGGCTAATCCGTGATCACGAGACAATGTATGCCCTACAATTCGTCCCACAGGCCGGCGCCCGGTCCGTATCACATTTCGCGCTTTGTTATAATATTCGGCAGTAAGGTTGTGTGCTGGTAACCTGGCGCCTGAAAACCAATCCAAAGTAGCGCAAAGGGCAAGTTGTGGAACAACTCATCTTTAAAGTCAAAGGGTCTTCCTCGGATGCATACGAGATTACTTTCATTAAAGATGGCGCAAGTTTGACCGCGCTTTGTACGTGTCCTGCTGGCCAGTTCGGAAATTCCTGCAAGCACCGCGTTGCTATCCTCGATGGCAAGCCCGATTCAATATCAAGCGATAACGCCGATCAAGTGCCAACGGTGACGAAATGGCTCGTGGGAACGGATGTTGAGGCCGCGCTTGGCAAATTGAGGGAGGCCGAGAAGAATTCGGAAAGCACTAAGGACGACATTGCGGCGCTGAAGAAGAAACTTTCCAGGGCAATGAACAGTTAATTCCAGTAATTAACTCGTAAGGACGCACACCTCAAACATGTACGCGAAAAATTTTATCTTCATGACTGCTCTGCTGGTTATATCTGTAACGCCGGCGCGAGGCGCAGACTGCGTGGTTTTCCTGCACGGTTTGGCACGCACCTCTGCATCTATGGAAAAAGCGGCAGCGACGTTTGAGGAGTCAGGGTACGTGGTTGCTAATATAGATTACCCATCTAGATTTTTCCCAATCGAAAAGTTGGCTCCGCTGGCAATCGAGACTGGTCTGGAAAAATGCCCGGCAGAAAGCGTCGTTCATTTTGTCACTCATTCACTAGGCGGTATCCTGGTGCGGTATTACCTGGAGCAAAACGACATATCGAACCTCGGACGGGTTCTCATGTTTGCACCACCAAATAAGGGCAGCGAGGTTGTTGATAGCCTGCGTCATTTTCCCGGTTTTGGAGCGATCAATGGTCCGGCCGGGTATCAACTGGGTACCGATAAAGATAGCGTTCCGTTGATGCTGGGACCTGTGGACTACGAAGTTGGCGTGATCGCAGGGACAAGAACGTTCAACCCTATTCTTTCTCAATATCTTAAGAATCCCGATGATGGAAAGATCTCCGTTGAAAATACGAAAGTAGCGGGGATGACCGATTTCCTGGTTGTGCCGCACTCTTACCCGTTTATCATGAAATCGTCCGATGCCATTGAACAGGCCTTTTCGTTTATCGAGACCGGACAGTTCGAACACGAAGCACCTTGATCAGTCAGCTTGCTGGGTGCCGGGCATAATTGTTAGACCTACCTGGGGTAGCACTATTGAATATTGTATTTGATCTCGGTGGCGTGGTGTTCAACTGGCAACCAGACAAGCTCATCAAGCGTGTTTTTGAAGATTCCGAGATTCAGAATCTGGTAAGAGCTGAAATACTCGAACACCCTGATTGGCTGGAACTTGATAGAGGAACGCTTCCTTTCCAGGATGCCATCGAGCGAGGTTCAGGACGGACTGGTTTGCCGAATACTGATATAGAAAGGTTATTGAATGAGGTGCCCCGGTCACTGACGCCCATTAACGAGACGATAGAGCTGATTCGTTCCATGGCTGGTTCAGATCACCGGTTATACGTTCTTTCCAATATGCATTTTGCATCAATTGCATATCTCGAAAAGGAACACGACATCTGGGATATGTTCGCTGGCACTGTGATTTCCTGTCGAATCAAAAAGATTAAACCGGAAATCGGGATTTACGAGCACCTGTTGAATGAATATCAGTTGGACGCTGCTGAAACGGTCTTTATTGATGATATGAGTGAAAACCTGGCGGCGGCGAGAACGATTGGTATTCAAACGATCCAGTTTCTGAGCCCTGCTCAATGCAGGCGGGATCTGATCGGGCTTGTGGGGTAGTACGACCGGCAAAATAAGTCAGTCCATTGGTTGATCAAGCTGGAGCAGACATCAAAATGAATGCACTCGACAGATCAGGCAACCGCAATACCCGCGACTCCTTCTACCTGGGAATGTCGATATTTTCACTTGTGATAGTCCTGGTGGGATTTTCACGTAGCTTCTACCTGCAAGACTATTCTGGTCTGCCAGAATTGCCGGTACACCTTATTGTGCACGGTACAGTGTTGACTGCGTGGTTTTTCCTGGCGTGTTTACAACCTGCTCTCGTCTGGAACAGAAAAACGCCATTGCACCGTCAGATGGGGATTGCAGGCGTGATTATTGCTGTTGCGGTCATCATTACCGGCGTTTGGACTGTCGTTATGCGCGACGCGGCCAATATTGACGAATACCCCGCGCGTGCCGCAGGTAACCTGGCCTCATTGTTCATGTTCCTGTTTTGTGTGGCGCTCGGCGTTTACTTTCGGCGCCAACCCGCTCATCACAAGCGTCTGATGATGATGGCTTCTATTCCGGTTCTGGCGCCGGCACTGGATCGATTCGCAAGAATCTCGCCACTCAACGAGCTGTTTGGAAAATTATTGTATTGGTTTCCTGCGCCTGCCGAGATCGCGTTTGCAACCGTGGCATTCCTGGCATTGCTGGTCCTGGTTGTTATTCATGACCTTGTTCATGAGAGGCGGGTTCACCCGGGCACGGTTTGGGGATTGGTCGCGATATTTATCATGTCGCCGGCCACCACCGCGATGATCGTCGCGACCGGGGGCTGGCTCGCCTTCGTGAAGTGGGTCGCGTAGTGTAGGGCGCATGCCGGGGCGTTCGACACGTTGGCCTGAAACGTAAAAAGGCCGGCAATAAAGGGTGGTGATGAGAAAAGTAGTTGTTTTTGGCAATTCCGGATCTGGAAAATCTACATTGGCAAAAGACTATTCTCACAAGTATGGGTTAACTCACCTGGATCTTGATGCGCTTGCCTGGCGAGAGTCAGATCCTCCAACCAGGTTACCGCTTGATGAGAGCGCTGCTGAAGTGCAGCATTTTCTGGATAATAATGACAACTGGATAATCGAGGGCTGTTACTCTGATTTGCTGGGTTTGGTCATCGACAAGGCTGGTGAAGTTATATTTCTAAACCCTGGTGAGGAAACGTGCATCAGCAATTGCAGGGCGAGGCGTTGGGAGCCACACAAATATGAGTCGCTGGAAGAACAGAACAAGAACCTGAGCATGCTTCTGGATTGGGTGCGACAATATTCATTACGGGATGATGAGTTTTCGCTGTCCGCGCATCAACAGTTGTTCGATGAATTCACAGGATCTAAGACAGAGTTCAATTCAAATGAAAGAAATACCTGAATGATATCTGCAAAGGAAGTACTCGATCGCCTGAGAGAGGGAAACCAGCGTTTTGTATCAGGCGCCGGTCAACTCGAGGGCCACATGGCCCCGCGACTTCGTCGTGAATTTCTCGACGCCCAGGAACCAGTTGCGATTATTTTGGGATGTTCGGACTCAAGAGTCCCCGTCGAGATGGTGTTTGATCAGGACCTTGGCGAGCTGTTCGTTATTCGCGTTGCCGGAAACGTTGTCGCGCCATCACAAATTGGCAGCGTTGAATATGCGGCAGAGTGTTTCGGCACACCGCTGGTGGTTGTCCTTGGTCACACCCAGTGTGGTGCTGTTCAGGTTACGTTGGACGAGCTGCGACAGCCGACAGGCAATCAATCACGCAATTTACGTTCTATTGTTGACCGCATTGGCCCGTCCGTCGATGGGCTACTCGAGCCAGATATCGGGCAGGCCATACGGTCAAATGTGCGCGTGTCAGCAGACAACCTGAGTCACGGTTCAGCGATCATTGAGCAGTTGGTGGAGGATGGAAAACTGCTTATTGTTGGCGCCGAATATTCGCTGGAAACGGGGATTGTCGATTTCTTTTATAATGTTCCGCCGCCTGAGGGGTAACGGCCAGACCCGCGCGCAGTGTCCGGTAGGTCAAAGCAAAAGGAATCGTCCGATCACATGTCATCTAAATTGAAAGACCTGATTTACGCGAAAACCGGAATTGCCATCGACTCAGACAGTCTTGCAAGTGATCCAGGCGGACAGATCCTGATTGCTTCATTGATGGCGTTGGTAGCGAAAAGCGATGGCGGTGTCTCTCCGGATGAAATGACACGCATGGTGGAGTTGCTGCGCGATCGATTCAGGTTGCAACCCGGGGAAGCATTGAACCTGATCACACGGGCCGCTGATGAAGTCGCGGAAACGACGACCCTCAACGAGTTGCTGAACTCAGTCAATGATGATCTGGCGTTACAACACAAGGAGGAGTTGTTGCTAATGCTGCTACATGTGATTTCCGCTGATAATGAAAAAGATATTGCGGAAATGAAATTTCTTGCTGAAGTCGTCGAAGGTCTGAATATTCCCGGGAAGATCATGGCGAAAGTGTACGCTCGTTATTTCGAGGAGCGGAAAAGAAATGCTGGATAATCGAATGTCACTCTGCGAATTTGGATTGAGCTGAGCGTGATCAAACTCCTCTCGTACACCAGGACACAAACCAGTTAATGGAAATAGACGGAGCAAAATTTTACTCGCCGTTAGAGGAGCGTATTAACGTTCTTTCCCATGCGTTGGGTTTCATCTTGAGCATCTTCGCTCTTGCGCTCCTGGTTGTTTATGCCAACCGTTATGGCAGCCTGCTGCATGTATTAAGTTTTGGTGTTTTTGGCGTGAGCCTGGTTATTTTATACGCTGCATCCACGCTCTATCACAGCACTACCAATCCAGCACGGCGAGTCAGGTTCCGAATTCTTGACCACGCGGCTATTTATATCCTGATTTCCGGGACCTACACGCCAATAATGCTGGTCATTCTGAGTGGATGGCTGGGTTGGCTGATGTTTGGAATTACCTGGGGATTAGCGGCGATCGGCATCGTCCTGAAACTATTCTTCACTGGAAAGTACTCACACGCGTCAACCGCAATGTACGTATTTATGGGCTGGCTTATCGTTTTCGCCATCAAGCCGCTCATAAACAATTTCTCAGCTGACGGGTTGTGGTGGCTTCTTGCTGGCGGTCTTGCATATACCGTTGGTGCGGTAATTTACAGTTTCAAGAAGATAAAATTTCATCATGCGATTTTTCATGTGTTTGTGCTTGCAGGAAGTGCTTGCCATTTCGTGATGGTATACTTTTATGTGTTGCCGGCGGCATGATTTGGCATCTGAATGATCCGGTTGACGAGTGTTTATTGCGCTTATTGCGTTTACAGCTCGTGCGCCAGACACTAAGTCAGGAGTATTCAGGCGGTCGTCGGTCGACTGCCGTTTGCGGAGGCAATATTGAAAGCGGCCCTGATTAATGCGGCGATGGTTGGTTCCGGTGGGTTCATCGGTGCCATTTGTCGCTACGGACTGAGTGGATTCGTGCAGCGCAAAGCCGCACTTGCCGCATTTCCGTATGGGACCCTCGCGGTCAATATGCTGGGCTGCCTGCTGATAGGATTGATTGCCGGACTCGTGGAATCCCGGCAGCTATTCAGTCCGGATTTTCGCAGGTTCGTCTTAATAGGAATTCTTGGCGGCTTCACCACCTATTCAACATTCGGCTACGAAACGTTCGCGATGATGCGTGATGCCGAATTTTTTCGGGCGGCGGCCAATGTTGGTATTCACGTAATTCTCGGACTGGCCCTGGTGATGGCGGGCTATGGCCTGGTGACAAGGTAGAATCGGTAATGACACTTCCAGATGAAGGTAAGCTCCTGCGCATATTTATTGGCGAAAGTGACAAACACGAAGGACTGCCATTGTTCGAGTGGATCGTCCGTAAGGCCCGTGAGCAGGGATTGGCCGGGGCGACCGTGCTGCGCGGCCTGGAAGGATTTGGTGCACAAAGCAGGCTGCATACAGCGAAAATACTGCGTCTTTCCAGCGACCTGCCCGTGATTATAGAAATCGTCGACACGGAAGAGAAGATTGAGACGTTCCTGCCATTGATTGACGAGGCGATTGACGAAGGTCTGGCGACTGTCGAAAAGGTTGAGATCAGGTTCTACCGGTCAGGCAAAACCAAAAGTTAGCACGCTATGGCCGACGCGCCAGGACGGCTAACGAGGTCAATCGATGGCTTCCGTCGGACTAAAAAGCATAATAATAACAATAAGTTGTAATGATCTGCCGGGCAAGTCGATTGTAATTCAATCGGGGGCCACTCAGTCGCACAATCCGAATAGAATGCATTGAATCAAACTCCCGGGAGTCGAACAGGAACGCATGAACTATCAAATCAGAAATGCGCAATCGTCAGATGGAGAGCAAATGCTCGCGCTGATGCCACGCCTTGCAGCTTTCGAAGTTCCGGAATCCAGAAACCCGGAGCACCTGTGGCGCGATGACGCCAAACTGATGCAGAGCTGGCTCGACGGTGACGCCGAAGACTGCCTGGTGCAGGTTGCCGTCGATGGTGAAGCAGTACTCGGATTGACGCTGGTGCGCCTGCGGCCGGAGTTGCTTAGTCATGCACCAAGTTCGCATCTCGAGGCAATCGCAGTGAGTGATGCTGCGGAGGGCAAAGGTATCGGATTGGCGTTACTGAATGCGGCAGAAGATAACGCCAGGAGTCACGGCGCGAAATCCATGACCTTACATGTATTTGCAAGTAATGCTCGTGCCCGGCAATTCTATGAGCGCAACAGTTATACCGGTGAGTTATTGCGCTACACAAAAGACATCGCTGAGTAACAGCAAACTCATAAATGGGTAGCGAGATAAAAATTCGTCCAATAAGGGACACGGACTGGCCAGACGCCTGGACGATGATGAAACCTGTCATCCGGGCGGGAGAGACCTATCCGTATGCGCGTGATATGACGGATGCCGAGGCGCGCAAAATGTGGCTCGATATTCCGCAGGCAAGCTATGTTGCCGCGGATGAAACCGGGATATTACTCGGCACCTACTACATAAAACCAAATCAGCCGACGCTTGGAGCTCACGTTGCAAATTGCGGCTACATTGTTGCCGAGAACGCCCGCGGGCGGGGTGTGGCGAGCAGAATGTGTGAACACTCTCAGGAAGAGGCGATAAGGCTCGGCTATCGGGCAATGCAATACAACCTTGTGGTCAAAACCAATGAGGCAAGTGTCTATCTCTGGAAAAAAATGGGCTTCACAATTGTCGGGACATTGCCGGGCGCATTTCTTCATCCGGTGCGTGGCTACGTGGACGCGTTTGTCATGTACAAAGAGCTGGTTAAATGAGAGCTGCGTTATACGAAGAGTTTCGGGGGCCGGTTTGTATCAGCGACGTGGCAGATCCTGCCCCGGTTGCTGCAGGCGTAGTGCTGCAAGTCGCTGCGACCGGTGTGTGCCGCAGCGATTGGCATGGTTGGATGGGACATGACCCGGACATCGTGCTGCCGCATGTGCCCGGACACGAAATTGCCGGTATTGTTGCGGCCGTCGGAAGCGATGTAAGGCAATGGCAAGTCGGTGATCGCGTAACTTTGCCATTTGTCTGTGGGTGTGGCACATGTGGGCAGTGCAGATCCGGTAATCAACAAATTTGTGACCACCAATTCCAGCCGGGCTTTACAGCGTGGGGATCGTATGCAGAGTACGTCGCAATCGATTATGCGGATACCAACCTGGTTGCGTTGCCGGAAGATATCGATTTTGTAACTGCGGCGAGCCTGGGTTGCCGCTTTGCTACATCATTTCGCGGTGTTGTAGCGCAAGGTGGCGTGTCGCCGGAACAATGGGTCGTCGTGCATGGCTGTGGCGGCGTGGGGCTGTCCGCAATAATGATTGCAGCCGCATTTGATGCACGCGTGGTTGCCGTCGACATCAACGAGGAAGCATTGCAGCTGGCGAAAACTATAGGCGCGGTTGCCACTGTCAATGCTGGCTCAACAGCATCCGTCGTTGACGAAATCCGCGAATTGACTGGCGGTGGCGCACATTTGTCCATCGATGCACTCGGTAGTGCCGACACCTGTTACAACTCCATCGCCAATTTGCGCAAACGGGGGCGGCATGTGCAAATTGGCCTGATGGCCGGCGATGACTACCATCCATCGATACCGATGGAACTCGTCGTCGCCAATGAACTCGAAATCGTTGGCAGCCATGGCATGCAGGCATATGAGTACGAGGTCATGTTACAGATGATAGCCGACGGCAAGTTACGCCCACAGCAGTTAATCGGCCAAACAGTCGATTTGCGGCGAGCGGCGCAGGCACTGGGCAACCCGGGCGAACTGCAGGTGGCCGGGGTCACCGTCATTGATCGCTTTTAATATCGGGCTGCCTGATGAATCGTCTGCCTTACGCAACTGCGCTGATATCAATATCATTGGCCGTTATCCTCTGGTTTATTGCAACCCGCTTTGAGGATGAGTCACGCTGGTTGACGATGCAGGAGGGCACGCCGCCGGACCTGGCAATGCAGCAACCAGGAAAAGATACGCCGGTGCAAACAACGCAGAACATCACCAATTGTGAACAGGCTGAAGACGACCTGCGGAAAAAAGTTGCAGGCGCGCAGTCTTGTAGTGCAGATGACGATTGCACGGTGGCCGACTATGGCTACCCGATTCAATGCCTGACGTCGGTGGCGAAGTCGGAGATAACATCCCTGCGGCTCGAATACAGGAACTATGAAAAGAACTGTGCATTTCGCGTCTATTACGATTGCCCGTCAGGCCAGGCGAGGCGCCAGGCCGTTTGCCGCAACAATCGCTGCGAGGTCGACCTGGTTACCACCGACCTGCTTCAGGAAGAGACTCTGGAGTACCTGGGAATCGAGCAGCGTTAGTCCGAATTTGGGTCTCTTGAGATGACTGTATTGGAAACAGAACGTCTGGTGCTCTCACGTCTTTCTTATGATGACTGTGATTTCATCGTCGAGCTGCTGAACGAGCCGGCATTCCAGCGTTATATTGGTGACAAAGCGGTTCGCTCGCGTGCCGACGCGCGCGAGTACCTGCACAAGGGCCCGATTGGTAGCTATGAGCGCCACGGCTTCGGCATGTTCCTGGTGCGCAGCAGGAGCGATAACGCGTCCATGGGAATGTGTGGGCTGGTGAAAAGAAAGGAGTTTGATGCGCCCGATGTTGGCTTCGCGTTCCTGCGCAGGTTCTGGGCCAGCGGATATGCTGCCGAGTCCGCGACCGCCGTGCTTGAATACGGAAAGAATGTTCTGCAATTGCCGCGTATTATCGCCATGGTTGATCCGGAGAACGAGGCGTCCATCAGGCTGGTTGAAAAGCTCGGTTTGACATTCGAGGGGACGGTACGGATGCCGGGTGAAACAGACGAGATAAACATGTATACGACGGTAGTCGAATGAAAAACGTACTTGTCATTGCCGCGCTGATCGGTCTTGCTTTCGTGGCGATCCTGAATCACTCATGGCCGTGGCTGGCAGCCGTCGTCGGCGTTGCCACCGCATTCTTCGCCAGTCGCAATGCAAGGCTGGCAACACGACTACAGTTAATTTTCGTTGGCGCACTGAGCGGCGGTCTGGGTGCAGAAATTGTCCGGACGATCTACGCGAGCGGTCAGGCGGCATCGTCGGTGGGTGCTGGTGGAATGTATAAACAGGCACTGGTCGTCTCGCTGGGCACTGTCGTCTTCGTGTTCGGCGCAATGATTATCGAGAACCTGTTACAGAAACTGTTTGCCGGGTCGAAAGCGTGAGAACAGGCGTTAAGAGAAACTGATGAAACGAATAATGCAGAACAAAGGCGCGCGCACCGGTATATTTTTTGGTGCGACCAGTGGCGTCATAACGACTATTGGTTTGATCACCGGGTTAAATGCCGGGACCAATTCCCTGGTGGCTGTGCTTGGAGGGATACTGGTCGTAGCCGTTGCCGATGCGATGTCTGACGCACTCGGTATTCACATCGCCCAGGAAGCTGATCCGGATTCGACCGAAGAGCATATATGGGCAGCAACGATCTGGACATTTGTTACCAAGCTTATAGTGGCCTTGAGTTTCGCTGTACCACTACTCTGGTTGCCATTACAGACGGCCGTCGCCGTTGCCGTCGCCTGGGGGCTGCTCGTAATTACCCTTCTTAGTGCCTACCTGGCACGCATGCAGCGTGTACCTGCATTGCCCATAGTTACTGAGCACCTGGGCATTGCGATTGTCGTCGTGGCGATATCACATTACATTGGTATCTGGGTAAACAGCACGTTTACCTGAATTCTACAGAGGCACTGTGGAGCCGGACTAATCAACCTTCTGATGGAAATGACGCCTCTTCCCAATCGAACGCCAAAAAGACGCCGCATTTAATACGAGGAGAGTAATGACGGATTTAACATGGAACGAATTTCAAAAAGTAGAGTTGCGCGCTGGCACCATCGTTGCTGTCGATGAGTTTCCGGAGGCCCACAAGCCGGCTTGGAAACTAACCGTAGATTTCGGCAAAGAAATAGGCGTGCGGCGCTCTTCAGCGCAGATTACTGATCACTACGAGGAGAAAGATCTCCTTGGAAAACAAGTGCTTGCAGTTATTAATTTTCCGCCAAAACAGATCGGGCCGTTCATGTCAGAATGCCTCGTGACTGGTTTGATACAGGATGATGGCAGCGTCGTGCTGGCGGTGCCGGACAAACCAGTGGCGAACGGATTGCGCCTTGGCTAGCAGAGAAAGCGGATTTTCCTGAAATGAGCGAATATGTCGCGACAATCCGATGGCAACGCGGTGAGCAAAAGTTCATCGATGACAAATACAGTCGCGGACATCAGTGGGAGTTTGACGGTGGAGTCACCGTGCCAGCATCGGCATCACCGAGTATCGTGCCCCTGCCAATGTCCATCGCGGAGAATGTTGATCCGGAAGAGGCATTCGTTGCGTCACTGTCGAGTTGTCATATGTTATTTTTTTTATCGCTCGCAGCCAAACGTGATTTTGTACCCGATGAATACACTGATGCGGCCGTCGGCCATTTAGGAAAATCGGATGACGACAAATTCGCAATGACGCGTGTCGTATTGAGACCGAAAATCACCTGGTCGGGCAAAAACATTCCCAGCCAGCAACAGATAGAAAAGATGCATCATCGAGCGCACGATCTGTGCTTCATAGCCAATTCTGTGACCAGCGAAATAGTGATTGAAGTCGCTGAATGAGTAATGCTGACTGTGCAAACAGATGACTGACGACACGACAGACTGGACAGAACTGCGCGAATTCGCCGCCGTGGGCCTGACACAATCTTTTGTACTCAGTTGGCATTTTGCAGCCACCTCATTAATGATTGATCTTGACCTGTTCCTGTGTCCCGAACATCCGTTTTACGAAAAACCGCGACCGTCTGAAAAAGGTTGCTATCGGGCAGCTTTTCTCGAGTTTCCAGCTTGCACACAGGTGCTTGAAGCGGGGAAAATGGAGCCGATACCGCCAGATGCGCTGAATCAGTCACTGAACCCAGGCCGGATTTCGGGTCTCAGGAGATCCGGTGAGGGCAGGTATGAAATTTTAGGTCAGTTCGGGACGGTGGAAATACTGGCTGATCGGCCGTTGTTAAGAATAAAAGATATGTCCGTCTAAATAAGAAACGGGAGTATTAACCGATGTACGAAGAAATCAGACATCCCTGTGTACAACACAAACTCGCCCTGATCCGCGATCTTGAGACAGGGCATAAGAAGTTTCGTGAGTTGGCGACCGAAATCACGATGTTCATTTGCTATGAAGCGCTGAAGAACGTGCGGGTTAAAGAAGTCGAAGTACAGACCCCGGTTGCGGCAGCAAAATGCCACATGATCGCCGAGGATATTGTCGTTGTACCCATATTGCGTGCCGGAGTAGGCATGCTCGACGGCATACTGTCATTGGTGCCCTCGGCCCGAGTTGGTTTCGTCGGGCTGTATCGAGATGAAGCGACAAAGGAGCCGGTGACCTATTACCAGCGTCTGCCACCTCAGGCTGAAAATGGAATGTGCATTATTATCGACCCGATGCTTGCAACAGGTGGCTCGACCGTAGCTGCAATAGACATTCTGAAAGAGAAAGGGGCGGCAAATATTGTTGTCGTTTGCATAGTGACCTGTCCTGAGGGTTTGCAGCGGGTCGAAGACGCGCACCCGGATGTGCATATCTACGCGGCCAGCATCGACAAAGAACTCAATGAGAAAAAATACATCGTGCCGGGCCTGGGCGACGCCGGCGACAGGTTATATGGAACCAGCTAGTTCGACAGCCGTAGTACAACCAGCCGACGATAATGATTTGTTTCTGTTGCGATTCGAGCACTGTACATTGCCGGAGAGCGAATGGACTCACCTTGCTCACGTAAGAGTTGCGTGGCTATACCTGTCACACGAGTCACCCGATGTTGCTCTCAGGAAAATTTGCGATGGCATCCTCCGCTACAACACTGAGGTTCTGCACCGCCCGGAAAAATACAGTGAAACTGTTACAGTAGCTTTTGTCCACATGGTGTTAGGGCGGATGCAGCCGGCTGAGCCATGGAATGCGTTTGCGGCAAGCATTGGCGATCTGCTGGACCCGCAGAAACCGGTACTCCTGAATTATTATTCGAAGGATCGTTTGTTTTCGGATGAGGCGAGAAATTATTTTGTTGAGCCAGACCTGATGGAACTTCCCTGTTTTGATGTTTTTGACCTGGCGCGCAAAACATAAGTATCTACATCGTGCCGGGCATTGGAAAGTTGAAAAAGTTATTGGTGAAGCTTGGCAAACACAAGATCGCCAGGTCATGTCTCTACATAAAGAAGCCGGATGATGTTGATAAGGCAGTATTGAGCGAGCTAATTACTGCGTATGTCAAAGAAATGCGTCGTAAATACAAATCAAGTTAGGGAGAATTACAGTTATGGAATTAGAGAAGGCAAAAAGTCGTCGACAATTTCTCCGCTACCTGGCAGCGAGCCCCATCTGCAGCGCATTGGCGGGCATCGAGTTTGCAGAAGGTGCGACTGATACTGGCCAGCGGATTGCGAGCCCGGCAGATGCGCTCGATATCTTTGATCTCCAGGCAACCGCGAGCGAGGTGCTGCCGCCTGCGCATTACGGGTACATGGCGACGGGCGTCAATAACGATGGCACGCTACGCGCTAATCGTGCAGCATTTGAGCACTATTACCTGCGTTCGAGACGACTTGTAGATGTATCGAAAGTTGATACGTCGGTTAAAATTTTTGGTGAAACCTGGCCGACCCCAATCGTTGTTGCGCCGGTCGGTTCGCAACGGGCATTTCACAGCGATGGGGAGATTGCGACTGCTCGTGCTGCGCGTAGTCGAGGGCACCTGCAGATTCTATCTACAGTAAGCTCCACGCCGATTGAGGAGGTTGCTGCAGCGCGAGACGCACCGATCTGGTTCCAGCTTTATACGTTGGGTGGCTGGCCTGGTGTAAGAAGAATGTTACGGCGTGCCGAGGCAGCAGGCTGCCCGGCTGTTGTTCTGACAGTTGATATGCCAACTTCCGCTGCACCGGCGCGGCACACCCTGGAACGGGCGAGGCTGCAGGATTCTCGCGACTGTTCGGCATGTCATGAAGGGTCCGGAATTGCTGCCGGGGAAAAGCCGATGTTTGATGGTATAGAGGATCCTGAAATCGACCGGCGCGACATGCCGTTGACCTGGGATTTTCTTGAACAGTTGCGGCAGGAAACTACGATGAAAGTGCTGGTGAAGGGAATCGTTACGGCGGAGGATGCCGAGCGATGTGTCGAGTATGGTGTGGACGGAATTATCGTCTCCAATCATGGCGGGCGCGCAGACGACAGTGGACGCGGTGCGCTAGACAGTCTTGCCGAGGTTGCACCTGCTGTGAAGGGCAGAACATTGTTGCTGATGGATAGCGGCATAAGGCGCGGCACGGATATCTTAAAGGCGTTGGCACTCGGTGCGGATGCCATAATGGTCGGGCGCCCATACGTTTGGGGTCTCGGTGCATTTGGCCAGCCAGGGGTTGAACGAGCGCTGGAAATTCTGCACAGTGAATTGACGATTGCGATGGAGTTTGCTGGCATCCCATCAATAGATCGCATCGGGCCGGATGCGATTGGTCAGGCTTGAACCAGGGTAAATTATGATCGAGGAACCAAAACCACCACGTTTTGAAGATGACGAAATGCTCATCGAGACGCAAAACGTTACAGAAGTTTATGACGCGAAATATCTGGTCGCTGTATTGCTTGTTTTTGTAGCCAAGGGAGATGGCAATATTTCGGGGAGCGAATCAGAGCAAATGCTGGGACTACTGAGCGACCACTTCGAACTTCCAAGTGCGAATGCTCTGGAATTACTGACCCGGGCAATGAATGATATTGCGGAAAATCCGGATCTGGAAAACCTGCTTAAGGAGCTGTCAGTCCTGTTGAACCTGGCAGAGAAAGAGGAAATCGCACTCATGATGCTGAAGGTGGTGGCAGCGGATGGGCGTAAAGACGCAGAGGAGATGGACAAGCTGAGCATTGCTGCACAAATTATCGACATACCGGCAGATGTCATGCATTGTGCTTATGATCGCTACTTTGAGGAAACCCGGGCTTAATCCGGCTCTGATTTGCCGGTCAGAAAAAACCAATAAAAACAATCAGTAAAGAGAATAAAGTGGTTGAGTGACGGTTCTCGACCAACATAAAAAGCAAAATAATCTGTTGTCAGTACTGAGATGAAAGCAACCATAAAAGAATTCTTACGGCTTGAAGCAGCCGGTGGCATTTTGTTAATCGCCGCAGCGGTGCTGGCGATGCTGTTGGCCAATTCTCCGTTTTTCGGCTACTACGATCTCTTGCTTGGTGTGCCAGTCGAAGTTCGTATCGGTGACCTCATTATCGCGAAACCACTGGTATTGTGGATAAACGATGGCCTCATGGCCGTGTTCTTTTTTCTCGTCGGCCTCGAGTTAAAGCGTGAAGTACTTGAGGGAGAACTGTCTCGCGTTAGCAATGTCATCTTGCCGTTCTGTGGTGCTATTGGTGGCGTTGTCGTTCCTGTTCTCATTTACATGTACTTCAATCACGACGACCCCGCTGCGATGAGCGGCTGGGCGATTCCGGCCGCCACAGACATCGCATTTTCGCTGGGATTGTTGTCACTTTTCAGCAATCGTGTTCCTGTGGGCCTCAAAATTTTCCTGGTATCGGTAGCTATTTTTGATGACATCGCCGCCATAGTGATTATTGCGATTTTTTACTCCGGTGAATTGTCGCAGGCCTCCATGCTGACGGCGGCAGCTTGCCTGGTGGTGCTAACGATAATGAACAGGCGTGGGGTATCAGATATTTCACCGTATCTCTGGGTTGGTCTGATCATGTGGGTCGCAGTTTTAAAGTCAGGTGTGCATGCGACATTGGCCGGCGTGGCACTGGCGGCATTTATTCCAATGCAATCAAATACAGAACCATCACGATCGCCGCTGCGCGAACTCGAGAGCGACTTACACCACGTTGTGGCTTTTGCAATCCTGCCAATTTTCGCATTCGTCAATGCCGGCGTGTCGGTCACTAACATGGAGTTCGTCGACTTGCTGCATCCGGTACCACTCGGCATCGCGTTGGGATTGTTTCTCGGCAAGCAAATTGGCGTTTTTGGGACCTGCTGGCTAGCAATAAAACTGGGGTTCGCAAAGCTTCCGGCCGGTGCCAGCTGGGGGAGTCTTTACGGTGTGGCTATATTGTGTGGTGTTGGTTTCACAATGAGCATGTTTATTGGCTCATTGGCGTTCGAAAGCAAAGGAACGGATATGAACCTGCTGTACGATGATCGCGTTGGTACGATTGTCGGATCAGTATTGTCGGCTGGCCTGGCGTACCTGGTGCTGCACCTGACATTGCCGAAAAATGGCAGGAAAAATTGAGCGGTATTGAATTTAGGCCTCTTGCGGCTACAGAATTGAATCATGCGCAAGAGTAGATTTGCAGGACTTTTTATTGACTGTGACACCGAAGAAGACTCCTTGTATATGTAAATAGAATTGGAGACAGATATGACCAGTGAACTGATGAGCCTCACCTGGGTAACCGCACTGACTGCCGTTTTATGGATGCCCTATGTTCTTAATCTGATTGCCGTACGCGGGTTGATAGACGCCGTAGGCTATCCGGAAAATCCGAAGCCGCTGTCAGGTTGGGCCACGAAGATGAAAGCGGGCCACGCGAATGCGATAGAGAACCTCGTTGTGTTCGCAACGCTGGTATTGATAGCCAATGCGGCGGGCGTGAGCAACGACATCACAGTTCTGGCGTGTCAGATCTATTTCTGGGCGCGGTTGGTGCATGTAGTGGCGTATACATTTGCCGTGCCGTGGGTTCGTACGCTCGCATTTGCTACAGGATTCGGCTGCCAGATAGCGTTGCTGCTGCAAGTGCTCTGATCAATAGCAAATAGCAAGTAGACAATAACGATTGCTGTCAGGGCCGCTTCTGCTTGTATTGTTGCTGCCGATCCTCAAGTTCAGTCCAGCGTTCCAGCGCCTGGTCGAGCGACTGTTGCGTCTGTGAAAAGTCCTGCAGGACTGATTTGGTGAGTTCATGGTCCTGTGCGTAGAAGTCCGCAGCACCTACCTGCTCCTCGAGTGATGCAACGCGGGTCTCAAGTTCCTGAATGTTTTCCGGCAACTGGTCCAGCTCTCGCTGTTCGTTGTAATTGAGTTTCTGCGCTTTTCTGGCCACCAGTTCTTTATCTTGTACGTCCACAACTGCTTGGTTTTCAAGCGGATTCTCGGCCTCGGCGAGCTCTTTACCTTGTCGAAGCCAGTCCGAGTATCCGCCGACGTATTCCTCCAGCTTGCCATCGGCTTCGAAGACGATTGTGCTGGTGACGACATTGTCGAGAAACTGTCGGTCATGACTGACAACAATTAATGTGCCGTTGTATTCAGTGAGGCGTTGTTCGAGGACCTCCAGTGTTTCCATGTCCAGGTCATTGGTGGGTTCGTCAAGGATCAGCAAGTTCGCGGCTTTGGTGAATAACTTGGCGAGGATGATGCGGTTGCGCTCACCGCCGGACAACGACTTAACCGGCATCATTGAGCGCTTCGGCGTGAACAAAAAGCCTTTCAGGTAACCAATGATGTGTCGCTCTTTGCCATTCATCCTGATATAGGTTCGTCCGTCGCCAACGTTTTCGGCAACGGATTTTTCCGGATCAAGTGTTTCTCGTAACTGATCGAAATAACCAATTTCAATATTGGTGCCGTGTTTTATGGTGCCGGACTGAGGTTCAATCTCGCCAAGCAGCAGTCGCAACAATGTAGTCTTGCCCACGCCGTTATTGCCAAGTATTCCGATACGATCGCCACGCATAATCTTGATCGAAAAGTTTTCGATTAATGGTTCGTCGTCAAATCTATAGCTGATATTTTTTGCCCGAATTACCTTACGCCCGGATTTGTCTGCCTCTTCAATATAAATTCGTGCATCCTTTTCACGGCCAATGCGTTTCTCACGCTCCTCGCGCATCTGTACGAGAGCTCGTGCGCGTCCCTCATTGCGCGTCCGACGTGCTTTTATACCTTGTCGAATCCAGATTTCCTCTTGACCCAGTTTTTTGTCGAATCGCTCATTTTCACGCGCCTCCGCCGATAGAGCCTCTTCTTTCCGGCGCAGGAAGTTCTTGTAATCGCCAGGCCAGCTGGTCAGCTTGCCGCGATCGATTTCCAGAATACGTGTCGCAAGGCGTTGCAGAAATGCGCGGTCATGGGTAATGAAAATAACCGCACCGGCATAGGAATGGATGACATTCTCCAGCCATTTGATGGTTACGATGTCGAGGTGATTGGTCGGCTCATCCAGTAGCAGGAGATCGGGTTTCTGCACCAATGCGCGCGCCAGCGCGACTCGCCGTCGCCAACCGCCCGATAATTCGTTCATGTTCTTTTCTGCGGGCAGGCTCAATTCGGATATCGTGGTTTCGACACGCTGCTCTATGTGCCAGCCACCATGAGCATCGATCTGCTGATGCAGTACTTCAAGTTCACGGAGCCCGTCACGATCAAGATCCTGCAGCGAACGCTCGCGGTATTCGTCAAGCAGATTCTGGATGTCGGTAAGACCGGATCTCACCACTTCGTGAACTGGCTGGTCCATCGCCTCCGGTAGCTCCTGCTCCAGCTGGCTGACGACCATCCCTGTCTGGCGGACAATTTCCCCCTGATCCTCAGTGATGGAGCCGGCGATGAGTTTGAAAGTCGTTGATTTACCTGCGCCGTTTCGACCGATCAGGCACACGCGCTCGCCTGGCTCGATAGAGAAATCAGCCTCCGTGAGAATTTTGTGCTCGGCAAAATCGAGCGACACCGCGTTGAAACGTATTAATGCCATGTATTGCGCTTATCCGGTCCTTTCTGAGGCAGAAGGATACACGTTGACCGGCAAATCGTGCTGTCTTTGGCATTGAAGAATTGCTGCGGTAGCCGTAGTGTCCTGTCTGAAACCATAACAAGGCGTGCCGGTGGACGAAGAAAGACTGATAGACCTGGAGACCAAGCTTGCGCACCAGGAGCATTTGCTCAATGAACTGGACGACGCGCTGACGAGTCAGCAAGCGCAGATATCCCAGCTGGAGCTGCTCTGCAAGTCGTTGGTTGACAGGATAAAGGCACTTCCGGACGGGGGTTCGGCTGGTGGGACAGAAGACGAACGTCCACCCCATTACTAATTATCAGGTGGCATTGAAGATCTGCAGCCTGGCCAGACAATTCTTTGCCGGTTAACAGATGCCAATATTGAGGAGCCAGACATGGAAGCGCAAAGCAAGACGATGCAATACGCCTGGATTCTTGTTTTCTTACTTGTTCTCGCCTGGTCCGCAATAAAGCCGCACGATTATCCTACCTGGTTGCTTGAGGTTTTCCCCGCGCTCCTTGCGGCCGCAATCATGTTGTACACCCGCGATACGTTCCCCCTGACCGGGCTGGTGTATTTCCTGGCGTTGATTCACTGCGTCATTCTCATGGTCGGTGGCCACTACACTTATGCTGAAGTGCCGTTGTTCGACTGGATTCAAGAGGAATTCGGACAGTCGCGAAACAACTACGACAAACTCGGTCATTTCGTGCAGGGCTTTGTACCGGTAATCGTTGCTCGCGAGATTGTGATTCGCAAGAAGGTTTTTAACAGTACGCGCTGGCGAGACTTTTTTATTGTTTGTTTTTGCCTGGCATTCAGCGCGTTTTACGAGTTGATCGAATGGTGGGTGGCTTTGCTATCCGCTGAAGCTGCCGATTCCTTTCTCGGCACGCAAGGCTACGTGTGGGATACGCAATCAGATATGGGCTTTGCGCTTGCTGGTGCCATTCTCGCGTTGCTTCTGCTGGGTCGGATGCACGACCAGCAATTGCAGCGTGGCGGCTTCATCGACTAGTTTGAGCGCTCACGCGAACAAATACGATGACCGTTAGTGTCACATTGGCAGCTAAAGAGCACCTGGCAGCAATTGGACCCATTGAACTTGCGGCCGCGACAATGTTTTCCGAGGCCGACCTGCCACAAAGCGTTCGCTATCGCGTAACCGAACCGAAACAACTGCGTGAAGCACAGAAAGACAACCGAATCTGGGTTGCGCTCACGGGAAACGGTGTGCCGGTCGGCTTCGCCCTGGTCACATTGGTCGACGATAGGGCACACCTGGACGAAGTGGACGTTTTACCGAACTACGGACAGCGTGGTATCGGTACAGATCTCGTGAATGCGGTCGTTGGCTGGGCGCGTGACAGTGGATTCTCTGCCCTGACACTGATCACATTCAAACATTTACCATGGAACGCGCCATTTTATGAAAAGCTGGGATTCGTTCGTCTGCAGTCAGCGGAGCTTGCAACCGGGCTTGCGAGCCTTATCGAAGAGGAAGGTAAGGCGGGCATCGATGTCAGTAAACGTATTGGCATGCGATTGATGCTGGGCGATGCAGTGACGGCCTGATGACGCGTACGCCGACGCGGTGCGGATGGTCAATTTCTGTTGATGGAACTCGAACTTGTAGAGCCGTCCCTGTATCTTCGGATAGATTCCAGGGCGCCGGCGCGGTTTGCCGAAGCGTTTGACCGTTACGTATTTCAGAAGTCAGGGAGCAATATTTAGTGATAAGAATAACCGCCGCCGCACTCATCGCATTCCTGTCCACCATAGCAGTAGCTGATGACACGACAGTAAGAACAATCATGTCGACGGATATGGGTGACATTGAAATCGACATATATGCAGATAAAGCGCCGGTTTCAGCTGCAAATTTCCTGCAGCTGGTCGACGGCGGGCATCTTGACGGTGGTACTTTCTATCGTGTTGTTAGTTACGAAAACGACAAGGGAAGCCCTAAAATCGAGGTCATTCAGGGTGGGCTTAATGTGGAAGAGGGTCCGTTCCCGCCAATTGAACATGAAACAACCGAACAGACCGGAATTTTGCATACCGATGGTGTGATCTCGATGGCCCGTGGGGACGTCGGCACCGCAAGTACTGAATTCTTTATTGTTATCGGTGACCAGCCTGGGCTCGACTATGGTGAAGTGCGCAATCCGGATGAACAGGGTTTTGCGGCATTTGGCAAGGTCGTCAGTGGCATGGATGTGGTCAGATCGATCAAAGAGTCGCCGGCGGATGGTCCTTCCGATTCGGACTATACAAAAGGACAAATGTTGACGGAGCCGGTTGCGATTATCAGTGTTAAACGAGCGAAATGATCGCGCTGGACACAAGTACAAGAATTCGTATCAAACGTACGAAAGGATTTCTTATGGTTTCGCACTCTCGATTTGCCGTGTTCGCTTTCTTTCTTATATTTGGCACGGGGGCGTTCGCTCACCAGGGGTCGCATCACCCCGAGAATGAAAAAAGTGTGACCCGCGTTCTCGGGCACATCGATTTCCCGACGACAACTCAATCCGCACAGGCGCAAGCGGCATTCATAAGTGGCATGCAGCTAATGCACCTGTTTGAGTACCCGTTCGCTGAGGCGCAGTTTCGCCGGGCACAGGAGATTGACCCTGACTTTGTGATGGCCTA